>OLWA01001187.1_pt1 | contig 27756 bp, 21 predicted proteins | sample 1673251 | NCBI WGS metagenome assembly OLWA01 (sample SAMEA3178937, study PRJEB25190) | human gut metagenome | biome: human gut; feature: human-associated habitat; material: faeces | place: Austria | collected 2013 | reverse complement strand
CACGGATGCTTGCCACCCTGCCTTTCAACCGTATCAGCATGGGGATACAGACTTTCAATGAGAAAACTTTGCAATTGCTTAAGCGACGTCACACCGCCCCGCAAGCCATCGCAGCCGTAGAGCATTGCAGGAAAGCAGGATTCCAAAATATAAGTATCGACCTCATCTACGGACTCCCCGGAGAAACAGCAGAAAGTTGGAAATACGATCTGAAGCAGGCTATCGCCTTGAATGTGGAACATATATCGGCCTATCATCTGATATATGAGGAAGGTACCCCCATGTATAATATGTTACAGCAGCATCGTATCAGCGAAGTAGACGAGGAAAGCAGTGTCGGGTTCTTTTCCGAACTTATTGACCAATTAACGACCGCCGGATATGAGCATTACGAAATATCCAATTTCAGCCGCCCCGGATATCACTCGCAGCATAATACGGCATATTGGAAAAACATTCCTTATTTAGGCTGCGGACCGTCAGCGCACTCTTTCAACCGCCAAGAACGAGAATGGAACATAGCTTCACTGAATGATTATATAAACGGCATAGAAAACGGGAAACGAATTTACGAGACGGAAGATCTGAACACAGTGACACGATACAATGAGTTTATCATTACCTCATTACGCACTTGTTGGGGCATTCCTCTCGCGAAACTAAAAGAAGAATTCGGTACCGGATTGTGGCAATATTGCCTCGACTCGGCTGCCTTATCCCTTAAAAACGGGAAGTTAATCGAGAAAGACAATGCCTTGCGCCTTACGCGGGAAGGGATATTCATATCCGACAGTATCATGAGCGACCTGCTCAAAATAGAGGAGTAGAAAGAGCCATGACCGAATCCGAAGTACGAAAGCTATTGCGACAAATGAAGGAATGGGACTCTCAGACCGCATTCCGCAAATTCTACGATTTAACCTACGACCGCCTGTTTCGTATTGCCTACTATTACGTAAAACGGGAGGAATGGTCACAGGAAATCGTACTCGATATTTTCCTAAAACTTTGGGAGCAACGCAACACATTGCCCGAAGTCAGAAATATTGAAGACTATTGCTTTGTTATCACCAAGAATGCTTCCCTCAACTATCTGGAGAAGGAAATGCGCCGAAGTGCTTATACCGACAACGAACTTCCCGAATCGCCGGAAAGCGACTATAGCCCCGAAGACGAACTTATCAGCGAAGAGTTGTTCGCCCGCTATGTAAAAGCATTGGACCGTCTGCCTGAGCGTTGCCGGGAGGTATTTATCCGCATACGGGAAGAAAAACAGAGCTATGCACAAGTGGCCGAAGAATTAGGTATCAGTACTAAAACAGTAGATGCCCAATTGCAGAAAGCCACCGGGCGATTGAAAGAGATGATTATGTCTGTCGAAATAGATTAACATTTATTTAGAGATAAAGGATAGGGAATTATCATCGTCCCACTGTCTTTATCAATGAACAATGTTTATTATTTATTAGACTAACGTATGAAACGATTCTATTTTCAAACAACCGTAGCGTTGTTAGTAAGCCTCTTATTATTGGCATGTGATGACAAAAACAAGAACTACCCTACCGACTATGTAGGCTTCGAGCATTCTATGCAATCTCACTTCTACAGCAAAAGTGACAAAGAAGAAACAATAGAAGTAAAAGTGATTGCCGTTGATAAAAAGAAAGAGGATAGAGAAGTTAAATTAAGTATCAACCGGTCTGCTATACCGGGAATAGGCGTGGTGTGCAAGCTAAATAATGACCGGTTAATAATAAAAGCCGGAAAGAAAGAAGCCAAAGCCACTATCACACTTTTTCCGGGAAAGGCCATTAAAGGGGAAATCATCCAGATAGTCTGTACACCTTTATGGGAAGGCGGACAAACATCAAAAATGTCTATCGAACTGATACCCAAATAGAAAACAATGAAATATACAGCAACAGAAGCAGAAAAAATACTGGAAAAGCTCATCGCCTCCACCCGTTCGCCCAGAGGACGCTTTTCGGCAGAAAAAAGTTACGCATTGCTAAAAAAACGGCTTCCGCAAAAAGAACAACGCATGTTGAGCATGCGTAAAGTGCGCGTTTTCGCAATAGCTGCCACCGTGGCATTATTCTGTACAATGGGATGGGTCGTCTATGAATACATGCTCCCGGTCGGCCTGTATACGATCTCCACTCTGACCGAATGCAAAAACGTAAAACTGCCGGATGGAACAGAAGTGACTTTAAACCATTTTTCTTCACTCACTTATCCGGAACGTTTTCGCGGCAAACATCGTAAAGTGACGCTAAAAGGTGAAGGCTATTTCGAAGTGAGCAAAAGCAAAGAGCACCCGTTCATCGTGCAAGCCGAAGCTGTCAAAGTACGGGTATTGGGCACACACTTCAATATTGAAGCCTACCCCGGTGATCCGGAAGTAAAGACAACTCTTTTCGAAGGATCCGTTGCCGTAAGCACCGCCAGTCATCCGGAAGGCATCGTACTACGTCCCAACGAGAGCGCCATATATAATAAGAAGAAAGAAAGTCTGACCCGTGAAGCAGAGAAGAATGTTTCTGAAGAAATCGCATGGCAAAACGGTATATTCATTTTCAATCATCTCCCTCTGCAGGAAATCGTACGGGAGTTGAGCAACTCATTCGGAGTAAAAATAAAGATAGAAAATGAGAAGCTGCGCAACTACCGGCTTACTGCCAAATTTACCGATGGAGAAAGCCTGGAAGACATTCTGTATCTGTTGCAACAAGGAAGGGATTTCAAATATAAACAAACCGATAAAGGAATAACAATCAATTGATGTGCCACCGGATCATGGTAATATCACACCAGACATCCCGACCGGCACATGAATGCACGGACTTATAAAACAAGCCACTCACAAGAAAATATGAACAAATCTCATATACCCCTGTATGTCGAGAATCTGATTCTGACATGCGGAATACTTTTTTTCTCATTACAAATGCAAGCGCAAAAAAACGATACCCAATTATCATTCAGCATTCGTAATGCCAGCCTTGAAGAATTTATCAAATACTTGGAAAATTCTACCGGCTTCTCATTCATCTACGGTGAAGAGGTGAAAATCAACCGCCGCATCACACTCGAAGTAAAACAAAAGACGATACGGGAAATTCTCGACCAAGCTTTTAAGAATGAACCGATAGGTTATCAGATTGCCGGACGGCACATTCTTCTGCAAAAGAAAAAACAAAAGCCGGTAAGCCGCAAGTTCACAATCAGCGGATATGTGACAGACGGGACGTCCGCCGAGACGTTGATTGGCGCTAACATCCTTGAGAGTCGTCACAAACAAGGCACTACTACCAATCCTTACGGCTTTTACAGCATCACCCTGCCCATGGGAGAAACAGAACTCAGTTTCTCTTATTTGGGATACGAAACCCAGCATCACACGCTGGCACTGAATAAAGACACAGTACTCAACGTCCTCATGCAAGACAATAACCAATTGGAAGAAGTAGTGATTGTATCCGACAAGACAGAAGCAGGGATTACTGCCACACAAATGGGAGCCATAGAAATCCCGATGGCACAAATAAAGAATACACCCGGTGCTTTAGGAGAAGCGGATGTAATGAAAACCATCCAGTTGATGCCGGGAGTACAAGCTGGAGTCGAGGGTTCGGCCGGATTGTACGTACGTGGCGGCGGTCCGGATCAAAATCTGATTCTTCTGGATGGAATACCCATATACAATGTAGATCACCTATTCGGTTTCTTCTCGGTTTTTACACCGGAAGCCGTAAAAAAAGTAACATTTTTCAAAAGTTCCTTTCCTGCACGTTTTGGCGGCCGCCTTTCATCAGTAGTAGACGTACGTAGCAACGACGGAGACATGAAGAAATTTCATGGTACGCTCAGCGTAGGACTGCTCGCAAGCAAACTACAATTGGAAGGTCCTATCATCAAAGACAAAACGTCCTTCAATCTTTCGGCACGACGCTCTTATATAGATCTGGTAGCCAAACCTTTTATGCCCAAAGATGACAAAATGAGTTATTATTTCTACGATATCAACGCAAAGGTCAACCACAAATTTTCAGACCGAAGCCGTCTCTTTCTCAGTTTTTATAAAGGAAAAGATCATTACTCTTTCAAAAGTAAAAGTGTATTTTCTACCACCACATGGGGCAATGATTATGATTTCGGCAACACCTATGAAAATAAAATGTCGCTCGACTGGGGAAACACTGTTGCATCCGTCCGCTGGAATTATATCTTCAACCAGAAATTGTTCTGCAACACCACCATCGCTTACAACAAATATCAAATGGATGCCAACTCCGGCACATACAGCAGCAACTGGGTTGGCAATGCAGTAAACGAAAACAGCTACCTTGCCAACTATCATTCCGGTATCCGCGACTGGAATTATCAAATGGATTTCGATTACAATCCGACTCCCACGCATCACATCAAATTCGGTGCAGGTTACCTCCGCCACAATTTTCACCCGGAAGTGGCAACCTCCAAAATCACAGAAAAGGAAGAGGGCGACATTGCACAGGATACCACCTACAACAGTATCTCCAATAGTACAGTCTGGGCACACGAAATATCAGCATACATAGAAGACAATTTCGATATCGGTTCGCGCCTGCGCATGAATATCGGTTTACACCTATCCACATTTTATGTGCAGAAAAAGAGTTATTTCTCCGCACAGCCCCGTGTATCCGCCCGTTATCAATTGAATAAAGACATCGCATTGAAAGCGTCGTATACCAAAATGAGCCAGTATATACATCTGCTTTCATCAACTCCCATCTCCATGCCGACAGACCTGTGGGTGCCCGTAACCAGCAAAATCAAACCGATGCAAGCTCATCAATATTCATTGGGAAGTTATTATACGGGCCTGAAAGGATGGGAGTTTTCTGTAGAAGGTTACTACAAGCAAATGCGTAATGTTCTGGAATATAAAGAAGGAGTCAGTTTCTTAGGATCTTCTTCCGGCTGGGAGAACAAGGTAGAAATGGGAAAAGGGCGCTCCATGGGAATAGAGTTCATGGTACAGAAAGCTACCGGAAAAACAACCGGATGGATAGCCTACACACTGGCGAAAAGCGATCGTAAGTTCTCTCCGGGCAGTATCAATAATGGAATACGATTTCCCTATAAGTATGACCGGAGGCATAATCTCACCTTAGTAGCCAATCATCAATTCAATAACCGGATCGACATAGGAGTTTCATGGATATTTGCTACCGGTGGAACAGCTACCATTCCCGAAGAGGTAACGGCTGTAATCCGTCCCGGAGAAAATTTTGTCCGGCAGGAAGATTACGTTGAACATCGCAATAACTACAGGCTTCCCGCCAGTCACCGCCTCAACATAGGTGTCAATTTCAATAAAAAGACCAAACACGGTATCCGTACCTGGAACATCAGCCTTTACAACGCCTATAATGCAATGAATCCGACCTTGGTATACAGTAACGGAAGCGGTGGATACGCCACATATATCAAAAATCAGGAAAATGGGAAAGTCTACTATCAATATATACCCGGGAAACGGAAAATAACCAAGCTGACCATATTACCCTGTATTCCTTCCGTCACTTACACTTATAAATTCTAAGCATTATGATAAAAAGAGAGAACCTGTTGCTTCTTTTTCTGCTATCGACATTCATCAGCAGTTGTGAAAATGAAATCCCTTTTAACAAAGAAGCCAACCCGCCCAAGCTGATAATGAACGCACTCATTAATGCCGACAGCACAAACAATGTGCTCTATCTCAATAAAAGCGGGCAGAATGTAATCAGCCACGTCACTGACGCCAGCGTAGAGATCCGGGTGAATGACGCATTGGTAGAGACTCCGGAAGCATTGCCGATGCCCGAAGGGGAATTTACCTCCCTTCACAAAAAACACTTTCACCCCCAGAAGAAGGACCGCGAAAGCAATCAGGATTATTGACAATATCACGATTTTCACTGCCTCGTCTTGTTTTTGCAGTGCAAATATAAGAAAGGAAAATAAATTTTGGTAATATCTAAATTTTATTTTGTAACTTAGAGTGCGAAATGTATCGAATTTAACAATTTTATGCATATAATCATTCTTTTTAAACTCAATTACACATAAATAAAAGCATTGAAAAATGACTATTAAAGAACTTAAACCCGCACTAATCTGGGGCATCTTTGACAGTATAACCAAAGTTCCCCGTCCTTCAAAAAAAGAGGAAAAAATCCGTCAGTTTCTTCTTGACTTTGCAAAGGAGCATAACATCTCGGTAAAGACCGACGAAGTAGGCAACGTGGTAATGAGCAAGCCGGCGACTCCGGGAAAAGAGAATGCCCCGACCGTCATACTTCAGGGCCACATGGACATGGTGTGTGAGTCCAACGACAAAAACTTTGACTTTGACAACAATCCTATCACCACGATAATCGATGGCGAATGGGTACACGCCGACGGCACCACCCTCGGAGCCGACAACGGAATAGGCATGGCAGCGTCGCTCGCCGTCATGGTCGACGATTCACTCGTACACGGTCCTGTGGAGGCTCTGTTTACCGTCGATGAAGAGACCGGAATGACCGGTGCCAACAATCTCGGCAAAGACATGATGAACGGCTCGATTCTTCTCAATCTTGACTCAGAGGATGACGGAGAGATATTCATCGGATGTGCTGGCGGCGTCGACACAACCATAACATTTGACTACAAGCGCGAAATGGCTCCCGCCGACAATCACTGGTTCAAGATTGACCTTTCCAACCTCAGCGGAGGTCATTCGGGAGGCGACATCCATGAAGGACGCGCCAATTCCAACAAGCTGCTTGCCCGATTCCTCTTCAACCTGTCGCTCAAGCATGTTGTAAAGCTCAGTGAGATAAGCGGCGGCAACCTGCGTAATGCCATCCCGCGTGCCGCCCACGCTGTGTTTGGTGTCAGCTCGGAAAGCAAGGAGAAGGTAATGGTCGCATTCAACGAGTATGTAGCTGCCGTCGAGAAGGAATATGCCCACACCGACCCCAACATGACAATCACCATCGAAAGCGTGGAAAAACCTGAATACGCAATCGACACCGACACCTCCGACCGTCTTATCAGGTCACTGTATGCATGTCCTCACGGAGTAATCTCAATGAGCCATGATCTCGAGGGTCTTGTGGAGACATCGACCAACCTCGCTGCCGTAAAGATGCAGGACAACTCCACCATACTCATCACCACCAGCCAGCGCAGCTCGGTCGAGTCACGCAAGTGGGACATCGCCCGCCAGATTGAAGCTCTGTTTGTCCTTGCAGGAGCACATGTGACCCACGGTGACGGATATCCCGGATGGGCGCCCGACATGAATTCAACCATAATGAAGATAGCAAGCGACGCTTACGAAGAACTTTACAATGTCAAGCCGGCAATCAAGGCTATCCACGCCGGACTTGAATGTGGACTGTTCCTCACCAAGTATCCGCATCTTGACATGGTATCATTCGGTCCCACCTTGCGCGGTGTTCACTCTCCTTCCGAGAAGATGCACATACCGGCTGTGGAAAAATTCTGGAATCAGCTCACTTTGATTCTTAAAAAAGTAGCCGACCTTAAAAAGTAAACAGGCTAAACCACACTGATACTTATATATAGGCATGGAAAATGTCCATGCCTATATATTTTATTCAAATATCTTAATTCTGATGTCAACCATGCTGCCCTCATCAATAATCATAGCCGGATTGATAACACTATCATCGGCGCCGGTCATCCCCGACTCCACTTTGACCGACTCGCTAATCGTAGAAGAAGTCACGGCTCCTGTCAACCCTCACAATCACGGGACGATACAACGTCTTACAGAAGAAGACTTCACTCAAGCCGCTGAGCAACTTGGCATCGACGTGGCTACAATAAAAGCGGTGATAAGCATTGAGGCAGGCGCTGGACATCAAGGATTTCACGCTCCCGGAAAGCCGATTATCAATTTTGACCTGGCTATGTTCAGGCGCGCGGCGTCAAAACGGGGCATCCATCTTAACAAATACAAGAAGAGCCACAAAATAGTGTTCAACCGTGCCAACACTCAAAAATACGGTTCCTATCAGGCTGCACAACATGAAAGGCTCAGGTCGGCTATGACAATAGATTCAATAGCGGCTATCGACGGGACATTCTGGGGAATGTTCCAGATAGGAGGATTCAACTGGAAAAAATGTGGTGCAAAATCCCGAGGAGAGTTTGTCGAACGCATGAGCGACTCTGAACATGAGCAGTTGGAACTCTTTATCAACTTTATCAAGACCAACGGCATGGACAAGTATCTAAAGAAAAAAGACTGGGCGGGGTTTGCCCGCTGCTACAACGGACCGTCATATGCCCGGCGAGGCTATCACACCCGCCTTGCCAAAGCCTATAAGAAATACAAAAAGCAATCCGCCCGATAGGCGGCTGCCCCTTTGTCATCGGGGCAGAAACCGTTCAAGCGACCTTACATCGACAGACTTACGCGCCGCATAATCGGCAAGCTGATCATCACCGGGACGACCGACCGCGAAATAACGGCTCGCGGGATGGGTCAATATCAATCCCGACGTAGACGACACAGGCGCCATTGCTCCGCTTTCAGTCAATGAGACTCCAATTGAGCCGTAGTCAAGAATCCTGTCCAAATCAAATATCAGCGACTGGTCGGGAAGCGAGGGATAACCGACAGCAGGGCGCACTCCTTTATGTCCACTGCACCACAGGCGCTCATGAACCACGCGATGCATCTGCTCAGTCGCAGCCTCGGCAAGCCGGTCGGCAAGGGTCTGATAAAGAATAGCCTTGTAATCATCACCGGAATCTTTATAGCGCGAGGCTATATCATCGACTCCACCCGCAGTGACAACAAACACACCTATATAATCACTGAGCGAACCGTCGTCACCCACAGGCGCCACGTAATCGGAAAGTGAAAGACACTCTCCGTTGACACTCCCTGACTGCTGCCGCAAGGTTGAAATCACGCCACGCGAGCCGCCATGCTCATATATTATATCGCCGCCACGCGAGCCCGCTTTCAGAAGCGCCACACGCGCTTTTAATGTCACGCCGTCGCGTTCAAGACGTTCAAGCGCGTTATTAGCCTCTTTCACAAGCTGCATCGCCTCGGTGGCATCAGCAATCTTGCCTGCCGGGACTGCGGCGAGCCACTGAGCGCGGCAATGGTCACATCCGGTAATTTCAGCCACGGAAGCAAGCGAGGGGTCAAGTCGCCATGCAGCAAGGAAAGCACGCCAGTTTATCAGACCGGCAACATCACTTACCTTAAATTCCAAATCATTAACCCCGACAGATGCAGGCGTGACAGGCGAGTAATCGAGACGCGGCGCACGTTCACACGCCTCCTTATAGGACAAAGTGTCTGCCGTAGAGCCTTCATATTCACGGCGCAGACGCTCCTGCTCCTGCCGCAACGCGTCAACTGCAGCGTCATAAGTGGCGCTGTTACCAAATTTCTGTGCGACCGACGGCAACATTGCCGCGTCGCGGGTATATATGACCGGTCCGCTATAACACGGGGCTATCTTTACCGCAGTGTGAAGCGCCGAAGTAGTAGCACCGCCGATAAGAAGCGGAATCTTCATTCCCCGGTCCTCCATGAGACGTGCGACGTGACACATTTCCTCAAGCGAAGGAGTGATAAGTCCGCTAAGACCGATAAATCCGGCACCTGACTCAACAGCCTTCTCCACAATATCCTCACCGGGCACCATTACACCCATGTCAATAACGTCATATCCGTTACAATTCAGGATGACTCCCACGATGTTTTTACCGATGTCGTGTACATCACCCTTCACTGTGGCAATCACCATACGCCCGTTTGCCGACGATTGTCCCGAGCCGCGTTTTTCTTCTTCTATATAAGGAGTAAGCCACGACACTGCGAGCTTCATAACCCGCGCACTCTTGACTACCTGAGGCAAAAACAGTTTTCCTTCACCAAAAAGATCGCCGACACGGTTCATCCCTGACATAAGCGGACCATCAATCACCGCCACTGCCGATCCGAGCGTAGCCTTCGCCTCTTCAAGAATATCGGGAAGATTGTCGGAATGTCCTTTCACAAGCATCAGCTCAAGCCGCTCGACAGCCGGCAAAGCATCATCGTGTCCGGAATCAGTCGCGCCACCTTGACCGGTCTTCATCTCTTTCATCTCGGCGGCAAGCGTGACAAGGCGGTCGGTGGCATCATCGCGTCTCACAAGCAACACGTCGTCAATCGCCTCTCTCAGATTATCCGGAATCTCATCGACAGGCATCATCGCCGCCGCATTCACGATTCCCATGTCGAGTCCTTTGGCGATGGCATGATACAAGAAAAGGGCATGCATCGACTCGCGCACATAGTTATTGCCCCTGAATGAAAACGACAGATTGCTTATGCCTCCACTGACTTTTGCTCCCGGGAGGTGGGTCTTGATCCATTCAACACTGCGGATAAAGTCAAGGGCATAGTCACGATGCTCATCAATTCCTGTTGCGACAGCAAGCACATTAGGGTCAAAAACGATGTCACATCCTTTGAACCCGGCCTTACCGACGAGCAGGTCATATGCACGTCCACACACTTCTATCCTCCGCTCAAACGTGTCGGCCTGACCGCGCTCGTCAAATGCCATGACCACCACGGCAGCACCCATCTCCCGGATATAACGTGCATGTTCAAGAAATATCTCCTCACCCTCTTTCAGGCTTATCGAGTTGACGACAGGACGACCCTGCACTCGCTTCAGTCCTGCCTTTATTGTAGGCCAATGGGAAGAGTCGATCATGAACGGCACTGTTGCCGTCTCCGGCTCAGAGCCGAGACGGCTTAAAAACGCGGTCATCTCACTCTCCGAGTCAAGCATCGCGTCATCCATGTTTATATCGACAATCTGCGCACCCGACTCGACCTGTTTACGGGCTATCTCTATAGCCTCGCCATAACTATGCTCTTTGATAAGACGCAGAAACTTGCGGCTTCCGGCTACATTACACCGCTCGCCGACATTGACAAAATTGCGTTGGCGGTTTACCACAAGTGGCTCAAGACCGGCAAGCACCATTTCATCATTTGGCAAAGGGATAATCCGTGGAGCGAGTCCGGCAGAAATGGATGATATGGCTGCTATATGTTCCGGAGTCGTGCCGCAGCATCCTCCTATTATATTTACCATGCCACGCTCAAGCATCGGCCTCACTTTTGATGCCATCAACTCCGGCGTCTCGTCATACTCGCCCATCGCATTTGGCAAGCCGGCATTGGGATAGACACTGACCGCATAAGGGTAGCCCTGAAGCGCCTCAACATACTTTACCATCTCATCAGCGCCAAAAGAGCAGTTAAGCCCTATAGCAAGAGGATTGCAATGACTCACAGTGGCGACAAACGCCTCGAGAGTCTGCCCGGCAAGAGTGCGCCCCGACTCCGTGAGTGTCACCGACAAGATGACGGGCACTCTCTTCCCTACGCTTTCCATCGCCCGGCGCGCGCCCCATATTGCCGCTTTTGCATTCAACGAGTCATATATTGTCTCTATCAGGAATAAATCCACTCCACCCTCAAGCAGCGACTTACACTGAAGATAAAAAGTGTCGGCAAGAAAATCCCAGTCAACCTGCGCGTTGTTGTCGTCATCAAGGTCCTGTGACATAGAAAGTGACTTGCCGGAAGGACCTACACTGCCCGCAACCCAACACATCTCTCCGTCATGACGGTTCATGAAACTGTCGGCAGCGTCACGAGCCACTCTTGCCGCGGCAAGATTTATCTCAGCGACAAAATCGGAAAGACCATAATCGGAAAGCGACACGGCATTGGCATTGAACGAATCGGTCTCTATGATTCTCGCGCCGGCCTCAAGATAGCGGAGGTGAATGTCGCGTATGACATCAGGCCGCGTAATTGTCAACAGGTCGTTACATCCTTTAAGCCTGTGACTCCAGCCGGCAAACTTTCCGCAGCTGAAATCGTCCTCGGAAAGACCGGCTCGCTGTATCATGGTGCCCATCGCACCGTCAAGCACCACTATACCCTGATGAAGCGCATCGGCAAGACGCCGTCCCGCCACATCATAATCCATATCGTCAATACATTTCATTGTCATATCGTAACTTTCCAAATACAAAATTAGCCAATACGTCGCAACAATCAACGCTTGGAGCTAAAAAACTTACGCATCAGCGAAGAACACTCTTCTTCAAGCACCCCGGACACGACTACAGCCTTGGGGTGAAACGGCGACCGCGATGTCTGGCATACATAGCCTCGCTTTACATCGGGCGCGCCAAACACCACACGCCGCAGCTGGCTCCATCCTATCGCGCCGGCACACATAAGACACGGCTCCACCGTGACATAAAGGGTGCAGTCGCCGAGATACTTTCCGCCAAGCGTATTTGCCGCAGCCGTAATCGCCTGCATCTCGGCATGGGCAGTGACGTCGCCGAGTTGTTCGGTAAGGTTATGTCCCCTGCCTACAATAACTCCGCCACACACGACCACAGCACCTATCGGCACCTCATCGGCATCATAAGCAGCCTGCGCCTCGGCAAGAGCCTGACGCATAAAATATATGTCATCGTTCAATTCCTTATTCATAGCAAATCGATAGCAAGTCCTTCATAAGCCGTCACAGTATTGGGAAATATCGCCTGAGCCTCACGCAAGTGCTGACGCTCATCGGCATAACGCTTTGAAAAGTGTCCGAGCACAAGCTGCGTCGCCCCTGCCGCACGGGCTATCCTTGCCGCCTCCGAAGCCGTCGAATGACCGCGCTTACGGGCCTTATCACTATAATCGTCGGTATATGTTGCTTCATGATATAGAGTATGGACTCCTTCTACCGAACGCGCCACTCGCTCATCATACACCGTATCGGAACAGTAAGCGTAACTTACGGCAGCATCGGCAGGCGATGTCAACACAGCGTTAGGTATCACCCTGCCCTCTTCAGTCACCCAGTCGTCGCCGCTTTTTATACGCGCATAATCCCTGACAGGCACATTATAGAACCTGACGACATCACCTTTAAGATGACGCAGCTTCTGCTTTTCCGCAAACATGAAGCCTGTACACGGCACCCTATGATAGAGTGGAAATGTAGTGACCGTCAGCGCGTCACTCTCGAAGATTGTCGACGTAGCCTTAGGGTCGAAGATTTCATAACGGACATCAAACGGAGTCTCACGGCAAAAAAAGCCAAGAATGCGGCGGAATATGTCAGCGCCGTCAGCCGTGGTGTGTATCGTCACCACCCCACCTTCCTTTCCGGTGAGGGCAAGGGTGGAGATAAGTCCCGGCAGACCGAGGCAATGGTCGCCATGAAGATGAGATATAAATATGTGTCCGAGACGGGAATATTTAAGTCTCTGACGTCTCATCGACAACTGGGCACACTCCCCGCAGTCAACCATAAAAAGGTTGTCACGGTAATCGATTACCTGACAACTCGGCAGATGACGCAATGTAGGCGTTGCCGACCCGCATCCGAGATAGTTTACTTTAAACTGCGACATAGGGCAAAGATAATAATTCTTTCCTAATATAGGGGTCTTGCACACCCGACAAAATGACAACTAAATGCGATTTTCTTGCTAATCGTGTCGGGAGATGAGCTTTTTGCCCTCCCTTATTAACAGTTTTATGGTTAAATTATGACAAAAAAGCAACCGGATATTTGTGTTATAACAATTTTAGCAGTATCTTTGAAATGTTTTTTCATAGGATTAGATTTTTAAGGTTTACAAAGGTGCAGTCATCGTGAGATGGGGGCACCTTTCATTGTTTATTTTTAGTTAAATAACAAGGCTTAACCACTTTTTATCACAAAACGGGTGTCATTATTTTTGGCATTTAACAGATTAATAATTAAATTTGTCGGCAAAATAAAAACCTGAAAAACGAAATACGTATATTTCCTATAAAATAGATTACACGATTATGAGTAAAGAAAAGAAATTCTTGACCTGTGATGGTAATCAGGCTGCAGCACATGTGAGCTACATGTTCTCTGAAGTAGCAGCTATTTACCCCATCACCCCCTCTTCCACAATGGCAGAGTATGTAGATGAATGGGCTGCCGCAGGTCGTAAAAACATCTTTGGCGAGACCGTTCTTGTGCAGGAGATGCAATCAGAAGGCGGAGCTGCCGGTGCCGTTCACGGTTCACTTCAGGCAGGTGCCCTCACCACCACCTACACAGCTTCTCAGGGTCTTCTCCTGATGATTCCCAATATGTATAAGATAGCAGGTGAATTGCTCCCTTGCGTGTTCCACGTATCGGCCCGTACACTTGCTTCTCACGCATTAAGCATCTTCGGCGACCACCAGGACGTAATGTCTGTGCGTCAGACCGGTTTTGCAATGCTTGCCGAAGGTTCTGTACAGGAAGTAATGGACCTCTCAGGCGTAGCTCATCTTGCAACTATCAAGTCACGTGTGCCTTTCGTCAACTTCTTCGACGGATTCCGCACATCTCATGAGATACAGAAAATCGAGGCTCTTGAAAACGATGACCTCGCTCCCCTCTTGGATCGCGAGGCGCTTGCCGATTTCCGCAACCGCGCCCTTAACCCCAACAACCCCGTGGCACGCGGTATGGCAGAAAACGGCGACGTATTCTTCCAGCACCGTGAGGCATGCAACAAGTATTACGAGGCTGTTCCCGAGATTGTAGAAGACTACATGAACAAGATTTCCGAGATTACCGGCCGCAAATACGGCTTGTTCAACTACTACGGAGATCCCGAGGCTGAGCGCGTGATTATCGCCATGGGTTCAGTGACCCAGGCTGCTCAGGAGGCTATCGACTACCTGCTGTCACAGGGCGAGAAGGTAGGTCTTGTATCGGTTCACCTCTACCGTCCCTTCTCTGCTAAACACTTCCTTGCAGCAGTTCCCAAGACCGCCAAGAAGATTGCAGTCCTTGACCGCACCAAAGAACCCGGAGCCAACGGCGAGCCCCTTTACCTTGACGTTGTCGAGTGTTACCGCGGCGTAGAAAACGCTCCGCTTATCGTAGGCGGTCGCTACGGTCTTGCTTCAAAGGACACTACTCCCGCACAGATTCTTTCAGTATACGAAAACCTTTCTCTTCCCACTCCCAAGAACCAGTTCACTCTTGGTATCGTAGACGACGTGACTTTCATGTCTCTCCCGATGAAGGAAGAGGTTGCTCTCGGCGACCCCAGCACATATGAGGCTAAGTTCTTCGGTCTTGGTGCTGACGGAACCGTAGGTGCCAACAAGAACTCTGTAAAGATTATCGGAGAAAACACCAACAAGTATTGCCAGGCTTACTTCGCTTACGACTCAAAGAAGTCAGGCGGTTTCACCTGCTCTCACCTCCGTTTCGGTGACAAGCCCATCCGCTCTACTTACCTGGTGACCACTCCCAACTTCGTGGCGTGCCACGTACAGGCTTACCTTCACATGTATGACGTGACCCGCGGTCTCCGCGACAACGGTACATTCCTTCTCAACACAATCTGGGAAGGCGAGGAGCTTGCAAAGAATCTCCCCAACAAGGTGAAGCGTTACTTTGCTGAACACAACATCAGCATCTACTATATCAACGCGACCAAGATTGCACAGGAGATAGGTCTCGGCAACCGCACCAACACCATTCTTCAGTCAGCATTTTTCCGCATCACCGAGGTAATCCCCGTTGACCTTGCAATCGAGCAGATGAAGAAGTTCATCGTCAAGAGCTACGGCAAGAAGGGTCAGGATGTGGTTGACAAGAACTACGCTGCAGTTGACCGTGGCGGTGAATACAAGAAGCTTGAAATCGATCCGGCATGGAAGAACCTTCAGGACGAACCGGCTGTAGCCAACAACGATCCTGAATTTATCAACAAGGTAGTGCGCCCCATCAACGCTCAGGACGGTGACCTCCTTCCCGTATCGGCATTTGTAAACGAGCCCGACGGCACCTGGTATCAGGGTACCGCGAAGTATGAGAAGCGCGGTGTTGCAGCTTTCGTTCCCGAGTGGGTTGAAGAAAACTGTATCCAGTGTAACAAGTGTGCTTACGTTTGTCCTCACGCTGCTATCCGTCCTTTCGTAATCACTCCGGAAGAGATGGCAAAGGCTCCGTTTGGAGAAGACGCCACTATCCCCGCTATCGGCAAGACATTCACCGGCATGCGCTTCATGCAGGCTGTAGACGTGCTTGACTGTCTCGGTTGCGGCAACTGTGTTGATGTATGTCCGGGCAAGAAGGGCGAAAAGGCTCTCGTCATGAAGCCTCTTGAAACTCAGCTTGACATCCAGAAGAACTGGGATTACTGCGTTGCCGAAGTTAAGTCAAAGGCAAGCCTCGTTGACGTAAAGGCCAACGTTAAGAACTCTCAGTTTGCAACTCCGCTGTTTGAATTCTCCGGCGCATGCTCAGGCTGCGGTGAGACTCCTTATGTAAAACTTATCACCCAGCTCTTCGGCGACCGCGAAATCGTGGCAAACGCTACCGGATGTAGCTCAATCTACTCAGGCTCCGTGCCTTCTACTCCTTACACCAAGGACGAGAACGGTCGTGGTCCGGCATGGGCTAACTCACTCTTCGAGGACTTCTGCGAGTTTGGTCTCGGTATGACACTTGCCAATGAGAAGATGCGTGAGCGCCTCGACGCTGATGTACGTGCCCTCCTCGACTGCCCCAAGTGCAGCGACGAAATCAAGGCGCTCGCTACCCAGTGGCTCGACGAGAAAGACAACGCTGACCGCAGCCGCGAAATCTCTGACAAGCTCGTTCCCCTTATGGAAGCTTGCGGATGTGACGCATGCAAGAAGGTTCTTGAGCTCAAGCACTTCCTCATCAAGCGCAGCCAGTGGATCATCGGTGGTGACGGTGCATCTTACGACATAGGCTTCGGCGGTCTTGACCACGTTATCGCATCAGGCAAGGATGTCAACATCCTCGTGCTCGATACCGAGGTTTACTCTAACACCGGTGGTCAGTCATCAAAGGCAACCCCGCTTGGAGCAATCGCCAAGTTTGCCGCTTCAGGTAAGCGCATCCGTAAAAAAGACCTCGGTCTTATCGCCACTACCTACGGCTATGTATATGTAGCTCAGATCGCAATGGGTGCCGACCAGGCTCAGACCCTCAAGGCTATCCGCGAGGCAGAAGCTTACGACGGTCCTTCATTGATCATCGCTTACGCTCCCTGTATCAACCACGGTATCAAGGCAGGTATGGGCAAGGCTCAGCAGGAAGAAGCCAACGCAGTTGCTTGCGGTTACTGGCACCTCTGGCGCTACAACCCCGCTGCAGAGCTTGAAGGCAAGAACCCCTTCACCCTCGACAGCAAGCAGCCTAACTGGGATGAGTTTGAAAACTTCCTCAAGGGCGAGGTTCGTTACGCATCAGTAATGAAGCAGTATCCCGCAGAAGCAGCCGAACTCTTCGCTGAAGCCAAGGCTAACGCACAGTGGCGCTACAACAACTACCGTCGTCTCTCTCAGCAGCAGTGGGGAGTTGACCCGGAAGTTGAGACCCTCGAAAACAAGTAATCCAAAACTTACTTAAATAACCGGCGGGGTTGTGTCGCTCGACACAACCCCGCTTCTTTTTACCCCGACCTCAACATCTTATCACATATCATCTACGGCAAGAATCATGCGTCCTGACGGCAAGATTATATATACGGGCAACGACACTTCTGTAAATTCGTTAGCGACAGGCTGCTATTTTGTCATCATTGACAATGTATCGACATTTAAAGTCATAGTCCATTAACGGCAGTATTATTCTAATGGGAATGGCGCCCAAAAGGTCTTTAAGCCCTTTTTGAGCGCCATTTATTAGATTAATGCAGCTGCACTTGGAGCCGGCTCTTACTGCCAGGTGACGGCGAGGGAGCGCAGGAGGGTTGCGCTTGCGCCCCAGGAACCGGTGTGCTGCACGCCGATACCGCCGAAATCATTGGGTGAGATGGTAGCGGAGAGAGCCACATCCTTTACCAATCCGGGACGGTGGGGCTCCGGCACGTCAAGCGTGTTATTGACCGAGGCGATAAGACGGTCACCCTTGACATCAAGTCTTATCCTGCAACCTTTGCGATAGCACACTGCCGAGACCGGCTCGCTTATAGGCGTCGCCACACCATGCTCATATTTCATAAGCACGAAGTCGACAGCCTTGTCATTTTTGACCGTGCGGATTATGCGAAGCGCATAGCCTGTGAGCGTGGCGGCATCAAATTTCACATACACATCCATGTACTGCCCCGTGGCGCTGCCAAAGCCTTGCCCGGCAGTCTTGCAGGGATCAACGTCAAGCGTCAGCGACATGTCGCCATACTTAGCTCCGACAGGATGATAAAGCAGACGCGCCCCGCGGGTGTTCTGCATCAGACCTTCTGATTTTGCCGCGCCGTCGATTCCATTGCCGTAATACCAACTGTTGCGCGGATCGGGTACCCACTCAAACTCCGCAGTATCAAGCGGTTTAAACGCATCGACAGTCCAGAAGCCGGGAATCACCAATGGCTGGCAGTCAGTGACAAAATCATGGAAATCAGTCATCAGTGTGCGTGATTCGCCCACTCCCTCCACCGGATTGGGGGTAACCGCGCTCACCGGCTCGCCGTAATCAGAACGTACATGTCTCGGCGCCACAGCGGCTATGACATAATATCCATTGTCGGCGGCAGAGAGGGCGTACTCAAGTTTGGGGAGATCATGACGCGACACCGCCACGGGTATGGCGTCACTGCCATCAGCCGACTTGGCGCGATACCATGTCACTGACGACATATCCTTCCTGCCGCCAAGGTCAAGCCCGTATGCCACGCGAAGTTTATTGCCATCGGCTACTATCACCGGCTCAGAGGTAAATGAAGGAGAAGGCAACAACGGAGGACACACCGTGACTTCACACTCCGCCTCAAGCCCTTCCTTTGTCGAAGCCTTGATATTAACTTTTTGTGGCATCTCGCCGCTATTGCGCCCTATAACGGTAAGCTCGCCGGGATTATAAATCCGCATGTCGACACACATGTCACACCCCTCAACGGCCTCCCACCAGGTAAAATACTTGTCACTCTTAATCACCAGCGTATCCTTTCCGGTCTCCAGCCGCGCAACGCGCTTATCGATTGACAGCATGGTCGGTTGCGATGCAAGATTAGTAGTGTCCCGGTTTAACGGATTCCACCCGTCATCTCCCTTCACAAGATTATATACATTGTAGGTATCACCACATTTATAAGCCTCAAGTAGGGGTTTGCCGGTCATGACTACCGTCTGTCGCGGATGCTCCTTACCTATCACTACCTGCTTGCCGTTGAGCGTGACATTATGCTGATAACAACGCAAGTCGGGAGTCGGGTCCTGCGTCCAGCCGAGATACAGCCCGGGGTCGTCGGATGTCCAGCGGCAGTCGACCATAGCCACATGGCTTCCCGCCTTTACAAGATACTGGCGTCCGCGTGTCTTGGAATGGATGTCGCAATCAAGAAAGCATGCACCCTGTGCATAGGTATTGTAAAACGGCTTTCCGCTGAAAAAAGTAAAGCGGCAGCCAAGATAGACGCCTGTGCCACACAAAGCGTCGTCAGTACATTCAAAGTAACACCGGTCAAACAGGATACGCTTTGCCCCGGCGAAAGGACACAGGTTCAACCGGCTTATAAAGCGGCAGTTGCGCGCCACGTAGCGGTCACCGTCACATATCACCAGCTGAGCCTGCACGATTGCATCCTCCCTCTTTTTCCTGTTGAGCGAGGGGTCACGCGGATACACCAAATCTACATTACAGTAATTGCCAAATGTAAGGTTCTCCACCTGTATGTCGCTGCCGGTTATATGCAGCATAGTAAAATTACCCACGGCACCCTGGGTCTGCCCGCGATTGCAGGCGAGCACCACATCTTCAGGGTTGTCACTCAAGCCGACGAGGCGAAGATGGCTCAGATTCACCTTCATCCCAAACGGCGTAGAGCCTCCCTTCTCCGGGCGTCTCACCTCCGGATCGTCAGGGTCATCAATCCAGTACACACCGGGGGCTATCTTTATCACAAGCGGATTTTCTTCGGTATAAGCACGTTGCCGCTGCATGTTTTCAGCCTCGACAAGCGCGTCGCGCAACGAATTGAAATAGGTATCGTCGGCACAAGCCTCATCATCGTCAAGCGAAGAGTCAACGTAAAGCTCATGATGCTGCGCCGACGCGGGCAGCAAGGCAAATAGAGCCAGCAGCAGGGTAAACATAGTGTTCTTATTCATGGTCAAGGTATTTTTTTCAAAATTAATATATTTTCCAGACTATACACTCACCAATTATTCAAATTTATTTACTTATATTTGCAGAGCCTCTTGAAAAAACTGGAATGACATGAAAAGAATCAGATACCGCCGCAACAATATATACAGCTACTGGTACTATGCCATATTTTTCCTGACCATATTCATAGTGGCAATCATTGCAGGAGAGCTTACCCTGTCGCTTATCTATTTCGGTCTGCTCGCAGTATTGTCGTTTATATACATATTTGGCGAAGGCTACTCAGTGGAGGACGACAATCTTATAGTGTACACGTTTTTTCACGGCACACGCTACCCGATAAGAAAAATCACGCGCATACGCTATATCGAGAAGCAGATTCCGCTGCTCGGCAAGCGCACACATCTCGCAGTCAGTTTCAGCGACCGGTCGGTATTGAAAAGCACGTCACCGATGAGCATTTCCGTAAAAGACAGCGACAGCCTTGTAAGCGAGCTGCTAAACGTCAATCCCGACATACAGGTAATACGCCCGTAAGCATCAGCGCAAAACCTTTACGCAACTGTCGCGGCTCACAGAGTCAGTGACCACAATATCATTGGCGCCCTTGCCCAGTGGCACTCCGCGCCATGTCATGACATTTACCTCGTCAGGCTCCGCCACGCCATATGAGACACCGTTGACAGTAAGCCCGGCGGCGCCACGGTTGCCAAACGCCATAATGTCGACTGTCGGCGACTCGACATTACGGTTACGGCGTCCGGCGATATACAGCACCGGCTCATCCTTATTCCAGTTAGCCTTATAGAAATAATACGCATCCTTTTTAATCGTGCGGTCATAAGTCACGAGTCCCTTGTCATTACGTCCGAAAGTATCACCTTCCTTTCTGCCTGCCGATGAAAAGTCGGCAAGACACCATATAAAATTACACCACAGGAAATCCCGGCGGCTCAATATCTTCAAGTTTTCTATGTGATAATAGGTCTGCCAATTTTCAGGATGCCATTGTCCCCACGGTTCAGGATGCACCAGGGAATCAGATTGTTGAAACACACTTGCACCCGCTCCATATTCGCTTATTCCCATAGCCCGGTCAGGATGAGCGGCATGCTCCGCGTCAATCCAGTCAGCCATATCGGCGGGATTATTCCCGTACCATCCGAAATATTTATTAAAGGCGATATATGACGGTATTGAATTAAATGAGTCATTCTGGTTACTTGCCCCTATAGTAGGGCGTGTAGGGTCGATAGCCCTCGCAAGCGAATCCAGCGATACAATCATGCCGTCAACCGGCTCCATCCATCCTGAATTTGCCTCGTTGAAGAGTCCCCAGGCAAGTACACACGGATGATTAAACTTCTGATAGACCAACTCCTTCAGCTGCATCTTCAGATTTTCTTCATATGCAGGATTGGAAATATAAATGTTGACAAACGGCAGCTCCGTCCATGCGACAAGACCTGCTAAATCCATCCGGTCATACATCTCTTCCGAGTGAGGATAGTGAGCGAGACGGAGCGCATTACATCCCAGGTCAAGTGCCATATCTACAGTTTCGTCAAAATCCTCAGCCCTGTATGCCGCGCCTCTCTCGGCGCGGTCCTGATGCACATTGGCGCCTACAAGGCGGCAACGCTCTCCATTCAGGTAAAAGCCCTTGTCAGCGTCGGCTCCGTAATAACGCAGCCCGACATTGACACTCCGGCTGTCAACCGTCATTCCATCCTTTTCAAGCCTGACAATCCCTTTATACATAAACGGATCAGCGACACCATTCCAAAGATGAGGATTGGCAACCGACATCTTCATTGCCACAACACCGTCGGAAGCGACTGCGGCAGACCGAGCAGCAGCAACGGTGTCATCACCGTCCGTCAGTTCGGCAACTACGGTATAGCCTTTGTAGCCTTGTCCGGTATCGGAAAGATGAACTTCCACATCTATTTCGGCAGCATCGGCAGAGACAGAGCGCTGAGCGAAAAACACCCCGTCGGAAGCATAAAAATCAGGAGCAATACAAACGGGAGCCGTAACCAGAAGTTCGACGCCGCGTGTAAGTCCGCCGAATATGTTGAAATCACCGCTTATAGGAGCCACATCAGACACCGGCGAATTATTGACCACAATATCCAGTTTATGACTTTTCCCGGGAGTGACATGTCGTGACAGCTCGACGACAAAAGCCGTATAGCCACCACGGTGCTGACCGATCCAGCGGTTGTCGACAAAGATGTCGGCGACGGTCTGTGCGGCATTAACTTTCAGGAAATACCGACTTTCTTCACCCGTGACCGGAATATCCAACATTTTAGTATAAGTAGCCGATCCACGATAATAATCACCGCCAAACATACCGTCAGCCGTATTCCAGGAATGAGGCAGGTCGACAGTCTCGCCATCATTGGCATTACCGAAACCGGAACCCTTCTTGAACTTCCACCCCGTGTCGAGACTCGCCTGCTCCATAGCGGAAGATGCGACCGACATGACCAATGCAATCCCGAAAGCGACTATATTTTTAATTGCCATATATTTAAGGTTAACATGTTTAAAGACAAATATAGTCATTATTTTTTACAAAAGCAAAGCGAGACCGCTGTCTTCCCAGACCGGCAGTCCCGCTGTATAAAACAATAGCTTTAAGAATAAAATAGACTACTCCGTTAAAAACTGTCTGTAGTTATTGAGTAAGCTTCTTTTATCGTTTATTCGTATAATTATCCGAATGCAAAATTACTACACCCGTGCAAACTTCACCATACCTAAATTTAGGTAATATTCAGCTGCTTTCAGCCCCGTAATAATCAAAATTGATTAGCTGACGCGCACAATCTTGAATTCCGTGCCGGTATAAACGAAGTCAATGACACCCACAGCATACAGTTTAACCACTATATCCTCAGCCGCGGCACGGCTTATATGGGTGCCGGTCATATAATCCTCAACCGTGGTCATTCCCCACTCGTCAAGATAGTCAAGGAGGGCAGTTTCCTTTTCTGAAAGAGAAAACACCATCCCCTCCTCCGCTTCCGCGACGTGACGCCAAGCCTTGACCATGACAGGATGTGCTACAATGTTCTCGTCCTTTACACGATAGTAGGCGCGCCATGTCCCGTCGACACTTTTTGAATATACCGGTCGACGGTCAGCCTTCAGAATATCGGCGCGTAGCACCACCGCACCGTTATCAACCCTGAACGCAGTAATCTTGACTTCTTGCGGCGGATTGCAGAACATCTGCGCTGCCTGTTCAATGACATAGATGTCTTCATCGCTGCGCACACCGGCTATATTACCGTTGTCCTTAACCCCGACAAGCAGCCTGCCACCGTCATTGTTGGCAAACGCGGAGATGGAATGGGCTATCTTGGCGGCATCAGTTATGGCAAACTTAAAGTCCTGATGCTCATGCTCGCCCTCCATTATAAGCGAATGGATGTAATACTTCCCTTTTATAGGCTGTAAATCCTTCATTGTCGTCGGGCAGCTTTATTCAGGATATACGAGCTGAGAAGGCGTGATGCAGTCAAGCACCTCGTCAAGAAAACGACGCGCCTCTTTCCTCGCCCCATCCTGATCCATATAGCTGTAGTTGCCGCAGTCTCTCGGTGTGGCTCCCGGTATCTCGCCCTCATAATCAGCGATAAAGCGGAATGTCTCACGCATAAGTTCGACGACATCGCGACTGTCGTAGTCGCCGCTCAGCAGCAGATAGTTGCCCGTGCGACACCCCATCGGACCCCAGTACACCACCCTGTCGCGCCACTCGGCATGATTACGGAGATAAGTGGCGGCAAGATGTTCTATGGCGTGGAGCACCTCGCCCGGTAAAGCATCCTGACGGTTAGGCTCGGTCATGCGTATGTCAAATGTGGTTATCACATCGCCGCTTGCCGTGATGTCCTTGCGAGACACATATATTCCTCTTTGCAAAGTAAGGTGATTGACCGTAAAACTCGCTATTTTATCCATGAGATTCAAAGAGTTTCAAGTAATGATACAAGCACGTCAAATGTGTGACGCGGCGCGTCATCCCAGAATGTGGCATACTGAGCCGCATTATCGGCGGCACCGGGGGTGTCACTTATTACACGTATACTGAGAAACGGCACTTTTTTCAGATAACAAGCCTGCGCGATAGCCGCCGACTCCATGTCAACCGCCATGACGTCGGGATATATCTCCTTTATCGCGGCAAGCCCCTCTACGCTGTCGACAAACTGGTCGCCGCTCGCTATCAGACCACGCTTCACGCCGTCACGGTCAAACACCGGAGATGCAAGCACGCCCGCCGGCGCCTCAAAATATTGAGGCAACCCCTGCACACATCCTCGCGGGGCGCCACACGGACCACACCACACGTCATGATATGCCACCCTGTCGCCTACCACCACATCAAGTATTTTGGCTCCGTAGCCTGTGCCGCCGGCAACACCGGAGTTTATCACAAGACCGGGAGCAGCAGCCCCGATAAGCGTCAATGCGCCTATAGCCGCGTTGACCTTGCCTATGCCACACTGCATCACCGTCACCTCATGGTTGCCGAGACGCCCTTCATAAAGCGCGATGTCATTGACAGTGTTGACGTTATATTCATTCAAGAGAGGCAGCAAAAGGTCAAGTTCCTTCTGCATAGCCACTATTATACCTATTTTCATGATTTCCAAGTTGTGATTCAGAGTGCTAAATTACGAATTTTTTAGATGGTACACAATCGGAAAAATCTTACCTTTGTATCTGATTAACCAAAACAGCCTATGAATTTAGTTATTGAGGAGTGTGTGGGCGACATTGCCCCCGACCTTCAAGTCATAATGATAGAGGCAGATGTAACCAACGAGCCTACGACTCCCGCGCTCAAAGAAGAGCTTGAGCAAACAGCCGCCGACATTGCCGGCAAATACACGATGCCCGACATCAACAAGCGAAAAGGCATTGCCGCTACAAGGGCGGCATACAAGGCTCTCGGCAAAGAGCCCAACCGCTATCGCCCGTCGTGTGAGGCAATGTGCCGACGCGTTGTAAAAGGGACCGGATTATATTACATCAATAATCTTGTCGACCTCATCAATGTGTTGTCGATGGCGTCAGGTTACTCTATCGGAGGCTTCGACCTGGCAAAAATTGACGGCGACACATTGAGTCTCGGCGCCGGACGCGATGGCGAGCCCTTTGAAGGAATAGGGCGCGGTCAGCTTAACATCCACTGCCTGCCCGTCTATCGTGACGCCACCGGAGGCATCGGTACTCCCACAAGCGACAACGAGCGCACAAAAATCGACCTTGACACGACTCGCCTGCTGATGTGTATCAACATCTACGGTGAAGAGATGCCGGTTGACGAGACCGAGGCCTATGCCGTCGACCTGCTTAAACGCCACGCAGCCGCACGCAACATAAAAGTGACCCGTCACTCTGTTAAATGACATTTTTTAAACAAGATATAACCGTAACAAAATGAGACATCTTCTATTAACCCTGACCATACTCTTCTCTTCTGTCGCCCTCAGCGCGGCTACTGCCCAGTTCAAGCGCATCTGGATTGAAACCAATGTGGAAAAAGACGGCGAAAGAGGACTGATGATACATGCCGACTTCGACCTAAACGGAGCAAAAGACAAAATCGTGCAGTGTCAGGCTATATTTTACGCCACTCCCGGAGGCCGCGCGCTGCGCGACATAAACGACCGCTACCGCCTGTCGCCTTCGTTGAACTATGTATCGTCGTCAGCCTACATGAAAGCCAAGACCAACGCCATGGACATCGAGGACATGGAGGTATTCATCCCTGCCGACGAGCTTCACCTTAAAAACCAAAGAAAATATCGCATCTATGTCAAGATGTCGATATACACCGACCCGGGAAAGACAGGCGAATTTCTTGCCGAGAGCGACTACATCCCGTTTCTCATTGACATGAGCGACCTGCAAGGTTCAGGCGAGCGATTTGACTATGACCCGACCAAGCCCGTAGTCATCCCCGAGCTTCCCAAGGTAAAACAGGAAGAAAAACCGGCAGTAAAGAAAGAGCAGCAAGCCGACAACGACGAGCCTAAACGCGACAAGAAAGGCAGAATCAAGCCGAAGAAGGGCAAGGTGTTTATCTCATAACACCAGCTCTTCAAAAAGGCGGTCAAATGTCGCGTCAAGATTATCGGTCTTGCCGGGATGGGGGCGCGATGTCTGTATACACGCGCTCCTTACCGCTGTAAGCCATCTGAAGCGTTCCTCGACAGGATTAGCCGCCATCGGTCCCGCCGACGGCTTTCCTTCCGCGACAGCAATCACTCCGTCAAGCTGACGGAGTATCTCCCCATGACTCAATTCGTTATCAAACACACTCATGCGCTTTGCGTCAACATTGACTGCGGCGCGTATCCAGCGTCGGCGCTTACTCATCATGACAAGCCCCACGTTGATAAACTCATCGCGCTCCACCCTTGGCAGATAGCGCAACACGGCATATTCATATAAGTGACTTTCTTGCATTGACCGCTTCGTTTACAAATACACTTGAATTTTTCAGCCTCGTGGAGAGAAACCGCTTATAGACATCACGCAACTCCGCCGGGGTCGCGTCCCCACCCTCCCGGTCAAGCCATTCGTCAGGTATAAGGTCGACGATCCGGTCAAGGGTGCGCGGAGTGATTTTCTGACGCAACAACTTGTCGGCTTCCTCAATCCTTGACGCCTTACGGAGCAGCGCATGGTCCTTTATATAGCTGAACGGCGACACCGCCGCTTTCTCCCAATCACGCCATGAATGATGGAAATACAATGCCGCACCGTGGTCTATCAGCCATGTCTCCCCATGCCACACAAGCATGTTGGTATTCTTTACCGTGCGGTCCACATTGGTTATAAAAGCGTCAAGCCACACAATCTGCGAGGCAAGCATCTCATCAACGGGATTTACATACGGGTCCACCGTCAGAGCCCCCGACAGGAAGTGCAGACCGAGATTAAGCCCCCGGCTCGCCTTCAGCAGGTCCTGTATCTCCTCGTCGCCCTCGGTCCTGCCGAAATCCTCGTCAAGATCAAGCATCACGAGCTCAGGCACCCTGAACCCGAGCGCCCTCGCTATCTCGCCGCCTATAAGCTCGGCTATCAATGCCTTCTTCCCGTGGCCGGCACCACGAAATTTCACCACATACTTAAATCCGTCATCAGCCTCGGCAAGAGCCGGCAATGAACCGCCCTCACGCAATGGCGTGATATAGCGCGTAACCTGCTGTCGTCTCAATTCCATCATAAATTATCTTTTGCAAATATAACAAACTTTTCCATAAAAAGACGTGGTCTCATATCCTCCCATGCCCCTAACGCTTGAAAGCAAGCACATTTACACCCTAAAAACTTGCAAATTAACATCCAAAACAATATATTTGCGAAAAACCAACTTATCACATCATGAAAGCGCCTCTCTTCTCTTCCAAACACAACTACCCTTATGGGCTGACGTTTGCCGACGCGGGAAAGGGCAGCTCTTTGCAGCCCTACAAGTTCGGGGGCAAGGAGCTGGACGCCATGT
>OLWA01001180.1_pt1 | contig 27964 bp, 20 predicted proteins | sample 1673251 | NCBI WGS metagenome assembly OLWA01 (sample SAMEA3178937, study PRJEB25190) | human gut metagenome | biome: human gut; feature: human-associated habitat; material: faeces | place: Austria | collected 2013 | reverse complement strand
TAAATATATTTTTAAATAAATATTTATCTTCTTTAATAATTAACTTTATATACATTATAATATTTTGTCGTAAAAAGTATTACAAAAAATATTAAATATTTTTATATTCTTCATATATTTAATTAGAAAGGAAAATATTATGAATGAATATAAAAGTGTAACTAAATTTTTAAGTAAGAATGAAGAACAAAAAACATTTAAAAGTTTTATTAAGAATTTATTTTCTAAAATATTTATATGTTTAATAATTCTTTTAGTTTGTTTAATTGTAGTAAAATATGATAAGAATAACAAAAATTTAATAAATAGTTTTTTATTAAAAAATGATTTATCTTTTGCTAAATTAAATAATTTATATGAAAAATATATAGGAAATATCTTACCATTTGAAACAAAAAAGAATAATAATATTACAAGCGTATTTAATGAAAAGTTTGTTTATAAAGACATAAGTATTTATAAAAATGGTTATAAACTAGAAGTAGATAACGATTATTATATTCCTTTAATTGAAAGTGGTGTAGTTGTTTTTGTTGGAGAAAATGAAGATTATGGCAAAACAGTTATTGTAGAACAAGTAGATGGTGTTTGTGTAACTTATGGGAATATTTCTAGTTTAAATGTTAATTTATATGATTATGTAAGTAAAGGAGAATTCTTAGGAAGTAGTAATGGATCTTATTTATATTTAGTATTTGAAAAAGATGGAGAATACTTAAAATATAATGACTTTATTTAAAAAAATATATATTCACCCCTTAACAATTCTTTTATCTATTGTAGTAGCATTAACAGGAATGTATAAAGATTTCCTAATAATATTTTTAATTATTATAATTCATGAGTTTGGTCATTTACTTATGGCTTTACTTTTTAAATGGAATATAGATAAAATATCAATCTATCCTTATGGAGGATGTGTAAAGTTTAATGAAAAAATAAATAGACCTTTAAAAGAAGAATTATTAATTTTAATAAGTGGTCCATTTTTTCAAATATTATTTTTTATAATCATAACAATTCTTTATAAAAATAGTATTTTATCATTTAGAAACTATTTACTTTTTAAGACATATCATTATACACTTCTTTTTTTTAATTTACTTCCAATTTATCCCTTAGATGGAGGAAAGATATTAAATGTATTACTAGAGTATATTTTTCCCTATAAAAAAAGTAATAAGTTAATAATAATATTGTCGTATTTAGTACTTGTTTTTCTTTTAATTAGTTATAAAAATATTAATTTAATAATGATGAGTACCTTTTTAATAATAGAAATTACTTTATATTTAAAAAGACAAGATTATTTATTTAATAAGTTTTTACTTGAAAGATACCTTAATGATTATAATTTTAAAAAAATAAAAGTTATTAATGATAAAAGTTATATGTATAGAGATAAAAGACATATGTTAAAAAATAAGAACAAATATATATTAGAAAAAGATTATTTAAAAGAAAGGTTTAAAAAATGAAAAAGATATTAATAATTACTTTAGTTTTACTTGTAGGAATGTATATGTTTTATTATATGAATAAAAAAGAAGATAATAATATAACAAATAATTTTGAAGAAGATAGATATATGTTTATATCATATATTGACTATAGTTATTTAAAAGGCAAAGATGAAAATAGTTTAAAAGAAGAAATAGATAAAATAGTATTAAATATAAAAAATAGTAATTTTAATGGCATAATACTTCAAGTAAGAGCATTTAGTGATGCGATATATAACTCTAAAATATATAGTCCTTCTTTAAAGATAGTAAATAATGAAGATGATAAATTAAATTTAGATTTACTTGATTATTTTATTAAAAAATCTCATGAAAATAATATTAAATTAATTGCATGGATAAATCCTTATCGTATAAGAAGTAATAATGATATTTCTAGTATAAGTGAAAATAACGTTGTTTATAAATATTTAAATACTTCAAATGTTGAAATAAAAGAGGGAATATATTTTAATCCTGCAAAGGATGAGGTATTAGATTTAATAGTAAATGGTGTTTTAGAAATTGTAGAAAATTATAATGTTGATGGTATTTTATATGATGATTATTTTTATCCAAGTAAAACATGTGATTTAAAAGATTATGAGTTATATAAAACACAAGGTGGTACAAAGTCTTTAGAAGATTTTAGAAGAGATAATATAAATAAATTAATAACAAAAACTTATGAAAAAATAAAAGAGATAAAAAAAGATGTTTTATTTGGTATAAGTCCATCTGGTAATATGAATAACAATTATAATGATGAATATTTAGATATTAATTATTTAATCGAAAATAAAATAATTGATTTTATTATGCCACAGATTTATTATGGATTTGATAATACAAGTCTTCCTTTTACAAGTACAGTTAACTCTTGGAGCAGTTTAGTAAAAGATACAAGTATAAAGTTTTATGTTGCTTTAGCTTTATATAAAGCAGGCTTAGAAGATAGATACGCTAAAGATGGGATAAGTGAATGGATTAATAATAGTGATATTATTACTAAACAAATAATTGTAAGTAGAAATACTTATAATTATAAAGGATTTTCTCTTTTTAGATATGATTATTTCTTTAATGATGAAAAAAATAATAAACAACTAGTAGATGAAGTATTTTATGTGAAAAATTTATTAAAAGGTTAGTTAAAAAATAAATTTTAAAAGTTTTTATTTATGAAATCCTTTTGTCATGCTATAATTATATATAGAAAAGAGGTAACTTATGAAAAATAAAAAAGGATTTACAATAATAGAATTACTTGCTGTTGTGGTTGTACTTGCTTTATTATCAACAGTTGTAGGAATGTCAATAAGTAGATATAGAATTGATGCTAAAAATAAAGAAAGAAATATTTTAAGAGCTACTTTAATAGATGAGTTTAATAATTATAGGGTAGCTAATAGTGATAAGTATTTAAATAATACTATTGGTTATAGTTATACAAATGAAAATAATAAAGTATATCTTGCTAAAAAAATTTCATTTAATAAAAATACATGTAATAATATAGAAAATAGTTATATAACTTATTTTAATAAAAAAGATAGACTTTCTAGTATAGATAAAATAAATGATGATAGTATTACAGAAGAAATGAAAACAAAGTTAAAAGAAAAACTAGAATTTTCAAATGAAGAAGTTTACTGTGTTTATTTTTACTGTGAAGGTGAACTTGTAATTGATGATAGTGATATTGTATATGGTAATAAAGTAGTAGAGTCTGTTTTAATAAATGATAATTATAAAGATATTGAAGTAAATTATTGTAGGTAAAATATGAGTATTATAAAAGTAATGGATATAAACCTTTCTAATAAAATTGCAGCTGGTGAAGTTGTAGAAAGGCTTATGAATATTGTAAAAGAATTAGTTGAAAATGCAATAGATGCTAAAGCAAGTGAGATAAAAATAGAATTAGTTGAATCTGGTTTAAAAGAAATTAAAGTTATAGATAATGGTTGTGGAATGGATAAAAATGATGCTACAACATGTTTACTTCGTCATGCAACAAGTAAAATTTATGATGATGATGATTTATTTAATATAAATACATTAGGTTTTAGAGGAGAAGCACTCCCATCAATTGCCAGTGTATCTAAAATGGTTATAAAAACATCAAATGGTGAAACAGGAACAGAAGTAGTTGTAAATGGTGGAAAAATTGAAGAAGTTAAAGAAAGTGACTTAAGAAAAGGTACATCAATTTCTGTAAGTGATATTTTCTATAATACACCTGCAAGACTTAAGTATTTAAAAAGTTTATATAGTGAACTTGCTAATATTATTGATTATGTAAATAAAATGGCTTTATCTTATCCTAATATAAAATTTGTATTAGAAAATGATTCTAAAGTTTTATTAAATACAGATGGAAGTGGTAATTTACTTAAAGTAATTAATAGTATTTATGGTTTTAGTGTTACTAAAAAGATGGCTAAAGTAGAAAATAGTAATGATGATTATGAAATAAAAGGGTATATTTCATATCCTGAAGTTAATAGATCAAGTAGAAATAGTATAACTATTTTAGTTAACAATAGATGCATAAAAAACTATGATGTTAATAAAGCAATTATTGATAGTTACCATACATATCTTCCTAAAGATAGATACCCAATTGTAGTTTTAAATATTGATTGTGATCCATTTTTAATAGATGTTAATGTTCATCCAACTAAAATGGATATAAAATTTTCTAAAAAAGAAGAATTAATTACTTTAATATCTAATACTGTTTCTTCGTGTTTAGAAAAACTTTTATTAATTCCAGAAGTTAAATATGAAGATAGACCTATTTCTAATGTTAATGAAGTATCAACAGTAAATAAAAATTTAGATTTTATTGATTTAGAACAAAAAGAAATAAAACCTCAGTTTGAAACATTAAATTTTGATTTTAATGAAGATTTTAATTATATAAAAGAAGAAGAAACACCTTATAATGAGGAAGAAAAACAACATCATGAAAAATTTAAAATGATTGAACCAAAATGTTTAATTCATGGAACATATATTGTTGGTGAAAATGAAGATGGTTTATATATAATGGATCAACATGCTGTTAACGAAAGAATTAATTATGAATATTATATGAAAAAATTAGGGGAAGATTCTAACCTTACTACAGATTTACTTATTCCAATAAAATTAGAATTTTCTAGTAATGAATATATTATTTTAAAAGAACATTTTAATATATTAGATAGATTACATATAAATTATGAAGAATTTGGTAGTAATACCCTTATAATAAGAAGTCATCCAACATGGATTAAAAAAGGATATGAAGAAGAAAGCTTATATAAAATAATGGAAGTTATTATTCATGAAGAAGATTTTTCAATAGAAAAATTTAATGAAAAAATATCAACAACTCTTGCATGTAAAATGAGTATTAAAGCTAATGAATATGTTAGTTTAGATGAGCTTAGAGTGTTAATAGAAAGATTAAGAGAAACAGAAAATCCTTTTACTTGTCCACATGGAAGACCTACAATTATAAGTTATTCAAAATATGAATTAGAAAAATTATTTAAAAGAGCTATGTAGCTCTTTTTATTTTATATAAGTATAAATAAAACGTTAAAATTTATTTATATTTTTTATAAAATAATGTATAATAATTCTTGGTTAGGAGGAAGTTTTATGGTTATCGAAGGATTAAGTGTTGATAAGATAAAAACTATTTCTAAATTAAAACAGGAAACAGAAGATGTATTAGATTTTAGATTAAAAAGTTATGAAGCGTTTAAAAATATGCCTTTACCTTCTTTTGGACCTTCATTAGATATTGATTTTGATAAAATAATATATTATGCTTCAAATGATAATAAAATTAATTCATCATGGGAAAGTATAGATAAAAATATAACAAATGAATTTGATACACTTGGAGTAATTGAAAGTGAAAAAAATCTTGATGGAATGGGAGTTCAATATGAAAGTGAAGTAATATATCATAATATGATAAAAGAACTTGAAGAAAAAAAAGTTATATTTACTTCAATCGAAGATGCTTTTAAAAAATATCCCGAACTTGTTAAGAAATACTTTTCTAAAATTGTAAAACCTGATGAAAATAAATTTACAGCCTTAAATTGTAGTTGTTTTTCAGGAGGAAGTTTTATTTATATTCCTAAAAATACTACTTTAGATAGACCACTTCAAAGTTATTTTAGAATTAGTAGTAGAAATTTAGGTCAATTTGAAAGAACTTTAATAATAGTAGATGATAATAGTAGTCTTCATTATATCGAAGGATGTACGGCAAGAAATTATACATCAAGTAATTTACATGCGGCAGTTGTTGAAATATATGTTGGTAAAAATAGTACTTGTCGTTATTCTACAATTCAAAATTGGAGTGGTAATGTTTATAATTTAGTTACTAAAAGAGCTTTGGTAGAAGCTTCTGGTAAAATGGAATGGATTGATGGTAATATTGGTTCTTATAAAACAATGAAATATCCTTGTTGTGTTTTAAAAGGAGATAACGCAAGTGGTACTTGTATTACAATAAGTGTTGCTAAAAATAATCAAGAACAAGATACTGGTGCTAAAATGATACATTTAGGGAAAAATACAACTAGTAATATTATTTCGAAAAGTATTGCAAGTTTAGGAGGCGCTGCTAATTACAGAGGCAAGGTATATATAGATACTAATGCAACTAACAGTAATTCTATTGTAAAATGTGATACTTTAATCTTAGATGATATGTCAAAAAGTGATACATTCCCAAATAATATTGTAAAAAATAAATTATCTTTTATCGAACATGAAGCAACCGTATCAAGAATAAGTGAAGATAAACTTTTTTATCTTGAATCAAGAGGTATTCCTAAAGAAAAAGCAATTGAACTTATTGTTCTTGGGTTTGCTGAAAAGTTTAGAGAAGAATTACCTTTAGAATATGCAGTTGAATTAAATAGTTTACTTAAACAGAACTTTTAGTTTTGTTTTTTTAATTGATTATTTGTTATAATAAAAGCAACAATACTTAAAATAAGTCCAATTATTAAATCATTATTAAGAATAATTTTATAGTTTATTAAACCTGGGATTGTAGATATAACAAAACCAAGTATAGCAAAGTAAGTATAACCAAAATATTTATTTAATAGAAAATTAATTAATTTTGATAGTAAAAAAATAGAAAGTGCTATACCGATAAAAATAGGAATTAAATAATTTATATTTAAAGTATTAATACTAATTAAATAAATATTATAAAAACCTAATATACTAAGAATAACAGTAGAACTTATCCCTGGGATTATCATAGAGCACCCTATGATAAACCCTATTATTAAAAGGTAGATAATGTTTATATTTGTAACAACGTTATTCGTTTTACATTTTAAAAAGAGTATTCCTATAAAAAAGGTAAATATAAATATTAAAATATATCTTTTTTTAAATCCTTTTTTAGAAGCTTCTTTAAATAAAGAAGGAATGGTACCGAAAATAAACCCTACAAAAACAAGAGTTGTTATAACATTGTAGTTATTATAAAAATAAAAAATAACATTACTAAATAAAAATGTTCCAAAAAGTACTCCAATAGCAATAGGAAATAAAAATTTAAAGTTAGATTTAAAATCTTTAAAAATATTACTTATGGAATTTATACATTTTTCATATAAGTTTAAACTTACAAGTAGGGCACTTCCACTTATTCCTGGGGTGATATTAGCTATACCTACAAAAAAACCTTTTATAAAATTTTTCATATTCTTTTTCCTCTTTAAATAATATTCAAGTAAGAAGAAAAACATCACTAAAATGTTAATGATGTTTTTTGATAAAAATAATTAAAGTATGCTTGGGGAATGTTTCAAAACATGTATTTTTAATTATTATACGTGAATAATAATGAATTTAAGTAACGAGGATAAAATATATGAAGTATTTTTTACTTTAAATTATTTTATCTAATATATATTATGAAGTTAACAATTTTGTTTATAATATTTTTAACTAGTAAAGATAAAATATTTTATTTTTCTTTTATTTATTGTATAATTAATATGAATAAAAACTTGAAAGGATGTGTTTTATGGAACAAAAAATAATGGATGGAAATAGTGCGTGTAGTTATGTATCTTATAATTTTACAGAAGTAGCAGGAATATACCCAATAACCCCAGCTTCCACTATGGCTGAAAAAGTTGATGAGTATAGTGCAAGCGGTAAAACTAATATGTTTGGGGATGTTGTAAAAGTAGTTGAAATGCAAAGTGAAGCAGGTGCTATAGGAATGGTACATGGTCTTTTACAAAATGGTGTTTTAGCTACAACATATACAGCAAGTCAAGGACTTCTTCTTATGATACCTAATATGTATAAAATTGCAGGAGAACTTTTACCTTGTGTTATTAATGTTGCAGCAAGAACTGTTGCTACACATGCTTTATCTATTATGGGAGATCATAGTGATATTTATAGTACAAGACCAACAGGATTTGCTATTTTTTCTTCTAGTAGTGTACAACAAGTTATGGATTTAACGGGAGTAAGTTATTTATCATCAATTAAAGGTAGAATACCATTTGTTAATTTTTTTGATGGATTTAGAACAAGCCATGAATATAATAAGATAAATGTTATCGATAATGAAATATTTAAAGAATTACTTGATTATAAGGCATTAGAAAACTTTAGAAAAAATTCTCTTGATATAGATAATCCTACAACAAGAGGAACAAACCAAGGTGATATGGTATATTTTGAAGCTCTTGAAGCAAGAAATAAGTATTATGAAAAATTGCCTGATATTGTAAATGATTATATGGAAAAGATAAATAAAAAAATAAATACTAATTATAAACCATTTAATTACTATGGAGATAAAAATGCTAAAAAAGTAATCGTAGCAATGGGTAGTGTTTGTGAAACAGTAAAAGAAGTAATTAAAGAAGAAAAAGGACTTGGTTTAATTGAAGTTCATTTATATAGGCCATTTTCAAGTAAATATTTTTTGAATGTTTTACCTAAATCAGTAAGAAAAATAGCCGTTCTTGATCGAACTAAAGAAGCTGCTTCCAATGGGGAACCATTATATTTAGATGTTGTAGAAATTATAAAAAAACATAACTTAAAAATAGAAGTTGTGGGAGGAAGATATGGTCTTTCAAGTAAAAATACAACTAAAAATGATATTGATGCTGTTTATAAATATTTAGATAATAAAATTTTAAAAACATTTACTATTGGAATAAACGATGATGTTAATAATATTTCACTTACTCCTACAACTAGAAGCTTTAAAAATACAAGTAAAGAAATATTAATATATGGTTATGGATCTGATGGAATGGTAACAACTAGTAAAAATATTTTAACTTTAATTGGAGAAAAAACACCTTCTTATGTTCAAGGATATTTTGAATATGATAGTAAAAAATCGGGCGGTGTTACTAAATCACATTTAAGATTTAGTAAAGAAGTAATAAATAGTCCATATTATGTTACAAATCCATATATGGTTGTATGTTCTAAAGATACTTACCTTAAAAAATATGATGTTTTAAATAATATTAAAGAAAATGGAATATTTTTACTTAACACAGAAAAAGATATAAATAATTTAAATGAAGTATTGCCAGTTGAAGTAATTAATGAAATAAAAGAAAAGAAGATTAATTTTTATATAATTAATGCAAATAAAATAGCTTATGAAAATAATATACCTAATAAAATAAGTATGATAATGGAAATGGCTATATTAAATTTAATGGGTGAAGTTGATATGTCACTTGTAAAAAAAGAGATGAAACATCTTATTAAAATTAATTTTAGTAAAAAAGGTATTGATGTTGTTAATAGTAATATTAATGCTCTTAGTTCTTCTCTTACTTCTTTAAAAAAGGTGGATATATCTTTATTAACATCAAAAATAAATATGGAAAAAGTGAACAATACTTTATATTCTAAATTGGAACATGCAAGATGTGATTTAATAAAAGTTAGTGATTTTAATTCTAATATAGATGGAGTATTTGAAGGGGGAACATCAGCTTTAGAAAAAAGGGGATTATCTAATATTATTCCTTCTTATGATAAAGATAAATGTATAATGTGTAATATGTGTAGTCTAGTTTGTCCTCATGCTGTAGTAAGACCATATTTACTTGATAAGGAAGAAATAGAAAAAAGTCCACTTTCAGTTAAAGAACACTTAAAAGATGCTAAAATTAAAGATAATGATTTAAGCTTTACAATAGGAATATCAGTTCCTGATTGTACAGGATGTTCTTTATGTAGTATGGTATGCCCAACTAAGGCTATAACATTAAAAAAACAAAATCTTGAAGCTAGACAAAAAGAAATGGAAAGATATAATTATTTACAAACAGTTAGTGAAAAACATGTTTTACCTAAAACAACAATAAAAGGAAGTCAATTTGTTAAACCTAAGTTTGAATTTAGTGGAGCATGTGCAGGATGTGGTGAAACACCTTATTTAAAACTTTTATCACAACTTTTTGGAGATGATTTAATGATTGCTAATGCAACAGGTTGTTCATCAATATATGGTGCTAGTATTCCAAGTATGCCTTATACTGTACCTTGGGTTAATTCATTATTTGAAGATAATGCTGAATTTGGTTATGGTATTCGTGTAGGGGAAGACTTTATGCATGAAAAAGTTAAAAGAGTATTTAAAGAATATAAAAATAAGGTTAATAGTAAAAATAAAAAATTAATAGATAAATATTTAAAATCATATTCTAAAGAAGTTGCAGAAGAAGTATATAATAATTTAGATTATGAAGATTTTAAAGAGATAATACCTTTAAAAAAATATATAAAAGAAAAAACTATTTTCATCGTTGGTGGTGATGGTTGGGCTTATGATATTGGTTATGGTGGAATTGATCATGTTTTAGCTAATAATGAAAACGTTAATATATTAGTTTTAGATACAGAAGTTTATTCTAATACAGGTGGGCAATCTTCTAAATCAACAAGAATGGGAGCAACTGCTAAGTTTGCAAGTTCAGGGAAAAAAACAGCTAAAAAAGATTTAGCAAAAATGGCTTTGAATTATAAAAATGTATATGTTGCAACAGTATCTTTAGGAGCAAACTATATGCAAACAATAAAAGCATTAACTGAAGCTGCTTCATATAATGGTCCATCAATAATAATATGTTATGCTCCTTGTATTGCCCATGGTATAAAATCTGGTATGAAATCAGCTATTGAAGAAGAAAAACTAGTAACAGAAAGTGGCTATTTTCCATTATTTAGATATAATCCTGAAACAGAAATATTTACTCTTGATAGTAAAGCAGATTTTACTAAATACAACGAGATATTTAATAGAGAAAATAGATATTCTATAAATGAAGAAGAAAAAATATCTTTACTAGAACAAAATAAGAAAAATGCAATTGATAGATATAATGAATATAAAACTTTAGAAGGAAAAGATGAAAAATGATAAATATAGTATTATATGAACCAGAAATGCCACAAAATACAGGTAATATAATGAGAACATGTGTGGCAACAAATGCTAAACTTCATTTAATTGAACCACTTGGTTTTGTTTTAAATGATAATAGTTTAAAAAGATATGGAGTTAATTACTTGGATAAATTAAATTATGAAAAATATATTGATTATGAAGATTTTAAAAGTAAAAATCCAGGAAAATATTATTTCTTTACAAGATATGGTAAAAAGGATCATACAAAATTTGATTTTTCAAACACTACTGATAATATATATTTAATATTTGGTAAAGAATCAACTGGAATACCTCTTGAAATATTAAAAGATAATTTAGATACTTGTGTAAGAATACCTATGAGTTCTAATGTAAGATGTTTAAATGTTTCAAACTCTGTTGCTATTGCAGTATATGAAGTATTAAGACAACAAAATTTTAAAGATTTATCTTTTACAGAAATACAAAAAGGAGAAGACTATTTGCTTAAATAGTTTTTGTCTATTAGCTAGGTTAAATTGTCATTTCTTGACATATTAAATTAAATATGTTAAATTTTTAGTAGAGGAACTACCAAATGCTTGAGTACCTATATGGCTCAAGTCGGTAGTTTCTTTTTTTCTATATATTCAAATTGGTGATAATAAAATTTATTTTTCATGTTTTTTCTATTTGTCTTTATTAATAAAAAATGGTATAATCTTAAGTACGGTGAGTAAAATGAAAGAAGTAAAAAATTTTTTATTAAAATATTTAAATTTATTAAAAAACTTAATTATAAAAAATAAAAATATAATATATATGGCGCTTCCTTTTATAGTAATGGATGTAGTAACAAGAATGTTTGGTAATTCAATAGGGTTTTATAAAGTTTATAGACCTTTTCCTAATATGTTTACATTGTTATATATATATTTATTTTTAGGAATAGTATTAAATACAAATAAAAAAGTTAGTAAAATAAGTTATTTATTTTTTAGTATTTTATTTTTAATTATGTATTTAGTTAACAATGTTTATTATTCAATGACATCAAATTATTTTAGTTTTAATTTACTTGATTCAGTAAGTGAGGGTTCCCCATATTTTTGGTCAGCTTTAAAAAACTGTAATATTTTGGTATATATCTTTTTTATAATTATAATAGGTTTAATAGTTTTAGGTTATAAAAGTATCAAAGATTCTAATAAAAATACAAAAAATTTAATTAAAGTTTTTATAACTTTTATAATTATTCATACAATATTACCATTTCTTTTGGGATTTACAAACGATACTTTAGTATGGAGTACATGGAAGAATCCTAGAAATATTTATGAATTATATAATGATAATAATAAAAGTATGAGACTTAGTGGTTTATATGAATATACTTTTAGAAATTTTTATATAACTTTTATAAAAGTTGAAGAAAAAAATGATGATGATTTAAAATTTTTAGAAGAAGAATATAATAAAGATATAAAAAGTATAAAAAATAGTTATACAGGTAAATTTAAAGGCAAAAATGTAATATTTTTACAACTTGAAGGTATGGATAATTGGTTAATTACAAAACAAGATACACCAACTTTATATAATATGTTAAATAACAGTATTAATTTTACTAACCATTATTCTTTCTATACTGGTGGAGGTTCAACTTTTAATAGTGAGTTTGCTGTTAATACAGGTTTTATTGTACCTTATTCTTATAATAGAAATGCTTATTCATTTAATAATAACTCATTTCCATATTCTCTTCCTAATATGTTTAAATCATTAAATTATAGTGTTAATGCTTTTCATATGAATAAAAAGGAGTATTATTCAAGAGGAATAAATTATAAAAATTGGAATTATGATAATTATTATGGATTAATAGATATGTATAAATATACAGATGGAGAAAATACACTAGATAGAGAACTCATTTTAAATGAAGAATATTCTAATCTTATGTTTAATACTGAAAATTTATTTGTTGATTATATAATTACTTATTCACCACATTTGCCATTTGATAATACAAGAGGAGTATGTAAGATACTTTATGAAGAAGATAATAAAGATAATGAAGTACCATTTAGACAAATGAGTGAAGAAGAATGTGTAAGAAGACAAGCTAAAGAAACAGATTATTTTGTATCATTATTACTAGAAAAACTAAAAGAAAACAAGCTTTTAGATAATACTGTTTTAGTAGTATTTGCTGATCATTATTTATATACATTAGAAGATCAAACGATTCTTGACAAATATAAAAATACTTCAAATAATTTAATTAATAAAACACCATTTTTTATCTATGATAATGGTAATACTAAAAAAACTATTAATAAGGTAACATCACAATTAAATATTTTACCAACTGTGTTAAATTTATTTGGAATTGAGTATAATTCTAACTATTATTTAGGGAAAGATGCTTTAGCAAATAACTATGATCCAATTGTAGTATTTAGTGATTACTCTTGGTATGATGGAAATGTTTATGTTGAGGGTGGAGAAGTTACAAACAAAAAATATATTAGTAAAGAAGAATTGGAAAGAAAAAATATTTTAATTAATGAAATAGCTAAGAAAAACGATTTAACATTAAAATATAATTATTTTAAAAAAATTAGTGAATAGATTTATTCACTTTTTTCATAAAATAATTTTAATTTATAGACTTTAAATAAGTTATTTGATAAAATATATAATAGATTAATTATTAAATGAGGGTGAAATCATGAAACTAAAATTTAAAGCAAAACCACAAGATTGGTTAATATTTTTTCTATTTGCTATTATTTTATTGTATATAGTAGCAATAGCAGTACTTAATATAGCAACTTTAGCAGGAAATCCTCCAGCAGGAAGTAATAAACCTATGGGAACTTTTTGGGGACTTAACCCTTTTCCTGCATTTACATTTAAATATTTAGCAGCAACAATTATATTTTATATTGGAGTTGTCATTGTAATATTTACAGGTGTAAAATCATACTTTTTTGAAACAGAAAAAGGTTTTGGGTTATCTTCAGGAGAAAAAGATGATAAAGGATATTCAAGATGGTGTACAGATAAAGAAATGAAAGAAAAACTATCTAAAATAGTTATTAAAGATGAAGTTTATAATGCTTCAGGGATACCTTTAATAAATGATGGTAAAAATATATGGGTTGATAATGGAGATAGCCATAACATTGTAATAGGATCAACTGGTGCAGGTAAAACTCAAGACATAGTTCATCCAATGGTTAAAATATTAGCTAAAAATGGTGAATCAATGATTATAACAGATCCTAAAGCAGAAATTTATAAAGAACATGCAGGTCTATTAAAGGCTCTAGGATATAATATAATTGTTTTAAATTTCCGTGATCCACAAAGAGGTAATTGTTGGAATCCTCTTGCTCTTCCATATAGACTTTATAAAGAAGGAAATACTGATAAAGCAATGGAACTTCTAGATGACGTTGCAAGTAATATTCTTTATGAAGAAGGTGGAAATAAAGATGCCTTCTGGGAAAAAACATCTGCCGATTATTTTGCAGGGCTTGCTTTAGGTTTATTTGAAGATGCTAAGGAAGAAGAAGTAAATATTAATAGTATTTCTGTTATGACAACAATTGGTGAAGAAAAATTTGGAGCAAGAAGTTCTTATATAAAAGAGTATTTTAATAGTAAAGATCCTGCTAGTGCAGCATATACATGTGCATCTGGTACTGTAATGGCAGCAGAAGAAACAAAAGCAAGTATTTTATCAACATTTAAACAAAAAATAAGATTATTTGCTTCACGTGAAAATTTAAGTGAAATGTTAGCAACAAGTGACTTTGATATGACTAAAATAGGAAAAGAAAAAACAGCGGTATTTATGATTATTCAAGATGAAAAGAAAACATATCATGCTCTTGCTACAATATTTGTAAAACAATGTTATGAAACATTAATAGGTACAGCACAAGAATCTCCAACTGGAGCACTTCCAATTAGAACAAACTTTATTCTTGATGAGTTCCAAAACATGCCACCTTTAAAAGATATTACAACTATGGTTGCGGCAGCTCGTTCAAGACATATTAGACTTACAATGATTATTCAAAACTTCGCAGGACTTGAAGCTACATATGGTAAAGAAGTTGCACAAACAATAAGAAGTAACTGCAACAATTTAGTTTATTTATTAACAACAGAACTTGCCGCTCTTGAAGAAATAAGTAAATTATGTGGTGAAAAGAAATCGAAAAAAGACGATAAAACAGCGTCAACACCACTTATTACAGTAAGTGAACTTCAACTTATGAAAGAAAACGAAGCTATTGTTATAAAAACAAGAACAAGACCATTTAAAACAAAACTTAAACCAAATTGGAAAATTGATTGGGGTACAGCTAAATATCCTGCTGATGAATTTGTAACAAGAACAAAAAAACCAATTCATACTTTTGATTTAAAAAGTTTTGTTCAAGAACAACAAAAGAATAAATTTATGGGAATGTTAGATGGTTCTTCATCAAATCCATTTGGAGGAATGATAAATAATCCATTTATGGAACAAAAGCCATCTGTTCCTAAAGAAAGTTTTAATGTTGATGAATTAGTTAAAAAAATTGATCAAAAGATTGCAGAACTTGAGGAAGAAGAAAAACTTGAAAAAGAACAAAAATCAAAGAATGCACTTTCTCCTGAAAAACAAATTATTGAAATTGAACCAATCAGTAATAAAGAAAAAGAATTTAATGAAGAAAAACAAACATCTAAACCTGAAGATAATAAAGATATAAAACTTAACGAAGAACCATTTGTAAATTATACAAAAGGTATAAGTGATGATCAGTTCTTCGATGATTTCTTTGATGAATAAAACAACAATTAAACTTTGTTGTTTTTTTAAAAAATTAAATTTAAAAAGAGGATAATATATGAAAAAACTTAATTCTAATCATTTAAAATTAATAGCAATAATAGCAATGACAATAGATCATATTGCAGATTTAATCTATCCAGGTATGCAAAATAATATAATTTCAATTATTTTGCATATAATTGGTAGATTAACGGCACCAATTATGTTTTTCTTTATTTGTGAAGGATTTTATTATACAAAAAATTTAAAAAAATATATTTTAAGATTATTTATCTTTGCAATAATATCTCATTTTGCATATTGTTTTGCTTTTGGAATAAACTATATACCATTTTCTACAGGAAATATATTTAATCAAACAAGCATTATGTGGTCACTTGCTTGGTCGGTAGTTGCTCTTTATATTGTAAATGGTAAAAACAATTTAAAAAATTGGCAAAAGTGGATATTAATTATTTTAATAAATGTTATTACTTTTTCTGCAGACTGGAGTTCTATAGCAGTAATGACAATTTTATCTATGTATGAAAACAGAGGTAATTTAAAAAAACAAATGTTAGGCATGAGTTTTTGGGTTTTAATTTATGCAATTGTTTCATTCTTATTTGTAAATAAAACTTATGGATTAATTACATTAGCGGTAGTATTAGTATATCCTTTATTAAAAAATTACAATGGAGAAAAGGGAAAGTTAAACTGGATGAAGTGGTTTTTCTATTTATATTATCCATTACATTTAATAGTCGTTGGAATATTAAGAATAATAATATATGGCAATGTACCTTTATTATTTAATTAGTAAATAATAAATATATATTTAAAATTTATTCATAAAAAAAATCGAACTATATAGTTCGATCAAATATCAATTTGGAGCGGTTTAAATACATCTTACGAACTCGCTCTCTTTCTATATATAATTATATATTAAATTTAATTAGTTTTCAAATAAATTTTGCATAATTATATCAAAATTTTTAAGTGTCTCGTTGTCATACTTTAATTCACCATTCTCAATTTTTTTCAATGCTTCCAAAGAGTAGTAAGCTTTTTCATTATTATAATCTGCATTATTTATACCGATTTTATTCTTATCATTATCTGAAAATACATCCTCTATTATAAAATTATTTTGCTTATTTGGACTTTTTTCACCATTTGCGAAAACAATTAATAGTGGATCTATTCCAAGTTTTTCTGTTAATAATTTATATTGTTTTCTTCCTGAATTATCTTGATCTAAAATGATTTTAAAATTGCATCCCCATCCAATAAGAATGGATGCAATATTATTAATATTATCAACACTTACTGAAGGAATTATATTTGGAATATTATTTTTTCCTTTTAAATGAAAATATCCTTTTATATAATTGTAATCCGATATACCTTCAGTTATTATATTATCTTTTTCATTATTAATTGATAAAATGCTATAATTCATGCTCATTCCAATTGCCATTAAAAGTGGAGTTAATGTTTCACTTTTTGATCCCATTTTATGTGGAAGTGAGTAATATTTGTTTCCTATATTGCTATTTCCATTTTCATCTTTTATAATCATTCTTGTTCTATAAGGCTTATTTTCATAAATCATAAACGGTGAATGAGTGGTATAAATTATTTGATTATTTTTAGCGGCAAGGTCCTCAAATAAAGTTAATACTTCCTTTTGTGCATTTACATGTAAATAGACTCCTGGTTCATCTATCAAAATTATATAATTTTCTATGTCACTTGAATTAGTTTTAGATACAATTTGTATATACATATTTAAATACCACTTTAAACCATTGCTTCGTTCATCAAAATTCATATATTTTTTTGTAGTTTTTACGGCAAAATTTAGTGAATCATTTTCAAACTTTGCATTTATCATAACCTTATCTTGAGTATAAAATTTATTAAATTCATTAATTAATTCTCGCAATTTTTCATTGAATTCTTCACTAAAATTAAGTTTGTCTGCTTCATTGGATATAGTCCAATATTTTAATAAATCATCTAAATTCATGTTAATACAACTTAATAGGTGATTTAACATTTTTTTTGTTTCTGTGCTGTCTTCTAAATATTTTTTTGTATATTTGGATTTTAAAGAGTAATTCTCTATTTCAATAAATTTGGGTAATAGTTCTTTCACTTCATTTAGATAGCAAATACATTCATTTAAATATTTATATAATTCTTCATAGTCTGAATTATTGTGTATTTTTTCAATGATTGGTTTAATGTAAGTATAATTTATAAATATTTTTGTTTCTGCAGCATTAATCATTTTTATTATATTATGAAAATTATTTATTTGATTTTGATCACTAAATAATCCATTTGCATTACTATATATATCATTTAATTTTTCTCTGTTGCATTGAAAATTTTTATTGTTTTTTATCATATTGGAAAAACCACCACAAATATCAAAATCGTACTGATCATTTAAAACTATTTGAGTTTCTCCCTTTATTTTGTATGTATCTTCTTCAAATTTTGTTGGACTAAGAATGAGACTAATGTTTGGATAATATCCAGTATTTCTATTAAATTTTTCAAAAAATGATGCATCTTTCATTCCACTTAAATTTATTCCACTCAAGCATTCAATTAAATTACTTTTCCCAGATTCATTTTTTCCAATTATTGTATTCAGACTATCTAAAACTAAAATATTATTTTCTTCACCAAACGATTTATAATCTTCAATTTTTATTGATTTTAATTTCATTTTGCACCTTGCTTTCTAAAAGGAATTTTTTAATAATTTCCAATTTTCATTTTCCATATCTTCTGTATATTCAGTATTACAAAGATACAATGATTCATTTTTATCATAATCTCTTACAAAGCCCCAATTAACATTATACTTGTTAGCATATTCTTTTAATGCTTCAAATTTATTTTCTACTTTAATGTCAATATTTTTAGATTCACCATCAGCATTTTCTCCGCCTTTAGTTTCAATAATCCATATTTTATTATCCTTATCACAAACAATAAAGTCAGGGTAAAAGTGCCATTTATGATTTACTGCATCAACATATACTATTGAGAAATAATCACTAGATGATTCACCATTTTTATAGAACCATTTAATATTTTCATTATGTTCACAGAAAAATTCAAACATTCTTTCACTTTTAGATTTTATTGTACTATTGGGATAATTCATATAAATAGATTTTTTGTATATAGTTGTATCTTTCATTTTAGGATCATACTTAATATAATCCATTTCTGGAGCTTTCCAATCTAAAATCTTTAATTCATCAAATTTCATTTTCATTTGTCTTGATTTTTGTGATACTGCTTCTTGAAAGTCGAGCTTTAAAATATCTTCATTATTAATAACAAAAGCATAAAATTCTATTAATGACAGATCAACAAATTTCTTTGTAAATAATTTTCCTCTAAAAAACATTCTTTCAAGCATTAATCTTGTTCTATCATATCTCATACCAATTTTGGAAGATATTACATTGATTGAATGTCTTAATTCAAATCCATTTTTATTTGTGGATACAGTTGATGATACTTTAATTCTATTAGCATTTTGCAATTCATCAGAATTGATTCTTACTATTTTATCTTGAACTATGTAATTATCAATAGTATCTTTAAATACATATCCATTTGCTTCTAGTATAGTTTTATTGTTCTTCTTATTTGAAGTTAATTTATATTTTTCTATGTAATATTCATGTAATATATTAAAAGTTTGTCTTTCATCAAAACCATCAAAAGCATTATCGAAAGTTATTTTCTTTAGAGTAAAGTTCTTATATTCATTCTTTAAAAATATAACTTTTGTGTCATAAGCATTACTTCCTAATTCTTGTTTAACAGCAGTTTCATATTTTTCATCAAAAGTATATAAATAACAATTATCTAAAAGTACATTATCATAATGATGAGCTTGTGGCATTCTTCTTATTCTTCCAATTGTTTGAGTTTCAAAATCTTCACTCATATTATCACGAAGCTTAACAAGTATTTTTGCTCTAGGGCAATCCCAACCAGTTGATATTGCTTGTTTCATAATAAGAACTGCTTGATTAGATTCATTATTTTCAATATCTTCAATATTTTCTTTTCTATCAGATAACCAGATTGCTAAATTTTTTCTGTCATATGTATAATTTTTTTCTTCTAGTATTTTTTCTATTTGCTTTATTAAATCATCTGACTTACTTGGTACTTGAATTATAATTAAAGGATTAACTTGTACACCTAATTTAATATATTCATCTTTTATTGCTTTTCTTTTATTGATTGCTAAATCGAGTAAATACTCATGTTCATTTGAAAGAGTAGTTTGATTAGAAACATTTTCATTAATATATAATGCTCTTGTAATTAGACCTGCATTTATTACTTCTAATTCATCAATTTTAATAAATTCAGCTTCTTTATTAGTCTTAGTAGTAGCACTTACTCTAACAATATATTCTGGATTCATGTATTGTAAAATGGCTTCGGCTTTCACTGTTTTATTTAAATGCTCTTCATCAACTATTATAATAAACTTATATCCATTATTGTGAGCTTCATGAACTCTTTCATAGAGATTTTTTCTTTCAGCTTCTTTTAAGGCATTATTATCTTTTTTAGTAATTGTTTCCCAGTTAATAAAAGCAGTATCTTTTGCATCAAAACCTTGAAGTAGTACATCTTTAATATTTTTAGTATTATGATGTGGTAAAAATTTAATCATTTTCTTTCTACTTTGTTCTTCTAAATCTCCTTTACCGGGAGTTAGCCATACAAATACCATTTTATTATTTTCTTTTAAATACTCTTCAATGTAAGAGAGTAGAATAATAGTTTTACCACTTCCAGTAGGTGCTTGTAATAATACCTCTTTTTTACTTCCAATAGAAGTTGCATCTAATAGTTTATTAACTGTATTTATTTGAAAATCTTTTAATTTAATTCCTTGCATTATTACATTACCTCCTTAATTTCATCTTCAAAATAATATTCTGGTATGATATACACTTCAATGTTGTTATTTTCAAAAATTTCTTCTTGGTCACTTGTTAAAAGAATATCAGAAGAAATATATACTTTTTCACATATCTCTAGTTCTTCTTTATTAGCACTAAATTTATCTAATTCTTCTTCATCTAAATAAACTCTAATTTTATTATCATCTATTTCAATTCCATTTTCTAATTGAATAAGATTTTTAATATTTATAAGTAAATTATTATGTAGATTCTCATTTTCTGTATTTATTCTTGGAATATAAGTGCAACGGTAATATTTTAGATTGTTTTTTATCCCGTCAGAATATTTGGAATTGTCTTTTCTCAGACCAGTTATAATTGTTTTTAATCTTTGATAAGTAATTTCTTCACAAATTTTATTTTCATTATTTGTACATAAAATAAATTGTCTTTTTCCATTATCTTCTTTGTTTAGCTCTAGTACTGCTTGACCTGTAGTTCCTGAACCGGCAAAAAAATCTAATATTTTACAATTTTCATATCCTGTAGATTTGATAATGTTTTTTATTAAATTTACTGGCTTCGGGTAAGAAAAGACTTTTTCATTAAATATTTCTTTTAATTCAATGTCGCTATCTTGATTATCACCCCAATCTAACAACAAGTCGGTAATTGCCTTCTTTTTTGCAAGCTCTTCTTCAAGCTTATCTCGCCTAAAGCCGTAATTTTTTGTTATAAATAATACTCCTGAATCACAAAATTTATCTATTCTTTCTTGGGAATCTCTAAATCTTGCCTTCGCCACGAAATCATTTTGAGTTATACCATCTTTTATATATACGTCATTCAAATATTCCGTAGACATTGTTTTATTTTTATAAGTTCCTGCTTTTATAATGGTAATAGTATTTGGAAGCTTAACACGTATACCTTTTTTTATCGTTCTCTGTGATATTTGATTTGTTGCATTATCAATTCTGGTATTTGAGTCTGTAGTTGAATACAGTGAGAGTTTATCAAGACTATTTCTATTTTTTCCAAATATTAAGATATACTCCATGATTCCAGCAACCTGACCGTGCAAATATGAAGGTTGTTTTTTCTTTTTCCAATGTAAAGTTGAAATAAAATTTTCTTCCCCAAATATTGAATCACATAATAATTTTAAATTTGCATATTCATTGTCATCTATGGATATAAAAATAAAACCTCTATCACTTAATAAATCTTTAGCAAGTATCAATCTTCGCTCCATAAATGATAACCATTTTGAATGTTTATATTCATCTTCTTTTGAAAGGGTTTCATCGCCATATGTAAAATCATTATTTCCAGTATTATAAGGTGGATCAATATAAATTATATCTATCTTTTCTTTGTGAGTCTTTTCTAATAAATATAAACTGTGAAGATTATCTCCTTCTAATAAAAAGTTAAATTTTTCATCTGGATTACATATAATCTCTTTATTTTTAATTTCTTCAAAAGTAGGTATTTGAGTTTCTAGTTCTTTGTCAACTCTTTCTTCATGTTCTTCCCAAATAAGTCCATATTTCTTTTTAGTAAGTTCATTTTCAATAAGAGATAAACTATTTAATGTTTCTTCATCGGATATGTTCTTTTTAATTTCACTTAATGTTTTTAACATTTTATCTCTTCTTATTTTTGATAAATTTGTTGTTTCCATTTCATCACTCCTCGTAATTGTAATTCTTGTTAAAAAGCCAAGTAATTCTCCAAGTAATATTATACTATAAAATACTATTTTTTTCTATAATAAGGCTTTAATTCAAGCAAAAAAAGCAATACCTGCATATTAGTATTGCTCTTTATCAAGAACATCTTGTAAAGCTCTTATTTCAGTAAGTACTTTTTCTAATAGTTTTTCACAATTGTAAATTCTATTCATAATCATGAAATATCTTACTTTTACTAAATTATAATTAAGAGTTTTTATTTGTTCTAATTTAATCTTATATTTAAAGTCTTTTAAGATGTCGTTTAAATCTTTATTAGATTTTAAATTTTCAATTACTTTAAATTCAAGCATGAAAAAAGTCCTCCTTTCTGTGATAAGAGAACTTTTAAAGTTTTATATAAAAATAAAAACTTACGAACTTTTAAGTCCGTAAGTTGATTTCAAATGGAGCAGATGATGGGAATCGAACCCACGTAGTCAGCTTGGAAGGCTGAGGTTCTACCATTAAACTACATCTGCAATTAACTACAAAAACTGTAGGCATATTTAATTCTATGATAAAAGAATGAAAATGTCAAGATCTTTTTATAAAAAAAGTTAAAATTTTGATTTATCTTCATTATTATAACCACTTTTATAGAAAATATGGATATTAAAACTATTTTAAATATAAAGAAACTATGTTATAATTTATTTATATGGAGGTAAAAATTATGAACAAAAGTGTAAAAATAATAATTGGAGTAGTACTTGGAGTTTTATTAATCGTAGGATTATTTTTTCTTTCATCTTTAGCAGGAAGTAAAAATTTTAAAGAAATTTCTTATAATGAATATCAAAATTTAATTAAAGAAAGTGGTAACTATGTAGTCTATATTGGAAATAAAGATAGTGATGCTTTAAAAACATTAAAAGAATTTACAAGTGAAAATAATGTTCAAGTTAAATATGTTATATCAAGTAATTTAAAAACAGAAGAACGTCAAGAAGTATTTAGTGGTGATGAAACAGAAAAACTAATCTTTATAAATAAAGGAAAAGAAGATACTTATACAAGTGATTTTTCTAAGTTTTCTTTAACAAATGAATTTATTAACCAAAATATTTTAGAAAATACTTTAGTAGAGGTTGATATTGATAATTATTTAAAATTAATAAAAAGTAAAGGAAATCATATAGTATTTATAGGAAGAGAAACTTGTAGTTGGTGTCAAAAATATAAACCAGTTATGAAAAATGTTGCTAAAGACAATAATATAACATTATATTATATTGATACAGATAAGTTTGAAGGTGAAGATTGGAATAACTTTACTGCTTCTGAAAGCTACTTAACTGAAAAACAGTGGGGAACACCATTAACATTCTTATATAAAGATGGAAAACTTGTTGATACAATAGGTGGGTATGTTGATGAAAGTGCTGTACATGAATTTTTAGTAAAAAATGGAGTGATTAAATAATGAATAATGGCGTTTATGAAAAGGTTTTAGCCTTTAAGAAAAGATATCCTGGTACAATTGCATGGAGATTAAAAGCTCATTCAAAAGTAGTAGAAAAACATTTAAATCAAGGGGAAAAAGTTTTATATGCTTTTGCAGGGCAAAAAAACAATCATTTTTATGATATTATTTCGACTCATGTTTTTGTGATTACTAACAAAAGATTAATCATTGCTACAAAAAGAGTATTATTTGGATATTTCTTATATTCCATAACACCAGATATGTTTAATGACTTAACTGTATATTCAGGATTAATTTGGGGAAAAGTACAAATAGATACGATAAAAGAAGTTGTATTTATCTCTAATTTAAGTAAAAAATCACTTGATGAAATTGAAACAAGTGTAACAGAATATATGATGAAAGAAAAGAAAAAATATGCCAGAAGAGAAAAAGAAGAAAAATAACTTCTTTTTCTTTATTTTATAATAAATATTTGATAAAATTTAATTATAGAGTTAGGAAGTTGAAGTATATGAAGGATTTAATAAAAAAAATTATTCTTTTAATTATAATTATTCTTTTTTTACAATTAATATTATTTATTTTTAAAACTAAACATAATGTTAATTATATAGTAGTTAATAATAAAGAAAAAATAAAAATAAATGAAACATATAAAAATAATAATTATTTATTTGATATAGAGTATAAAAATAAAAATATAACTTTCTCTTATGATAATAAATTTTATAAAGCTAAAAAAGTAATAAAAGATATTTTAGTATATGAAAAAGATGATTTAGTATGTATTTATCCAATTCTAAAAAATAATAAATTTTATAACATTATTTGTTCTAAAGATAATAATATATATCATTATAATTATTTTAAAGATGAGTTAACTGATTTTACAGCATATTTACAAGAAAAAGGATATTTTAATTCTTCTTGGATCAATAATGAGGTAAAAAAGAATATGGGTAATCTTACTTTTTACCATGAAAATATTAATAAAAATACATATATTTATATATGGAAATATAAAGGGTTTTATACTCTTAACTCTAAAAAACAACAAACATTAGATATTTTAAAAAATGATACTTATGTAAATACATTAGGAATTAAAGTTGGAAAATATTATGTTTTACCTAATTATGATGAAAAATATAAATTTAGCAAGTTTTATATAATTAATATGACAAATAATAGAGTAAAAACATTAAAACTTGATAAAAAAATAACTAATGACTACTATAACAATGGTATTTTTGATAATAAATTATATTTATTTGATGTTGATAATTTAATTCAATATAGATTAAATCCTAAGAAAAATAAAATAGAAAAAATAAGTACAACGGAAGCTTTCTATTATGATGGTGAAGAACTTAGTAAAAGACCTTTATATGATTTTAAAGAAAATAAACTTATCTTTTCTTTAGAAAAAATAGATGTACCATTTACCTATAAGGAAATATTTGTAAATGATAATAACTTTTATTATTTAGATGATGATAATAATTTTATATATTACAATAAATTATTTGATAACAAAATGGTTTTATTTAATATAAAAGACATTAATAATATAAAATTAGTAAACAATAATTTATATTTTATAAATGAAGATTCATTGTATAGTTTTAATATAAATGAAGGAATAAAAAAACTTGTAAAATATAGTGAACTTTATTATAATTCTACAAATAGATATGAAATTTATGAAAAATAATAAAAAATTTAAAAATAGGGTAAATTAAGTGTTTCGACAAAATATTATAAATTTCATGGTATCAAATTTAAAAATTGCTCTAAGATGAATTTTAAAAATTCGTCTTTTTTTGTGCTTGAAAAGTAAAATTTGGCCGTTTGCAAAGCATTTTTTAGTGTGTTAGTCTAGTAGACAAAATTAATTTGAAAGGAGATTTTATATGAAAAAATTAATTTTTAAAATAATAATATTTTTAATAAGTTTGTTTAGTATAAATATAAATGTACTTGCAAATGATGGAAAAATTTATATGGATGGATATACTTTAAGTGGGGTAGATGTATTTGCCAAAGATACAACATACAATAGCTTGGATTATAATGGATGGATTATAAAATCTACTGCTAATAACTATATTTATTATTGTATAGATCCTGCAACACATATGCCTTTTTTAAATGAAAGTAAAGCCGATAGTTATAATAAAATAGTAAGTGAAAAAGACATTATAAGTAAACTAAAAATTGATGAAAACACATTAACAAGAATAAAATTACTTGCTTATTATGGATATGGTTATAAAGATGAAAAATATAATCATACATCAAAAAAATGGTATGGAATAACACAAGTATTAATATGGCGAACAATAAGACCTGATGTTACTTGGACGTTTAAAACAGGTAGGTATGGCGGAATAAAAGCAAGTTTACATTTTAATGAAGTTAGTGAACTTTTAACTCTTGTTTATAATCATTCTATATTACCAAGTTTTGATAGTGAAGAATTAAATCTTTTCGTGGGAGATAAAATAACTTTAGAAGATACAAATAATGTTTTATATAAGTTTAATATTAAATCAACTAATAATATTAAAGTTATTAAAAAAGATAATAAATTAGAAATAACAGCGCTTGAGAAAACGAAAGAAAAACTTATCTTGGAAAAACAAGAAGTAAGTAATGATTTTTATCTTCTTAAAAGCAATAATGTTCAAGATGTTATAACAAGAGGAAATGTTAATAATTATAAAAAATCTTATGTTAATGTGAATATTTATGATGGAAAGTTAATTTTGAAAAAAATTGATAAGGATGAAAAAACATTTAATGATAAATTAATAGGGAGTATTATATCTTTATATGATAATAATGATAATTTAATAAAAGATATAGAAATAACTAAAGAAGAAGAAATAATTACATTAGAAAACGGAAGTTATTATTTAAAAGAAAAAACTCCTACAAGAGGATATGAATTAAATGAAAAAAAGTATTATTTTGAAATATCAAAAGAAAATAATAAACCTATTATTACTATAGAGAATAATAAAATAAAAGGTAATCTTATTATAAATAAGTTATATGGTGGAAGTGGTTATGATTATGTAAGTGAAGAAGGTGCTTGTTTTGATATTTATGATAATAATGATAATTTAATATCTTCATTAAAAACTAATAAAAATGGTAAGGCAAGTAAAACTTTAGAATATGGCAAATATAAAATAAAGCAAACTAAAGGAAAAGAAAATTATATATTTACTAATGATTTTGAAGTTATTATCGAAGAAAGTAAAGATTATATTTATAATTTAAAAAATATTAAAAAGCCAACTTTAATAATTAATAAAATAGATAAAGATACTAAAACAAATTTAAGTAATGCTGTTATTATGATTTATGATAATAATGATAATCTATTATATGAAGAAACAACTAATAATAAAGGTATTATAAAAATAGAAAATATGGAACTTGGAAAGTATTATTTTGTAGAAAAAGAAAGTCCTAAGTATTATAAATTAGATAACACAAAACATTATTTTGAAATAAAAGAAAATGGTAAAATATATGATTTTAATTTAGAAAATGAAAGAATATTAGGTAATCTTGAAATAATAAAAAAATCTAATAATTTAAATCTTTTAAAAGATGCTACATTTGGAATATATGATAACAATGATAATTTAATTTATAAAGAAACAACTAATAACGAAGGAATTATAAAAATAGAGAATATAAAAGCAGGAAGTTATTATTTAAAAGAGTTAAAAGCTCCTTACGGTTATATAAAAAATGATGAAATAATAGAGTTTGAGATATTAAATAATGAACTTTTAACTTTTGAAGTTATAAATAATAAAATAGAAATGCCTAATACAAGTAAATCTATAAATATAAATTATTTAAGTGGAATAATTATAATATTAATAAATATAAGTATTGGTTTATATGAAAAAAAGTATAAAGATAATTAAATTAGTATTAATAATTATGTTAAGTATAGTAAGTAGTATAGCAATATATAATTATTTTAAATATAATTATAATAAAAACGGAAAGATTACGACAG
>OLWA01001179.1_pt1 | contig 27970 bp, 28 predicted proteins | sample 1673251 | NCBI WGS metagenome assembly OLWA01 (sample SAMEA3178937, study PRJEB25190) | human gut metagenome | biome: human gut; feature: human-associated habitat; material: faeces | place: Austria | collected 2013 | reverse complement strand
CAAAATTATTATCGAAAAAATAAACATTATAATAACTACTGCAACAATCTTTTTCATTTTCACTAATCTCTCAGTTGTTGCAAGTTGTTTTACTCTTTGCTTCATAAGCATCACTTTCCTTCAATATTTATCACATCTCATCCGATTATAAGAGATCGTTGCCTGTTGCTCACCACGGAGAGATGTGTAATTGTTCGAGCAACGCAGGAAACTTACTGTTCCCCTTATTTTGTTTACGAATTCTTTAGAAATGTTTGGTGCTCATCATCTGCTGTTCCCAAATCTGTCCATGCTGTTTCTCTTCGTTCACAAATTTTTTGGAACACTAATTTACTTCCTTCCCCCAAAATTATTATCAAGGAAATAAACATTATAATAACTACTGCAACAATCTTTTTCATTTTCATAAGTTAGTCTAATCTCCCTAAAAGAGTGGTACAGTTTTCATTTCTTAAAGACAACCAACTTGCTAAGAATATAATTTAGCACAACAACAACAATATTTGCCAATAGCTTCATCGCCATACCCCACAATTCTTGATACCCGCTCGGTATATAGTGTGCCCCAATATAGTTTCCTGCAAAAATCATTATTCCTGTATCTAAAACCAAGGTCCCTAATCTTCCAACTATAAAACACACAATTTCTCTAATTGCACTAGCTCCTGAACTTTTGCTACAAAAAACCGCTGTTCGATTTGTTACATAAGCAAAGAGAATGCAAATAAAATTTGCAAGGGCGTTACCTATACCATTTGCAAATTCATATCCCCACAAATGGTTAAACAATGCATAAAGAGCACAGTTCAGCAGAACTGTTAATCCACCAAAAAATAAATAAGCAATAATCTCTCTATAACGTTTTATTCTATTCATATATGCTTATCCTTGCTCCCAGTCCATAATACTATTCTTCTTTACCCGAAAAGCTTTGGTTGCTAATTTTGCCATATATATATCAGATTTCGAATCAGAGTAAAACGCTTCTATTTCCGCCTCAGAAAAACTTTCTTTAAATCTGACTACTTTTTCAACACCTTGGCAATTTTTAGATAGGAATTTACCGCTTGATAATTCTACTTTTGTTGCAATTAAATTATCTATGCCTAATATGTCACATATAGGTTTAAGCAAGAACTCTGGTGAAGCAGAGATAATAACATCATCCTTACGCTTTTGATTTAAATACCATTCCTTGATTTTATTTTGATTTTGTTTCCAAAAATCATCAACGAAAGTCTTGTCTGTCTGTACTCCCTTCAGAAAAGAAAAATACATTTCTTTCATTTCTTCTTTTGAAGATAGATGCAATTTATATCTAACCATTCCCAATATCTGCTTTGGAAAGTAGGCAATTAATTTAGGATATCTTTTCAGGAGAAAGAAATATATGTCTACTGAACTATCGCCATTATATATTGTTCCGTCAAAATCATATACATTCACTCTATTCACCTCCATCTAACTAATCAACGCAATATATACAGCAACGAAAACATACACATTGCATATACTAAGCACAGCAACATTAGTGGAATATCATGAACGACTACTTCGACAGGATCACCATCTGAATCACCCTCGACATCAAAACTATATCTAAGTGTGATTAAACAAAGTAACGGAACAGTCCATACCAGTCCTTTAGCTGCCATACCATAAAAACCTATTGTTACAGGATCGACACTCCAAAGAGCATAGAATACAATTGCTAATGCTAAAAACAAATACATATTTTTATCCAAAAAACTCTCAGGATATTTTTTCAGTACGCTACGAGTATTTCCAGCAGTTTTTTTTAATTCGTTTCTTCTTTTACCTAATGCCAGATAAAAAGCTAACGAGATGACCGTAAGATATAGCCAATTTGAAACAACAATATTAGCAGCTACTGCACCGCAAATTAGCCTGAGTAAAAAACCCGATACCAAAATGGAAACATCAAGAATCGGCACATTTTTTAGCCCCATACTGTAAGCAATATTCAAACACAGATATAGAAGTAATAAAACACTTGCTATAAAACTCCTTGAAGCTATACAACATACAGTAGATACTGCAAAAAGAACTACACAGACAAATATAGCCAAACTAATAGAAATATTACCAGCCGCAATCGGTCTTTTGCATTTTGTTGGATGATTTCGATCCTTCTCTACATCCTTAATATCATTAATCATATAGACAATTGATGAAGTAAAACAGAAAGCTGCAAAAATCAGTGTGGCGGACATAAGTTTTTCTGCATCAAAAAACTTTCCACTACAAACTAAAGCTGCAAAAACAAGCAAATTTTTAACATAATGATGCACTCGCATCTCTTTAAGCAAATATTTCAGCATGTCTGTTTCCTCCTTATAACGGATAATTTTCTACTGCAAAGTTTAGCATCCGGATAAATTCCGCAACATTACACTTTGCCATTAGAATAAACAGACATGTCAATATTACTATTACACTTTTTTTGTAGCCTTTATTGTAAATTTTCTGAAAGCTTAAAAATAATGGTGTCCAAAAAGCCCATGAAAAGTATAATGCATACAGGAAAAGAGCATTAGAACTAGTTCCCCATCCCAGCACACACAGGAGTAATACAGAAAATCCAATCCACGATGCAGAGATTTTACACAGAAGTGTATTTCTATTCCAAATAACAGCTATTATTATCAAAACAATGATAATAATTCCAACAACATTAATTGTGTTAGATTCACTAGACCCCCAAATTAAAAACTCACTATTATGTACCTTCTCAGTAGCAGGTTGTCCAACAAAACAATCCGCAACAAATTTTGAATACTGATAAGCCTTGTCAACAATTGTTAGCTTTTTACCTGTATACTGAAAGATTTCTGCTAGATTAGCTTTTATATTGAGAAAAATATCTGCACGACCAAAGGCAAACAAAGCTAAGAGGAACAACATTCCACATTTGAATGCGCTTTGAAACCATTCTATAAAAGATTTTGCTTTTTTCCAAACAATCATAAAAGCTGATGTAAGTAATCCATTTGAAGCCCCTATGATCATTAAATCTGCCTTTTTCTGATCATACATAACAGCCGCTACAGCCATAATCAACCAGAAGAAAGAAGAGACATACTGTTCCAAGCATAAAGAAAAAACAATAGCCGGGTAAGAGACGCTTAACATCAGTATAATCAAAGATCTAATGATATCATTGTCTGAAATCAGGCGACTTAATAGCCAAATACTCCATACAAGCAGCAAAGCCTGAACAAACGCATACGCAATAGCCAAGCCATTCACAGAAAAACAGTTCAAAATAATGCCAAGTATGTAAGCAATGCCCATAAAAGGTGCCGCCGTAAGCATATACAAAGGCTGCCTTAAGTCATTTTGCCCTTGAAAAAGCGATAGCCATACATTTGAACTAGTTAATGTGTAAGAATCGCTTCCGTAAATCACATCATTGTATCCTGATCCATAAAAAGCTGTAGTATTTCTATAAACCCAAACAATCAGTAAAAAATACAGTACACAAACAACGATAGCAACTATATTATTAATTTCATGCTTTTTATCAATAATAATGTCGATCAATGCAACAATATTAGAAAGAACGTAATTAAAAATCACGCTTACTCCATATATTGCAACAAACGACATTGCGATTAAAGCAATTACTACAACAACTTGTATAGTTGCATTCGAAATGCCTTTACTCATCAACTTACTTATTGCTCCAGATTTCATTATCATATGATAGATTGTGTCAGCCACACAACACAAAGTTCCAGCTGCCGAAGCAATGCTGAACACCCCTATTTTAGTCTTAAACTGCTTCAAGCTACTATAGGTTACACTATTTGCTCGAATTACAATCAAATAAAACAAGATTGTTGTAGAGACTAAAATGCCAGGTATAAAACGGGTTACACCTCCTTGAGATATAGCACTTAGTCCTATAAATATAGACAGCGAACACCAGAGCAATAATTTGACAATCACATTTTTATCTCTTAAATGCGTGCCCCCCCCCCAAAAGATTTTGATTAGAATTCATAATAACCTCCATTTCTAATACTCAAGACATTTCGGAATATTGTTAGTAACATAACCTTCACCTTGAATAAAAACCGCAACTTTTTTTGCTATACAATAACATATTCTTAGGACAAGCTTTTGATTAGTATCTCCCTTTTATGAAAGGTATTCTTATTCTCTTTTTATTTTTGTAAGCACCCAATCCTTTGCCATCTTGAATTTCAAGCTCTTGCAATATGCAGCCCAAAGTAAAATGTTTGGAAGAATGCAACAAATAGCAAGTCGTGAAAACATACCAATATTTACACCCTGTCCCAATTTAATAGATGTATCTCCATGTGGACAAATTAAACAATATAGTGCAATTTGATTGCCCCTTCCCCAAATAGATATGTTTTGGATTTACAATCTTAGTATGTTTTCCAATATAAATCCATCCTAGCTCATCATTTTTAATAAAAATGCTCAATCTCACTGATAATGCGGAGATTTTTGCTTTCCAGTATACACACTCCGGCATTACCTCTGCTTTACCCGCCCATTTCTCCATTGATGAAATTAACATATTACCTGCATATCGTCTTTTAGGCTATAATTTATACAAAATCTTGATACTATTTCAATTTATTTTTTATCCATTTCTTTGCCATTTTAAAATTATTTGTTCGTGCATACAATAAAATGAATAATATATTGGGAATAATAACACATGCTAATGCTTTAATTATTAAATGTAAAAAGCCACTCCCAGGAATATATTTTGTAATATTCCATGTACACAAAGTAACCATAGCTGTCACCACCGCATATATTATATTATCTTTAAAATATCCTAATATACTAAATTCTGTAAAATAATATTTAAAGAGTATTTGACCACCAAATATAAAATTAATTAAAACAAGTGGGATGATTGTAGCTGTTACAATTCCATACACTCCATATAATTGAACTAAAATATAATTTAAAATTATATTAGTAATCATTTCTATTATGGATCTATTTCTATTCTCCCACCACAATCCTGCAGCAGATGTATATGTAATTCTTATATCGCATATTTTTAAAGCATAAAAATAAATTGAAAAAATGCCTGCTGCCAATAGTGGTAAAGTTAAATCCTTTCCAACCCACAACGTCATAAAATCTTGGTATAAACAAAACATCGTAACAGTTGCCCATCCGGCCAACCACACATAAATAAAATTAAATATTGAGAAATCCTCATAATTTTTTTCCTGTGTTTCCGACGCTAAACTATTTCCTATACCCGCTAACATTGCTGATGTTATAACATTCATAACACCTACTACCGAATTAACAACATAATAATAATTATTATAAATTGTTGTCATTGTAAGACCAATAAAAGCTGAAACAAAAATACTATCAAAAGAATTTCTGGTCATCTGACATATTCTGCTCACCATAAGACCAGAAACCTGTTTTTTAATTACTTTTCTTTCTTCTTCTCCCAATTTTCCTCTACATTTATATTGAGGATACTTTTTATCAACAATTCTTGCATTTAAAATATTATTAATTATCGTAAATGCAAGCATTGTCATTACATATAAATAGTAAACATATATTGATTTCCAGAAAAGTAATAATATAAGCTGAATTACGTTTGTTAATCCTGTGGTAATTGTATCATTCATTGAAATATAATCATTTCTTTGAGTAGCTTCTAAAATGGATTTTTTATATGCAAAAAGTAAATAAGTTAAAGCTGTATTCAGCAAATACATTATAAATAATATATATATATTTAATTCCGTTGGACAATCACCCTTAACTAATTTAGTTAAAAACGGTAGGATAGCCACTCCGCCTACTAGAATTATACTCCCAACTACTTTATATATTTTCCTGTAGTAGCTTAATAATGCACATATCGTATCATCATCATCTTTAGCAATCGGATCATACATACTAAATACAATTGCACTACTAAAACCAAGTTCAGCAACATTTAATACGGATAAAATGGAACTAAATAAACTATTAAGACCTAAATATTCAGATCCTAAATTATAAATAAAAGCTGTTCTAACAAAAAAAGGTAACAATAGCACTACAAATTTATTAATTAAGCCTGCACCTATATTTCTTGTAGCATTTTTAGTTCGTTCTATTTTCATTTTATATTTTCCTCTATAAATTTAATTGAAATTCTTCTTCTTTCTTCAATTTTTGAATTTATAAAAGAATAATTCCAATCATGATCTATCATCTCTTTTATAGTAACCTTTTCTTTATTAAATAGTTCATACAAACCTATAGATTTCAAAAAATCTCCAGCTTTGTCCATAATAAATTGTGTCTTGCAAAAAGCAAATTTTTTATTAAATATAATAGAAAATGTCAATCCATGAAAAGTTGTAGTTGCAATCGTTTTAGCATATCTAAAATATCCTATCCACTCAAAAGGAGTTAAATCGCACTGTCTTACTGTTATATCACACCATGAATAATTATCATTATTACAATCTAAACAAATAAGAGTAAGTTTATTTTCTTTAGCATAATTAATAATTTCCTTAATACTATTTTCACTAAAATCCTGTCCATAAACAACCATATAATTTTCATATTGTGGCTTAATAACATTACTATCTTTTGTAAAATCCCATAAATATGTAGGATCTAAAACAACTTCTGGTTTTTTCCCAACTATTTTTTCAACAATTCGAGCTGAATTTAAATCTCTAACAGATATTTCATCCATATCTAGTAAACTTTTTTTCACATATTCGGGTATAGGCTCTGATTCCTTTATTGTTCCAAAACTTGCTGCATACGAAATCTTTTTCTTTGCATTTAACTTGCTGCCAAACAAAAAGGGATCTTTATCAAATATTTCAAATGAATAATCCCAAATTATATCACTCCCTAAAACGACTGTATCAAATTTTGCTTGTTCCAATTCTTGAGCTGTCATCTCTTTCGTGTGAGAAATTTTTTTATAACTTTCCAAAAAACTTCTTTTCTTTTTATAATACTGTGAAAATGGAAAAGCTCTATTCCATAAATCCCTATAAAAGGTTTTATGGAACGGATTACAACGTGGTAACCGTGAATAGTAAAAATCAAAATGTCTTTGATTTAAATATGCAATTTGTTTACAATCACGTTTCTCGTTTAAAGCATGAATAAACTTTTGCAAAGCATATGCTTGTGCAAATGTTCCATAATTTGGTACATTCCAAAAAGTTAATATTCCTACATCATAACTATTTCTTTCTTCACTCATAAAAAATCATCCCCATTCATATTCTCTTAATCTTGATGTAATTAAAATCTGTATTCTGGATATAATAAGTAATTCCGCTTAATTCTCTTCCATAGAAAATTCAAAGTCACCTTAATCAATGAACAGCATTACCATCCATTCCCGGATATTTACAGTGCTTTAAGTCTATATCATTTAAAATCTTCTTTAAATAACAAGGTACAATAAATAATAAGTACATCTGAGGATATTCATATACCTCTGTTATACTTATAACACAAAAAATAAATAAACAAATCGTCCCTACTTGTGCTATAGATGTTTTTATGTATTTTTTACAACAAGAAAAGGAGATAATTATTACAGTTAAATAACAAATCAGTCCTACAATTCCGCTTTGAAACATAACTTGGAGTATCTGGCAATGACAATGCGTTGCTCCCTTCCAAAGTATTTCCCCTATTTGACCTAGCTGTTCTACAATTTGATTTGAATATAATATTCCATGTCCAATTATTGGTTTTTCTATTATAGCCTTTATAGCATTATCCCATATACCTAACCGTGACGTAAAAGTCATATCTTTTCCTAAAACATTCACAATAAGTGGTTCCAAAAAATCAGCATTACGCAAAAAGACTACCGCAAGTAAAAGAATACTTGCTATTAACATACTTTTTATAGGGGTCATAAACTTTTTAATCCATGGAATTACCAACCATATAGTAAATATCATAACACCAACAATCCCCGTTGCTGATCCCCTGATAAATTGTATTGCGACTGTTACTATACACAATATATAACATCTATATTTTTCTCCAGTATATTCTTTAAATATCCATGAAATAAGAAATGCTGGAACAGCCCAAATAATAAAATAATGATCAGATCCTAAAAACCATTCCTGTGTTTTTCCATATGCAGATATACTTCTACTAAAAAAGCCATTTGGTTTGAACAGAACAGTTAATGCATTTATATATGTGCACAATTCCAAATGGATCATCATATTTCGTATTAAAAGCTCTATTTTTTCTTCCTTAACCGAAATATCAACTAGCATAGCGATATATACTAATGAGATTACCTTCCATAAAGCACCATCTATATTCCCATGATAAATAATAGTCGAAAATAACGTAATTCCCTCTAAGAAAATTATTAAATTAGTTTGCAAAAATGGCTTTTTTTGCAAATTTATGAACTTTAAACATATATATGCGAAAGATGCAAGGCTAACAATTTTATAAAACCAACTTGTAACCGTGAAAAAATCCATACACAATGGTTTAAATACACACATTGTTAATATAAACATTTCTATCGTTTTCTTTTTTATCTTCATTTATTTTCTCCATATACTTAAATTTTGTATATATTTTTCCCTACTCATGCATCTTCAAATAAAATATTCTAATGATTTTTATGATATGGATTTTACTACCCGTGCCGGTATTCCAACTGCAACACTCTTCGCTGGAATATTATGTGTAACAACAGCATTTGCTCCAATAATAGCTCCATCGCCAATGTTAACATTTGGCATAATACTTACATTTCTACCGATCCATACATTCTTACCAATTATCACAGATCCTTTACTCCACAATTCTCTCTGTGAAGGAGGTATATCTAATTCAGCAGCTGAATTATGTCCATGAAAATTATCGGTAATAAATGTTCCTGTTCCTATTAATGTTCCATCATCAATAAAAATTTTATTAAGACATGAAACAAAAACACCCTCTGTAATTGAAACATTATTTCCAATTATTAGCTCTGGATGATAACCAGTCGAACTGCCATTATAAAATTCCCATGTTTCTAATTTCACATTATCTCCACATAAAACATTATCTCCAAATTTAATATTTGAACAGCCTGATAAACAAAACCCCCTTCCCATAGAACATTTTTGCCCTATCATTCCAAATTTTCTTTTATAAAAATGCCATTTTATTTTATGAATACAATATGATGGCATTAATAATTTTTTCAATCCATTAAATACTTTCATTTTTTTCTCCATGATTTAAAACTACATTTCTATAAAACGAATTTTCACTATTATTTGGTTGGAAACTCCACATTAATTTTTGTGGTACATATTTAATTAAATCATAACACCGTGCATCATCAGGATAATTTAATAATTTTGCCAACAAAAACATATCACTGTTAACATATTGAATTTTATCCAATGCTGCATCATCAACTTTATGTAATTTACAAATCATAAAAACCGCATCAATAAAGAAATAAATTGAATATGTATGATATTTCAAATAATATTTTTCAAACACCTCATTAATTACTGTTACCAAAAGTGCATTTTTTCTTGATGCGATGAAATATCCTGACCATGAACATTTCTTTTCTTTATACTTTAAAAAATCATGGCTTGATGAAAATTCTAATGATTCAAAGGATTTTTCTTTTAAATTATCTAATAAATTAAATGGGGCAAGAAAAAATATCGTTGCATCAATCCAGACTCCTCCATTGTTCATTAATAAATTGAACCTTAAAATATCTGAAAATGTTTGAACAGAAATAACTCCTTTTTTAAAATCATTTACAATTTTTTCATTAATAGTAGTATATTTCTCGTATGTATTTTTCGTAATCTTTATAATGTTACAATCATTGTAATACGTCTTTACTGATTCCAAACAAGCATTTACTATATTTGGAGCATTGTCAAAGCCATCCCACCAAAATATAAATACATTTTTTTCAATAGGACATTTTTCTAAGTCTGTTTTCTTATCTTTATATTTATTTATTATGGGCAGAATCCGATCTTCTATAATAGGTAAATTATCATATAAATCTTTAACCGCATTTTTCCTATCATTTCTAAATTTTCTCAGATATATTGCTTTATATAAACCACATTTTTTAGTGTCAGAAAGGAATTTAGGAAATTCTCTAAATATTTTTTTTACGATACCCTTACATATTTGTATCCCCGCATTAGTAACCTTATATACTTTTACGTTATATATAATTTTTTTGATTATTATACCTGCTTTTTCTTTACTACTATTACAATTACTTAAAATTATATTTAATGCTTCTTTATATATATCATCTTTTTTTAATATTGAGAATAATTCTTTCAATTCTTCCTCATTTGTATTGCGTACTCTCTGAAATACAGAATTAACAAGAAAATAATATAAAACATACGCTTGTTTTATGTTATTTTCATCTTTATATGATAATATCAATTTTTTAAATACTTTAAATGTTTTCTTGCACTTTTCTAAAGATATACTCACATCACCTGTTTTCATCATAGAATTTTGATTTCCAATATTGTAATAATATGAATTTATAGTAGAAACTGCTTTTATTTTAGAACTATTTTTTAAGGCTAAATATGTAAATATACTATCTTCCCCTAATGAAATTCCCCGGCATAATTTAAAATCTTCTACCACTTTTTCTATACATTCTCTAGAATACATCTTATTCCATCGTGATATAAAAATCCTATTTGATACACCTGTTCCTTGATCATTTAACAAATAGTTTTCAGTCAATTCACTAAGTTTTTCTTTTTCATATATTTCATCTTTTTTTAAAAAATGTGGGCTGTAATGTCCATTTCTATCCGTTAAATATCCAGCCGCTATTACATCATATGATGAATCCAATGAATTCATAAAAAATTCAATAAAAGTTTCCCCTACAAAATCATCTGGATCAAGAAAACATATATAATTACCTGTTGAATTTTCAATTCCTGTTAATGTAGCATCAACTAATCCACCATTTTTCTTTTCAATAACTCTGATTCTATTGTCTAAACATGCAAATTTATGTAAAATAGTGCCACTTGTGTCTGTCGAACCATCATTCACTAATAAAATTTCAATATTACTATATGTTTGTCTCCTCAAGGAAGTAATTGAATTATTTAAATATTGTTCCTGATTAAATACAGGAACAATAATCGTTACAAGCCCCTTATCAGTCATCTCAATCAATCCCTTTCTTCCAAAACTTCTCGTAACGCATTAATATAGCCATGCCCAAATTTTATATCCGGCTCCATATATGCTCCCTCTCCCCATTCATTCCAGGCATTAAGGAAAATTAAGCGATGATCCATATCTCTTCCTTCAACACATTTAATCGCATTTTCAGCTGCCACTTTAAACTTTTCTGGAGTGCTATCGTAATAAATCATAGCTTTTCTCCCTGAGCGTGGCGATCTATCCCTTCTTGGAATTAATTGAGGATATACTCCCCATTCATAATCTTCTGGAGTTACAAAATTATTCATTATTTTATCGTATTTATATTTGTCTAAAAGAATTCCTTCTAAATACTTTCGAATGGATAGCTTTATGAAACACTCCTGTTGTTTTAAACTCAGCATATTTCAATGTGACAGAATTAATGCCATCATAACCCAAAGAAAACATTTCATCATATCGTGGTTTCGTCAAGTTATCTATTTGCTTCAAATTGTTTTTATTCATTGATGGCAACGCATCACATCGCCCTACAAAATATATTCCCTTTAAGCCATTCTCTTTAGCTAATTTATTCCATAATTTCATGAAATGAGTAGCATCTTTAAAAGCTGCCGGATCAAAAATAACAAACAATGGTTTCTCTTCAACTGTAATATAACGCTTATCTTTAAATGCCGGTAATACATCATAAAAATGAGCTATATAATCTTCATCGCCAGGATAAAGTTGTTCAAAAATCATTGTCTCAGTTGTAAAACTTTTTCCTTTTTCCCATGTTTTAGTCGTCCAACTGTGATTAGCCCATCCCAAGCAAAATGGGAAATCTGGTTTTCCTAATCTTAAAACTTCATTAAATGGCATATCTAAAACCTTTTTTCCTTTGCCAAACCAATAATGCCAATAGCAAAAGCCTTCTATGCCAGCTTCTTTCGCAAGCTTAGCCTGCTCCTCCCTAACTTCCGGAAGTCTCAAATCATAAAAACCCAAATCAGCTGGAATCTGAGGTTGATAATGTCCCTTAAACAAAGGCTTGGCCTTTGCTACATTCGTCCATTCAGTAAATCCCTTTCCCCAAAATTTATCATTCTCAGGAACTGGATGATACTGCGGTAAATAGTATGCTATAACTCTAGCTCTCATATTAAATCCTTTCCTTACTAATCTCGAAATAGAACATCATAATATGTCCCAACTAAATTCGCCTGTTCTTCTTCAAATTTATATGTCAATTTATGAAATGGTGTCTGTTGTTTAATTGCATTCCACATTTTTTCATTATATTGATCAAATAATCTCAACAACAATACATGAGGTGTCGCATTATCTCTCGGAACAATTTCTCTCCACTCTTTTGGATAATACTCTAACACAATGGAAATGAAATCATGCAATAAAAAATAATCTATTAAATCTTCATGTTCTTTCCAATATTCATAACATAAATAACGGGTTGCTTTTAATATTCTGTTATTACTTTTTGCACTTATTAACCAGCTAGATGTTAATTGAGCATGACCGTCTCTACCCGGCTTTAAAAACTGATAAAAAAATAAATCCGAGTCAAAATAAAAATCTGGAATTTCTTCTCGCTTAGCTGAACAAAATACAGTTGAATCAATCCACATTCCACCATAGTTAATTAATAATTCTAAACGAAGCAAATCTGTCATATGTGTATGTGTAATTTGTCCCTTTTTCCATTTATCAATTATATAATCGGGAAATTGAACATAATCATTCATATTTTCTGATGTTATAAGAATAACTTCTCTGTCGATAAGATTTTCTTCAATTGATTGATAACATTTTTTTACTAAATCTGGTGCCTTTTCTATGCCTTGAAACCAGCAAATCCAAACTTTATTGCTAATTTTTTGAGAATCTGTTTCATTATAATTCTGATCAAATTCGATTAATCTACGCTTATATTTTTTTTCTAATTTTTCTTTAGCTTTAAGCTGCGTTGACAATCTTAATATTTCAAGAGCTGTTCTACTTTTTCCTAAAATCACAAATTCTGCTACTGCTGAAAATAAAGCACCACTTTTCCAATATTGTTTTATTAGTTTCATTCCACCTTGTTTTTTTAATATTTCTTTTAAACCCATTCCATACTCTCTTCCACTCTCTATTAAAATCAATATATACTATATTTTTTCACTATAAATATTTGAACTATTTTTATTGTATTTCCTGAGATTTCATGCTTAATATCATACGTCTATACATTTCTTCAAGATTTACTTCTGGTTTCCACTTTAATGCCTTCAGTTTATCTGAATTTAATAACATTTTCGTATCTGAAGCATATCCAAATTTATTATTTTCTGGTATATCAAAAATCACTTTTATTTTATTATTAGCAATTTTTTCAGCAACCATCTTAGCCATTTCATAAATCGTTATATGTGCCTCAGGGTTCGACACATTATAAGCCTCTCCATTCTCCCCAGATAATAATATTGTCAATACGCCTTTTATCATGTCTCTTGTATAGCAATAGTTTCCTTCTGATTTTCCAAGTGTGTGTAATATTATATCTTCTCCTTTGATTGCACTTCTTGCGAATTGTGCAAAAACTCTATTTTCTCCCGGCAAAATTCCAGCTCCAAAAGTCTGTGCTAATCTTGCAATTTTTACCGGAACATTATATTCATTTAAATATGCTATGCACATATTTTCACACATTCTCTTACTCTCAGGATAATTACTGCGTACCTTTAGTGGATTTATATATCCTAATTTTCCCTCTGAAACAACACAATTTTCTTCTTCAAAAGTTCCATACATTTCCATGGAAGAAATATATACAAAAGATTTCACTTTCTTACTAGCAGCTAGCCTTAACATATTATTTGTTCCTAAAACAGCTGTATTTATTGTCTCTACCGGTTTATCTATCATAATTTTAGATGCTGTTACACTTGCACAATGAATAATATAATCTACATTAAAATCAAAATTTGAAATATTAATAATATCACTAACTACCAGTTCCAATTCTTTCCTATTCAATAAATTTCCATATAATTTCTTGGCTTTTTCTTCATTACGCACAAGTGCAAATATCCTGATATGCATATTTTTTTTACGATTTACACATAATAACGCTCTTATTATAGATATTCCAACTAAACCTGTTCCACCTGTAATCAAAATAGAAGAATTATTCAATTTTTCAAACGGGATATTACTTTCTGCAATAAAATCTAAATCCTCCTGCAATATTTTATCTTCAGAACATTCTACTTTTTCTGTCATATTTATCTCTCCTATTCATCAAAGCCATAAATTTGAGCATTTTCTTTTGCCTCTAAAATAGCTCTCATTATATAAAAATCTTCCGGTGTTGTAATTTTTATGTTTTCTCCTGGCCCATCTACCAAAAACAAATCATATCCATACTCCTGCATCATCGTGCATGAATCTATATAATCTTTTTTACCCTCTGAAAGAGCCTTCTCATGTGCATTTAAAATATCATTTAACCAGAAACTTTGTGGAGCTCGTGCAACACGTGAATTCTTTCTACTAGGAACATAATTAATAGTTGCAGTCCCCTCATTTACCACTAAGATTGTTTCCTTAACAACTGCGGTTGTAATAGCTGAACCATTTTTTTTCACACTTTCTATATTATCTGTAATTAATTTTGCATTAATAAGCGGTCTAACACCATCATGAATAAGGACTATCGCTTTTTCTCCATTAGCAACATCCTCAGCTGCCTTCAATCCATTATATATTGATAATTGTCCTGTTTCTCCTCCTACAACTACTTTTTTTACTTTTTCTATTCTATATTTATATATTAGTTCTTCTAAATATGGCATCCATTCTTCCACACATGAAATAACAATTGCATCAATCAATGGATGTTTTTCAAAGTATTCTAACGTATGTATTATAATAGGTTTATTATATATTTTTAAAAACTGTTTAGGACATTCCTTACTATGCATACGTTTACCAACTCCGCCCGCAAAAATCACAGCAATATTCATAGTTTTAATCCTCCATCTTTTCTAACTAATTCATGTACATCAGAATTTCTCGTATCTTTAATTGGTACCATATAGTTCTCACCATAACACTTTACTAACATTTTATGATACTCCTTCATAATAAGTAAGGATGTATCTTCAAATGGTACCCTTATAAATTCATCCATCCATTCTGCTGGAAATATCTCATTTCTTCCTTTATACTGATCATTACTTCGATGCATTAATGTCCTATTTCCAAGAAATTTTTTCTCTGAAATCTTCTCATACCAAGAAACTTTTTTTCTTTCAGAAAAAATTTTTCCAAGATTATATATTAATTTAAAAGCAATTTGTTTCTTCTTCCCATATTGTGAAAAATTACTGAGCTTTATGCTATTTTTATCTCTATTCATTATATCTAACACTGTTAACATATTGTTTTTCACTTTGCCTAATAGGCCTTCATCAATATAATCACAAATAAATATATCTACCCAAAAAGAATCATCATTTTTCTTTCTAAACTGCTTTTTTATACTTCCATAAACATAATATTTATGGCTATTTTTCAAAATTTTTTCAAACTTTATATATTCATTTCTTGTCATTGCAACATCTATATCATCATCCCAAGGAATAAATCCTTTTTCCCTAATAGCACCTAACAATGAACCACCATGCAAAGTATACTTAATCTGATTCTTCGAACATATTTCATCAAATTCTATTACTAATTCCAAAAGTTTCTGATGTACATTTTTTAAATCCATAATTTCTCCATATTCAATCAAGCATTATTTTACGAATACTTTTTCGTATTTATCACAAATTTTTTTCCAAGTGTACTCTTTAGATACACGCTCTTTTGCTTTTTTTCCTAATTCTATAATCTTATCATTCTCTATGTTATCAACTTTGTTAATCAACTGTGCTAAACTTCCCTGGCTTCGATTCCAATATAATGCCGTATCTTTTGCAACCTCTTGATTAAATCCAACATCAACTAATAAGTTTAAATCAGTACTTCCCAATGCTTCAATCAGGCTTGGGTTTGTTCCACCAACTGTATGTCCATGAAAATATGCATACGCATTTTCTCTTATTTTTTTTAATAATTCTTGATCATATACTGTTCCAACAAATTTAATTCTTTTATCTTGTTTAAAATGTAATTTACGTTCCAATTCACCTAAAAACTTTTCATTTACATTCGTAATAATTGCAAAATCTCGTTTTGAATTAGATGCCATAAATTCTCTTATCATAATTTCGAATGAATTTTCTGGGACAAAACGACCTACTACAAGATAATAATCTTTCTTTGAGAGTCCTTTTTCTTTATACCAATTTAAAAGTCTTTTATCGTCATCAGACAACTTACTTAATGTAAGATCTGCTCCATAGGCAATAAAAGTAGTTTTAGGATTTCTTCCTTTTATTCCTTTTCGGTCATAGCATTCATGAATATATTTTTCAATATTAACAGAATCACAAATATCCAAGTCTGACCATTTAATCATCATCTGTTCGGATATTTTCCAATACTTTCGTATTGGTGCAGACCATTTTGCTCTCATCCACTCATGCCCATCAGGATTCAAATATACCCTTCCACCTAGTTTATGGATTTTTTTATAAAAGTGTTTCGCAAATGGTCCAATTCTACAAGCCATAATATATACTATCGGATTCTTAATACCATTTTTTTCTATGTATTTGCAACATTCATTTAATGCCGCAACATCATAATAAATAGCTTGTGCAGCACCAACCTGAGGAACATAAATTTTAAAGCATCGTGCATTATGAAATTCAAATTCTGTATCGGATATTTTTCTTACTCCATCTAATTTGCTTTCATCCATACATCCATCACCATTTGCTTTACATGCTACATGATATTTAATATTTTTATTATTCTGATGATATTCGGTTAATTTATATACAAATGTTTCGTATCCACCGTAAGCACCCAGACTTTTAGCACCTACTAAAAAAACATGCTGTACCTTTCTTTCTTGCTGCATATTGCTTCCTACTCTCTCTAAGTTTAAAATTTAAAAGTATCTTTCACTCCGACCCATTTCTGATCTTTATCAGATAAATTAAGTTTTGTTCCATCTTTTAATGTATATCCCTCGGCGGAAGCTGTACCATTATATTCTCCAACTAATTCTGGCCACTCAATACCGATTTCAGGATCATTCCAAGCAAGTCCACCTTCATCTCCTGGATGATAAAAGTCCGTGCATTTATAACAGAACTCTGCTGTATCACTTAATACTAAGAAGCCATGAGCAAATCCTTCAGAGATATAGAACTGTTTCTTGTTCTCTTCTGTAAGTTCTACCCCATACCACTGTCCATATGTTTTACTATCAGAACGTAAATCTACAGCCACATCAAATACACGTCCCTTAATGGCTCTTACGAGCTTGCCCTGTGGGTACTGTTTCTGGAAATGAAGTCCTCGTAACACGCCTTTTGTACTCATGCTCTGGTTATCCTGTACGAAGTTCATATCAAGTCCGGCTTCTTTCATGTCGTTAAGGTTATAGGTTTCCATGAAATAGCCACGGTCATCTCCGTGAACGGTTGGCTCGATTACATATAATCCTTCAATTGGTGCTTTTGTTACTTTTATCTGTCCCATTTTTATTACTTCCTTCTTTATCTATCTCAATTTTCTAGTATTCAATTTCTTTTAAATATCTACTTAACGCATCCTGCCATGTCGGTAATGGGGTAAAACCAGCCTCTACGAGTTTAGATTTATCTAATCTGCTGTTGAATGGTCGGGCTGCTTTGGATAAGCCATATTCTTCTGTTGTTACAGGTACTACATTTGTGGTATAGCCTGCCTGTTTAAAGATTTCGCAAGTGAAGTCATACCAGGAAATATAGCCACCTTCGTTTGTGGCATGGTAATAACCGTATTTGTCGGTTTCAATCATATCCACAAGAAGTCTTGCTAAATCGTAAGTATAGGTTGGTGTTCCAATCTGGTCGGATACGACACGAACGGTATCGTGTGTTTTTCCTACGTTAAGCATTGTTTTAATGAAGTTCTTTCCATTTACTCCAAATACCCATGCAATACGAACGATAAAGTATTGATCAAGATTACCGCTTACTGCCTGTTCACCTTCTAATTTAGTCTGACCGTAGACGTTTAATGGTTTGTAGTCAGTACAGTCTGGTAACCACGGTTCTGTACCCTGTCCGTCAAATACATAGTCTGTAGAAATGTAAACCATTTTGGAGTCAAGTTTTTTGCAGACTTTAGCGATGTTTTCTGTTCCACCAGCATTGATAGCACGAACTTTTTCTACTTTATCATCATCTTCTGCGAGGTCTACTGCCGTCCATGCTGCACAGTGGACAACAACATCTGGTTTCTGTTCTGTGAGAACTTTTTCTACTGCTTCTTTATCTGTGATGTCTAAAGAAACATAAGGCATTGTTGTAACGGCACTTCCGTCCTGCACTCCAGAATAATCTGGAGCGATGTCTGAGCCGATTCCTTCATAACCTCTTTTATTTAATTCATTCATGACATCATGACCAAGCTGGCCTGCCACACCTGTTACAAATACTTTCATTTCTTATCGCTCCTAATATTCTTATCTGTTTCCGTACATTTTTTCGTAGTAATTCTGATATTCACCGGAGATGATTGTCTCCCACCATTCCTTGTTATCTAAATACCACTGAATTGTCTTCTTAATTCCGTCTTCAAATTTTGTTTCTGGTAACCAGCCTAATTCGTTATGAATCTTTGTTGGGTCAATGGCGTAACGCATATCATGACCTTTACGGTCTGTTACATGAGTAATCAGGCTTTCCGGCTTTCCAAGTTCTTTACAGATAATTTTTACAATGTCAATGTTCTTCATCTCATTATGACCACCAACGTTATAAACTTCTCCAACACGTCCGTTATGGATGATTAAATCAATCGCACGGCAATGATCCTCTACATATAACCAGTCACGAACATTTAATCCTTCGCCATAAACAGGTAATGGCTTATCTGCTAACGCATTGGCGATCATTAACGGGATTAACTTCTCTGGGAAATGATATGGTCCATAGTTGTTAGAGCAGCGGCTGATTGTTACAGGCAGTCCGTAAGTTCTGTGGTAAGCAAGAACTAATAAGTCTGCTCCTGCCTTTGAGCTGCTGTATGGAGAACTTGTATGAATTGGTGTCTCCTCTGTAAAGAATAAGTCCGGTCTGTCTAATGGAAGATCTCCGTAAACTTCGTCAGTGCTTACCTGATGGTATCTCTTGATACCGTATTTACGGCAGGCATCCATCATAACAGCAGTTCCTTTAATATTTGTGTCTAAGAAAATCTCAGGATTTTCAATAGAACGGTCTACATGAGACTCTGCTGCAAAGTTCACAACCATGTCTGGATGCTCTTCTTCAAATAATTTATAGATTGCTTCTCTGTCGCAAATATCAATCTTACAGAAACGGAAATTGGGGTTATCCATTACTGGTGCTAAAGTAGATAAGTTTCCTGCATATGTAAGCTTGTCCACGCATACAATCCTATAATCAGGATATTTATCTAACATATGAAATACAAAGTTACTTCCAATAAATCCGGCTCCTCCGGTTACGATAATTGTCATTATTCTATCCTCTTCTTTCTTAATACAAATGTTCCTGATATTTCCCATCCAGTACGTCTTTCAGATATTGTCCATACTGGTTTTTCTTTAAAACTTCATAAACTTTCAGAACTTCTTCTTTAGAGATCCATCCATTTAAGTAGGCAATTTCTTCTAAGCAAGCAATCTTTCTGTGCTGATGCTGCTCTACTGTCTTGATAAAGTTCGTTGCATCCACTAAAGATTCGTGTGTTCCAGTATCTAACCATGTAAATCCCTGTCCAAGAAGTTCTACATTTAAGCTGTTATCTTCTAAATAGATACGGTTTAAATCTGTAATCTCAAGTTCGCCTCTGGCACTTGGCTTTAAATTCTTTGCATACTCCACTACACGGTTATCATAGAAATACAGACCAGTCACACAATAATTGCTCTTTGGATGTTCTGGCTTCTCCTCAATAGAAATAGCCTTTCCATCATGGTCGAACTCTACGATTCCAAAACGCTCCGGATCATCTACATAGTAACCAAATACTGTAGCACCCTTTCCTGTTTCTGCATTTTCAACCGCTGCCTGTAATCTCTTCTTTAATCCATGACCTGCAAAAATATTATCACCAAGAACCATTGCCACTGGCTCATCACCAATAAACTCTTCCCCAATGATAAACGCCTGAGCAAGTCCATCCGGACTAGGCTGTATAGCATATTGAAGATTCACACCAAATTGGTGTCCATCACCTAATAAATCCTGAAATCTTGGTGTATCTGCCGGTGTAGAGATAATTAAAATATCTCTGATACCTGCGTTCATCAATACAGACATAGGATAATAAATCATTGGCTTATCATATATCGGTAATAACTGTTTTGATGTAACCATGGTAAGTGGATATAATCTTGTTCCTGATCCACCTGCTAAAATAATTCCTTTCATAAATTCGCTAACCTCCTCAGCTTTTGCTTATATTTATAACTTATCTATAGTTATCCTTTTGCAGCTTATTCTCTCTATAAAATAAGCTGCTTGTAGGATTTACATTGAACCATCTTTCTTAAAGACTACCAATATCGTTTTAAACAATATTTTTATATCTAGCCCAATGTTCCAATTTGTGATATACTCTTTATCAAGACGAACTACTTCTTCAAAATCGGTAATATCACTTCGTCCACTTACCTGCCACATGCCAGTGATTCCAGGCTTAATTGCCAATCTTGCACGATGGTGAAGCTCATACAGATTCGTTTCTGAAATAAGGGGTGGGCGAGTACCTAAGTATGTCAAGTAAGGAACAACTTTTTTTCAAAATTACTCACTAAGCACAGAACTATTCAATTACCCTGTAAAATGACATAAAAAAAGAACCTCTGATTGCTCAGAAGCTCAATAATATCTGCTATTTTCTCTTATTCTGTTTCATTCATCATCAAAGTAACTGCCTGTTTCAGATCAAATACCACCAGATTACACTCTGCATGATAGGTTCCTGATATTCGATAGCTTTTTCCTTCATCCCATTTACATACTTTCCAGATAATACGTAGCATAGGAATACTGTTGATTACAAAATTCCAGTCATTCTCACTACATTTTGGCACATAAAAGCACTCTGAATCTTTCCGATCAGATGCCTGTACCGCTAAAAGCTGTTTCTCTGGGTTAAAAAGGAAACGAATATACTTCGGTTCACCCAGTCTTTTTATTGTAGAATGAAATATCCGTATTCTTCCTGCTTTTTTGCACAGAGATACCCCTGTAATGTTTATTGTCTTTTGCGACATTTGCACTCCTCCTTCCAAATTGAGCGCACTTTCCCTATTATCTGCATGAAGTCAGTTCGACGTACCCCTCACACATATTTATTTCTAACGCCTTCTTATGTTCTTCTACCGGTAAGCCAAAGGAATCTTTCCAATCACTTGGATAGAATGGTATTCTGTTTCTCTTTTTTATTGCCTTTTCTTCGTCTGCAATCGCAGCTTTTTCTTTATCTGACAGTGCTTGCTCCTCCTGATTTACTGTCTCTGGCAATATAGTTCCTTCTGCTACTCTCTTTTTACGTTTTGTATCCATAAATATTTCTGTTTCTAACAAGTCAAAAACGTAAATAGTTTCACCTTCATGGGTTATTTTGTGTCCAAGTATTTTGTAACGGCAGTCCATGCTCCATCCCATCATATCATACAGCATTGCTGAAAAAATCTTATTGGACATTTTCCTGCTTTTTCTCTTATCAGGCTTTGCAATACACCACCGCAGAGCATCTTTATCATTCTCTTCGCATTTACGCACTACCATACGTTTATCTTCTGGATTCACTAATATCTGTATGTAAACTGCATCCTCTAAACCAGCGATGCAGGCTGTATTAAATGTTACACTGTCTCTCCGGATTACAACTGCCGGTTCTCGCAAATGAGCAAAAAGTTCCCTTCTGACTACCTGAAACCCATCGTAGCTGAAATCCTGTGCAAGTTCCAGTGCTTTCTGATCTATATTTTCTGTATTTTCGTTTCTGTTTTCTAACACTGTTTCACTCATACTGCACACCTCATTCTATCTATCATCCCTTGTGCCTGTTCATTTAGCCTGTTCAGTAAATCTTCTGATATTATATCCATTCCCACAACAGCTTTAGCTGGGCGCAATACATCCCATTCTCCATAATAAGTAACTCGTTCCAATAACACTATATCCCCTGCAGCACATCCGAAATGTCCTGCCCACGTTTCCGGATAAAGTGTCCGAGACTCCTTTGCTCTGGATTTCTTTTCTTTTTCTACAACTACTGTATCTTCTTTTTCTGCCTGCTCATTCGTCTCCAATATTTCGTCTATCAGAGGATTTTCTATCATTTCCCGTTGGATTATCTCTGGCTCTTCCAGATTAAAAAGGAAAATCTGTCCATCGGCAGATTTAGAATACTGACCTCTAAATCGGTATTTGCAGTCTCCATTCCAGTCCATCAATTCATACAATGGCTGTGAAAATCCTCTGCAGCTCTTGGGAAGTACTGCCCATTTCCCTTTTCTTATCGTTCCCCATCTCACCGCATTGACATTATCTTTTTCACAAGGTCTGACAGCAATAATTTTCTCAATCGAATTAAAGAGTATCTCCACATACTCCACATCTTCAAATTTCTTTAGACAGGCAGTGTTAAATGTAAGCTGCCCATCGGATATAGTCATCGCCGGATCTAATCTAGTGGAAAAAAACTGTGCCCTGACGATCTCATACCCAGATAAATCAAACTTACTTTCTATATTTTTCTCCGCTAAATTCTCTCCTCCAGCGTTCTTTTCAGTTTCTTCATATACGCTCTGGCTTGCCTGTTGATAATCATCCCCAGTAAATCCAGTCCAGGAACGATTAACTGAGACAAATCCCTTTAAAGCACCTGAATCTACTACTTTCAAATTCGGAAAAGGGAATCCCTCTTTCGCATATCTGGTTACAGACAGCATTTTTTGTGCCGCATTATAGACTTCTCTGTCTACAATCGCTTCATGGTGATCATTCTGACGGTACTGATTTCTGTCGTGCCGGTTCTTTTTTGCTTTGTGATCCAGATAATTTGGTGTAAATGTCTTTCTCGAAAGCACATCACCACAGTACCTTTCATTTCGCAGTAAATTTACAACTGTACTACTACTCCATTTCAGATTACCACGCTTTGTTTTTCGCTTTAGCTGCATCATAATTTCTGCTATTTCAGAGGTCGGAAATCCATTAAGAAACAAATAATAGCACAATCTCACTGTTTCTGCTTCTTCTTCGTTTATCACAAGGTTTCCATCCTCATCTTTATCATATCCAAGCAATTTGGGTGTAAGAAAAATTCCCCTGGAAAATCTCTGCTCTATGGATATATTCATAATCTCGCTTTTTGTATGGGATTCTTCCTGTGCGGCTGCCGAGAGAACTGCCAGCATCATTTCACTGGTATTATCAAGAGTATAAATATGTTCCGTTTCAAAGAATACGCCTACTCTCGGAACCATATTTGCCAGTTCACGAACCTTAGCAATACAATCTACGATATTTCTTGCAAATCTGGAAACACTTTTCGTAACGATCAGATCTATTTTCCCGGATTTGCAGTCCTCTATCATTCGGTTAAACTCATCCCTGTGCTGTAAGGAGGTTCCGGAAATTCCTTCGTCTGCATAAATTCCAACCAGTTTCCATCCCTGATGTTCCTTTATCATATCCTCATAATGATTTTTCTGCAGTTCATAAGAAGATGTCTGGTTCACATCATCTGTAGACACACGACAATACGCACATACCCGTTTCTCCGTTGTATCTTCAAATAACTTTTCTTTTGGTTTTGCCGGAATAAATTCCAATTCGCTTCGATCAACACCTTTATATCTTTCACGAATCCTATTTTTCTGTTCTTCCCGGCTATTTATTTCTTTTTCATATCCGTTCACCTACATCACTCCCATTTAACTGCCAATACCATTTATCTCCCAATTTATAAGATATAATCCCCATATCTTTTTTTGCCTGTTCCACAGTACGCTTTCCAATTCCATTTGCCCGCATTTTATCAAATATCTCTGCACATGCCATATCTGTTCCATTCAATAGCAATCGAAGATAATCCTTTGCCTTGTCCAATTTGCTGTCCGTTCTTGGTTTACGCACCAGAATATCTTCTACTTCATATTCATCCTGCCCTATCCATCGGAATCCATAATCCGGATTTAATTCAAAAACATAGGCTTTTCCTTCTGGTGCCAGATTATTTTTAATCTGAAGCATTACACGATAATATGGGATATTCCTGTCCCTTCCTACCAATAAGATGCTCCTTGCCACTGCAGCTATGTCTATACTTCCAAGTCCTCTGTATATGCCTTTTGCACGATTACTTTTATTCATATGTCCAATCAATACAACTGCACATCCTGTCCGTTCTGCAACTTTTACAAGATTTCCCAGAACGGAACGTACCGAATTTGAACGTTGCATTTCCCCGTCCATTCCCAAGTATGCCTGAAGGGGATCAATAACCAATAATTTTGCCTTTGTACCTTCAATCGCCTGTGCCAGTCTCACATCATTTAATAAGATTGGTTCTTCATCAGACTGTTCCAAAAATGCAATCCGACTGCAATCTGCTCCTGCTGCTTCCAATCGTGGCTTGATTGTATCTTCAATCCCATCTTCTGCCGCCTGATAAATTACATTTCCGGGTATCCTGTCCCCGCTTCCATCTGGCATAGCATCTCCATTTGTAATAAGTGCTGCAAGCTGCATCATCATTGTGGATTTTCCTTCTCCTGGATCTCCTTGCAATATCGTTATCTTTCCATAGGGAATATACGGATACCATAACCAATCAACTTCTTTTGATGACACTGTATTGTAATATGTAATTCTATAATCATTTTGTTCCTTTTCATTTTGAGCCATCTATAATCCTTCCAGCTTTTTATTTTTCTCCGTCATATTTGCAACCAGTTCTGTAATTGTTTGTATTTCTTTTGGTGTAAGACCAGATACGTCAACCGTTCTTTTACTCTCACACCCCAGCAGATAGTCGGTACTCACTCTATAAATTGTAGCTAATCTGACCAAAATTTCATAAGAAGGCTGTCTGACATCATTTTCATAGGAACACATTGTATTTTTATTTACTCCAACCAAGCTTGCTACCTGATCCTGCCGCAAGCGGTTGTTTTGTCTTAATTGCTTTAATCTATTTCCTAATGATTCCATCATGTGCATCTTACCTTTCTATGCACTATGAAAATTTTTGATTTTACAGTATTTTAGTATATTCTATCAATTTATAGTTCTCGTTTGGGGAACTGCGGTTCCTCTTTCGAGAACCAGCCAAATTTTCAGACTACAATGCTCTATACTATTTTTAATCCATAAATACTGTTTTTTATTATCTTCTCAATTATATAGCATCTAGTGAATTTATTCACTATATTTTTGCATTTTTCCCTACTTATAATTAGACAATCAGGAAATATTTTAGAAGGGCGGGAACAATGTGATTGATTATAGTCCATTATGGATAACAATGGAAAAACGGAATATATCTCAATATTATCTCGTCAACAATGGCATCGACTACCGAACTATGCAACAACTCCGGAACAACCAGAATATTACCGCATCTACTATCGAAAAACTGTGCCGGATCTTATCTTGCACCCCAAATGACATTTTAACTTTTACAGATGATGATACACATAATAAATAACTGTCGGAACAGATGAATCCGGCAGTTTTATTTTGCAACATTGCGGTCTTGCGGTGTTGCGGTCTTGATGAAAAATATCTGAAAGTAGCAAAAATGCAGGGATTTTCATGTCCCTGCACTCTTGTTATACTCCTATCTAGCTTCCTCTTGTTATTCCAGTTTATCAGTTGCTTCTTTCCATGCTTCCATAGATCTATAATATTTTATTAATTTCAACTTGAAATTACTTATTGCCCACTCTTCTCCTTTATCTGAATTCAAAAGAAATAAAAGTTCTTGTATATCTATTGCTAAATCATAGCTTTGTTTTGAATAATCTTTCAAATCACTGTCTGTTAATGGAAACCACTCTTCAACAACAGTTCTATAAACATCATTCAACTTAGAATATGCGTCCCTCGCCTTTTTCCTCAAATCTTCATAAGATAGCTCTTTATTTACATAAAAATTAGAATACGCATAAATAACAGATTCTGTTTCAACAATTAATTTCTTTAAATTTGTTTTCCAAAATTCTTTAATTACATCATCTGGTAAAACATATTTTTCTCTATCTTTTCGTTGTCTTTCATAATCTGTATTTTTTCTATATGCCATATTTTCAATCTGAACTCTTGAGGTTCCTAATTGCTTGCACCAATACAAAATATCATCATTTTCCCAATAAGCCTGATAAGCAAAATTTTTAATATCGCTTACATCAAGATAATCTTTAGCAATCCATATTTGAACCACATCTACAGGTTGTTCCTGGGTTATCCACTGTCTTTGTGTTTCAGGTTGTATCTTTATTGCTTTCAATTTATTTATTACATTTTGCAAAAAAGCAGCTATATTTTCATCATCTATATCGACCTTTGCCACCACTTCAGCTCTATATACTTTCTGATAATGTTCAATTTCTTTTGGTTTTTTAACCTGCCATTGAAAATCCAACGCATCAAAATCATCAAACACGAACCCTCTTTTTTTTCTTTCACTTATTTTCGGTGGATATTTCAATGGAAACACAACAGTTCCTATCATATTGGAGCGCAATACAGGTTCTTGTTGCATAGATTCATTTTTTATATTCCATACTCTGGCATAAGCATCTAAAGTAATTTTTAAATCACTCAGATATAAACCTTCCGGTTGATATGACTTTTTATAGCTAACTGCATCACAAAAAAACTGTGTGAAAGCACTTATTTCATTATCATAGTATGGGTGAGACTCTTGATCTTTTCTACATGAAAATACTGCTGTTATTCCTGATTGGTATATATCCTTAATAGCTTTATCTGTATCAAATTTTTGCTTTTCTGAACCATAATTGCTATCTGCATGGCAACAATCTATGATTACCAATTTACTTTTCGCCTTTGATTTTTTCAAATGCTCAATAATAACATCAAAATAAACGCAGGTCATATCATTTCCATCAAATGTGTTTGTTGCATATAAATAATTATCTCCTCTCTCATCTATTCCTCCATGTCCTGAATAATAGACAACTGCTATATCTTCTTCCATACAGTTTTCACTAAATCTCACTAATTCTCTAATGTATTCTGAATTTTCAATACGACCATCTTTGGCTAACACTACTATCGAATCATCTGAACATACAAGATTTTCCGTAAATACTTCTTTCATTTTCTTTGCATCATTTATGCAATATGGTAACTGTTGATTTGCTCTATACTCACTAACTCCACAGAATAAACCTCTTATCATCGTATTCCCCCCATTTCTTTTTTTCTAAAAGTATTTTACCATACTATTCTATGACCAAAAAGAAAAAATACCGCTGAACATTCTTTTCCCTTGTTCAGCGGTATCTTCTAAAATCCATTTTCAAACATCGACAGCCCTGCCATCAGCATCCCTTCATCCATATCCAGTCCATCGC
>OLWA01001175.1_pt1 | contig 28018 bp, 31 predicted proteins | sample 1673251 | NCBI WGS metagenome assembly OLWA01 (sample SAMEA3178937, study PRJEB25190) | human gut metagenome | biome: human gut; feature: human-associated habitat; material: faeces | place: Austria | collected 2013 | reverse complement strand
ATTAAGTTCATTAATACCTTTTGGGGTAAGTTTTAAACTTTTAGAAATTTCTTTATTATATTGTTCATCAATAGTATTTTTGGCTTCAAATATAATTTTAAAAATTACTTCAACAAAAGAAAAAATAAATTTTAAAATAGCATAAAATAATTTTCCTAATAGTAATCCAAAGGGTATTGCTAAAACAGAAAGAAATGGTGAATATTTAAAAAGCATAAAAGCAATAATTGAAATACAAAGAATGCAAAGAACTATATGTAAAACTTTGTAAAACTTATTCATAGTTTCAGAAATATTTATACTTTTTTTATTTTTAGGGGTATTGGTAGTATATAAGCCTAAAGCAATTCCATCTTCAAGACAATAATTGTACCATGTTTTATAATTAATTCTTTTTATTGTTTTTCTTTTCAAAGCATAAAAAATATAGCTTTCATTACTTAATAAATTGGTAGGATTTTTTTCTAACATATGTATAGTGTATTTATCTCCATGATATTCTAATGAAAGATATTTTCTAGCACATAAATCAAGAATAACGGCAACAATATCTTTTTCGTTTTCTAGTGTTGAATCAAAAAGCAATGAAGTTACACCTATTCCAAAATTGTTTGGTAATTCTCTAAAATAAATATATGGATTTTTATTAATTGAAGATATATGGTTAAATAATAATTTTAATTTTCCAAGACATTTTCCTATTAATGAAAAGAAGATGATAAATATCCACATTATATATCCAAAAAAGATAAGTGCAAGAAATGGTAATGTATCAGATACGATGTCATTTTGCAAAATATCTAAAATATTTGGACGTTTTATTAAATAATATATCAAAAAGCAAGTTGGAAAAACTAAAAAAATTCCATAAAATATAATTCCTATAATTATTAATGTTGGACCTAATTTTGCTTTATATTCTGGTGTTGAGTATTTTGTTTTTTTCATAAGTAAATCTCCTTTATAATTCGATAGTATTAATATATCATAATATAAAATTTAATACAAGAATTGTCAAATAGAAAAATATTGTTATAAACTGCTTATAGTAAAACAAGATTGACAAGTTTTAGGTTTTATAATAATATATCAATAAAGTAAATGAATATAGGATGTGAGAAAATGAATTGTGAAATTCAAGAAAAATGTGGAGGATGTGCATATGGAAAAAAGCAATATGCACAACAATTAAAAGATAAAACAGAATATGTAGAAAAGCAATTAAAAAAGTTAAAACAAAATATAAAAGTAAATTATTGTATTGGAATGGAAAATCCATACAATTATAGAAATAAAGGAAAATATGCTTTTAAGAACGGAAAAATGGGATTCTTTGAAGAAGGAACTCATAAAATTGTATATGCAAAATGTGCAATACAAAATGAAAAAATAAATCAAGTTGCAGATTACATATTTGAACTTGTAAAAAAATATCATATTAGTATTTATAATGAAGATACAGGAAAAGGTTTTTTAAGACATGTAGTAATTAGATATGGATTTTTTACTGATGAGGTAATGGTTATATTTGTTACTACAGATGGAAAAATGTATAAAAAGCAAGAGATTATAAAAGATCTAACAACAAAGTTTAAAGAGATAAAATCTATTATTCAAAATATTAATGTAAGAGAAACTAATGCAATATTAGGAAATAAAAATTTTAAAATGTATGGAACAGATTTTATTATGGACAAACTTGGAGAGTTAAAAATAAAAATTTCACCCTTATCTTTTTATCAAGTAAATCCTATTCAAGTAGAAAAACTTTATCAAACAGCGATTGATTTAGCACATCTTACAAAAGAATCAACTGTTTTGGATGCATATTGTGGAATTGGAACCATTACCCTTTCACTTGCAAAGCATGTAAAGAAAGTCTACGGAGTCGAAGTTGTTCCACAAGCCATTGAAGATGCTAAAAATAATGCTCTACTTAATAAAATAGATAATGCAGAATTTGTCTGTGATGATGCTGGAAAATATATGGTCGAGCTTGTTAAGAAAAATACCCATTTAGATGTTGTTTTTGTTGATCCACCACGAAAAGGATGTTCAGAAGAATTCTTAGAACATTTATTACAGGCAAATCCTAAAGAAATTATTTATATTTCATGTGATGTAGCCACTCAAGCAAGAGATGCTAAGTATTTAAATGAACACGGGTATACAATTACACATTGCCAACCAGTAGATATGTTCCCGCATACTTTCCATGTGGAGACAGTATGTCTTTTGTCCAAACTCAAGACCAAACAACATATCAAAATAGAATCATGTACTGATGAGCTTGATTTGACTGCATCAGAGAGCAAAGCAACATATCAAGAAATAAAACAATATGTTCTTGAAAAATATGGTTTTAAGGTATCGAGTTTGAATATTGCTCAGACAAAAACGAAATGTGGCATTATCGAAAGAGAGTGTTATAGAAAAGCTAAGAACGAAAATGCTAAACAGCCAAATTGCACCTTAGAAAAAGAAAATGCAATCAAAGACGCATTTAGACATTTTCAGATGATTTAAAAATTAAATAGAATTTATACATAGGGCGTTTGCTTATACCCAAGTTGGATAAGTGAGCGTCCTATTTTTATTTCCACAAAACGATAAGAGAAGAAGATTGGAGGTTAAAAAATGTATGGAACAAAATTCTCAGAGTACAAACCGAAAGAGTGTCGTTACTGCTATTTCTGGTGTGGAAAGAATAAGCGTTGTTTCTTAGATAAAGAAAACTGTTACTACGAAACGGTAGAAGTAGCCGCTGAAAAAAATGAATGTGATGGTTGTCCTTATGGTAGATACTCGCCTTGTATTGGTTGGTGCACCAAGAAGGTATTAGGCAAAGGCGGTGGTGGAAACGATGGCATTTGATTATTTCTATGGGCAACAAGCAGATCAGTTTACTGTAGTGTTAAACTAAATTTGTAACACCTTGTTCGAATAATATATTATAATATTACTTAAATAAGGAGGACATCACTATGTCAGTACGTTACAGCGAAGACTTCAAAAAAAGAAGTCGTTAAAGCCTATATGGCAGGCGACAAATCAATACATCAACTTGCTGTTGAATTTAATGTTGCAAAAAGTTCCGTTAGCAAGTGGGCTAATGAATACAGGGAAGAATGCCTTTATACCACCGATACAACATCCGAGTCTAATGACGCAAAGGAAATACGAAGATTAAATCAGCTTCTTAACGAAAAAGATAAGGAAATTTCTTTCCTAAAAAAAGCAGCGGCATTCTATGCAAAGGAAATCGATTAGTGGTATATCGATTTATTGACGATAACAAAAATATATTTGGTTTAAGATGGTTATGTAAGAAGTTTGGTATTAGCCCTAATTGTTATTATAACTATAAAAAAGATACCAAGCGTGAATATCATAAACGTTTGGAACACATTTTTGAACTTATAAAATATGTATATTATAATAATTGTGTTATAGGCTATAGGGCTATGCGTATTTTCATCAAACGTTATGGCTATGAATTAAGCAATACCACTATGCACAAATACATGAATAAAGAATTAAATTTATGTGCCGTAATCATGCATTCTAAACTGGGATACAAGACTGGAAAAAAGAATAAAATCTTTGACAATCTCTTAAATCAAAATTTTACTGTCGACTGCAAAAATAAAGTATGGTGCACTGATTTTACATATATGCGTCAGCCAAATGGAAAATTCAGATACAACTGTTCAATAATTGATTTATTTGACAGGTCGGCTGTTGCTTCATTAAACAGCGATTATATCAATACAGACTTAGCAATAAACACACTTAAAATAGCATTAAAAAAAGAAAACTACCCTAAAGTGATTCTGCACTCAGATCAGGGGGTACAGTTTACCTCATGGGATTTTGTGAATTTCTGTAAAGATAATAATGTAACCCAGAGCATGAGTAAGGCCGGTTGCCCTTATGATAATGCTCCAATGGAAAGATTTTATAACACTTTTAAAAGCAATTTTTATAATGTAACCTCATTTTCAAGTGTGGAGATGATGGATGAACTTACCATGAATTATATCAATTGGTATAATTATGTTCGTCCTCATTCATACAATGATTATTTAACACCAATGGAAGCTCGTTACAGATAGGTATTTATCGAACAAAGTGTTACAAAAATGCTTGACCAGTACATCCATTTGTGGTGCTTGTAATTGTAATTGCCGGCGGTGGAATCTTTGCCTTAATTAAATTTAAGGATAAGAAAAAGAAAGAAGAAGTAAAGCCTGATCCGGATGGCAATTATAATGAAGATGATTATGACGAGGACGAAGATGAGGATTATGACATCTTTGAACTTAGCGATGATGAAGTAACTGAGGACGAGGAATAACAGCAGTAATAAAAAGGCAGTCGAAAGGCTGCCGATACATAGAAAAAATATTTAATGCTACATTGTGTATTGACTTAATACTACATAATGAATAAAATGTAGTAAAAGGAGGTGCGATATGAAGGAATATACTGTTCAGCAGATTTCTAAATTATTAAAGACAAATCCTGAAACAGTTCGAAGATGGATTCGTTCGGGAAAGCTATCAGCTGTACAAGATTCTAGAAAATCAGGAAATCTTGTTTCTGAAGAAGCATTAAAAAAATTTATGTATGAATCCCCTAAGTATGCTGGACTTGTAGCAACTATTTTTGCACCAGCAAATCTAGCTTTACCGATTGCGTTAGGAAGTTTAATGGGGTCTGTAATGACAGCAATTTATGGACAGAAAAAAACTAAGGTTACATCAGATTATATAGAAGGTTATCTTTGCAAGGAAATTGAACGATACGAGAAAGCGGTTGAACAAAAGAAAAAAACTATTGAACAGCTCCAAACGGAGGTACTTAGTGATGAACAACAGCTTGAAAACTATAAATACGCACTTCATAACCTAGATTTAAATACATTGGCTAATGAAGTGAACAATTCATTAAGAGATAAATAATACTAATGTGGAGGAGGGATTTTATGCAGGTATCTGCAAGTGTTTTAGGACAAGAATATGGACTTACTGGAGAAGAGATGAACAGACTTTTTCTTAAACAGGGAATATTAACGGGAGAACCGGGTTCATATGATTTGACCACTAAGGGACATCAGTATGCAGTTACTAAAGATTTCCATCGAGGTACAGGTGGATATGCTCACTATAATCGCTATTGGACAACACGAACTTATGATGAAAATATAAAGGATGTCTTAGATCTTTCTGCCGAAACTATTGCGGAAGTAAAAAAAGAAGTAGCAGATTCACGCGCAGCAAGATATGCAGCACAGGCAGCCAATCGTTTAAAAGCTAACAATGATTTTCTTGCAAGGGAAGCTGAAAAGAAAGCTGAAAAAATTGCAGAAGAAAAAGCTACTAAAGAAACAATTGAAAGAATTGTTCAATATAAAAAGGTTGGAAAAATCGGGCTTGTAATTGTCGGTGTAACCGCTACTTGTTATGGAGTGTATAGGTCAGCACCTAAAGTAAAAAGATGGTGGAATTCTCGAAAAGAAATTGTAAATACTGAGTCAAATCAAGAATGATGGCAATGCAAATCTTATTCGAAGAAAGGTAAGGAAATTATGTTTAAAAAGCAAGTTACGGCATTAACTGCCATTCTAAAAGACAAGGATATTAGAGAATATTCTGGGGACGCATTTTGGAATATTATCAAAGCAGTTGTATTGGGTGATGTTGGAGCACTTTTGGATGTAACAAATGATTTGAAAGATATTTTGTTTCATACACCAACGGTATTGTTTTGGGATAAAATGCAACGGTATTTGTTTAGTACTTTTAGAGATTATAGCGACCAAGTTAAGATGTCAGCAAAATTTACTAACGATAATTCAGACTATGAAGCTTTTGTGAAAAAACAAATACACCTCATTAACGAAATGAATGATGATAAGAAAATTGATTATTTCGCAATGCTTACAAGATGTTATTTATTGTTTGAGATGGAGGATGCGTTATACTATAAACTTGCACGCTTTATCAATATTTGTACTCCTGAAGAACTTGAATACATAAAAGCTTTTGACTTTAATAGAAAATCAAAACTAAATGTTATTATTTCATCTTTATATCAATATGGTTTATTTGATCAGATAGAAAAAGAACATGGTGGTGTAGATTATGAACTTTCTAGTTTTGCAAAAGCGTTGAAAAGTAATAGTTTGAATTTTAGCGAAGAATTGAATGGAACAACTAGAATTCTTTCGTATAATCAAATATCACCGCTTAAGATAGCGGAGCCAGCAACATGGGAAGATATTGAAAGTATTTTAAATGATGAAGAAGTTATAATTAATGGAAATGGTCATAAATAAGTTTGTACAAAAATTATGACTAAAATGATTATCACTCAAATATGGATATAATTCTTGGTTTTTGAATTATCATTACATAGCAGTCTTGTACAAAGCGTATGAGGCTGCTTTTATTTTTCCCTAAAACGCAAGTATGCTCGTGATTTCATTGAAAGTCTATTGAGACAAATAGGTGTTAGACCTTAAAACAGTCTTTATAGGTATAAGGAAGAGCGTGTTTTGGAAGCAAAATGTATTATTCAGTTTCTTGTATCTGATGATGTTGCCTCATGCAGAAATATATGTGCATGAAGATGACAGTACATAGCAGATAGATGGATTTATCGGATTGGATAATGATAATATTGCGGGTGTTTTGTAAAAGAAACAATGCGATCCGAGAGAAAAGGAATTTTTAATAGTTTGGAATCGTTAACTTCCAATTTGTGTGGGAGAAACACAGAATCTCGATAAGGGTGGGTTCACTATTTAACGATTATAACTAACGTTGAATAGTTTATGGATATGTTTCCGTAAACAACCGGCTTGATATGACGTACTTCCTGTCGTATCGAGCCACATCGAGAATATTTTAAGATTTAAGAAATCCTAGCGATTTCTTTTTCTTATATCAAGTTATAACAAATAACTATTTGTCATATTATAAAGAGTGTTTTACAATAAAAACAGGAGGAAAAAGGAAATGAAAGTATTATTAGTTAATGGAGGACCACATCCTAAAGGATGTACAAATCGTGCTTTAGAAGAAGTAGAAAAAGCATTAAAAGAAGAAGGAATAGAAACGCTTATTTATCATATTCCAAATGTTCCTTTACAAGATTGTATTGCTTGTGGATCATGCGCTAAAACAGGTAAATGTGTTTTTGATGATTGTGTCAATGAATTTGCCTCAATGGCAAAAGATGCTGATGGCTTTATCTTTGGAACACCTGTTTATTATGCACATCCAACAGGTAAAATTCAAAGCTTTATGGATCGTGTTTTTTATAGTGCTAAATCTGCATTTGTTCATAAACCAGCAGCTGTGATTTCTTCATCAAGAAGAGCAGGAAGTGTAACGAGTATGGATGTTTTAAACAAGCATTTAAGTATTTCTGAAATGCCTATTGTCACATCAAACTATTGGAATGAAGTGCATGGACATACACCAAGTGATGTTGAACAAGATAGAGAGGGATTAGATACAATGTATGCATTAGGTAAAAATATGGCTTGGATGTTAAAATGTATGGAAGCTGGTAAAAAAGCAGGAATTGAAGTTCCTCAAAATAAAAAGAGAACGACAAACTTTATTCGTTAAAATGAAAACACTGTATGTTTCTGATTTAGACGGTACGCTTTTAAATAGTCAACAACAAACATCAACTTATACTAATCAAACAATTGAAAAACTTGTTGATCAAGGAATGTTGTTTTCTTATGCAACCGCAAGATCTTATTATTCAGCCAAACCAGCAACCAAAGGCTTAAGTGCAAAAATTCCTTTGATTCTTTATAATGGCGCCTTTATTATTGATAATCAAAGCCAAGAAATTTTAGTATCTAATTTCTTTTTAAAAGAAGAAGTCAATGATTTAGCTCATTATTTTAATCAAAAAGGCTTTTATCCTATTGTTTATGCTTTTATAAATGAACAAGAAAAATTTAGTTACATTTCTAGTAAATCAACGAAACAACAACTAGATTTTATAAGTACACGTAATGATAAAAGAAAAAATCCAGTTGAAAATAATCTCTTTCAAGGCGATGTTTTCTATGTTTCATGTATTGCTTCCAAAAAACAACTAGAAAGTTTTTATCATGATTTAAAAGATCGATATCAATGTTTATTTTCTAAAGATATTTATAGTCAAGATTGGTGGCTTGAAATCTTACCTAAAAAAGCAACCAAGGCGCATGCTATTTTACAATTAAAAGATTATTTAAAATGTGAGAAGGTTGTTGTGTTTGGCGATGGTTTAAATGATTTATCGATGTTTGAAATAGCGGATGAAAGCTATGCGGTAGAAAATGCCTGTAAAGAGCTTAAAGAAAAAGCAACAAGTGTTATTGGTCGTCACGACCAAGATGCGGTAGCACGTTGGTTAGAAGAAAATTATAAGGATTAGTATGAAAGATTTATATTATATTTTAATGTACAATAATTTAGGTAATGTTAAAGAATGTAAAACACTTATTAAACATGGTTTGATCCAAGTGAATGGTGTTGTTGAAACGAATTGTAAAAGAAAGATCCAAGAAGAGGATGTTCTTATTTATCAAGGAAAAATATTAAAGAGTCAACCATTTCATTATCTTATGCTCAATAAACCACAAGGTTATCTTTGTGCCAATAAAGATGAAAAGGAAAAATGTGTTGTTGATTTAATTGATTATCCAGATTGTTTTTGTTTAGGAAGATTAGATCGTGATACGACAGGACTTTTGATTCTTACTAATGATAAAAGTTTAAAGAAATTATTGTTACCACAAAATCATGTAGAGAAGACCTATCTTGTTGAAACAAAAGAAAGACTTAATAAGGAAGATCAAGAAGCTTTTAAAAGGGGAATCATCATTGATCAGAAGATTCAATGTTTACCAGCAAAACTTGAAATTATAGATGATTATCACGGATATGTGACAATAGAAGAAGGAAAATATCATCAAATCAAAAAGATGTTTTTATCATTGAAGAATGAAGTTGTTTCTTTAAAAAGAATTTCATTTGATGAAATTCTTTTGGATGAAAACTTATCAGAAGGTATGTCACGTCCTTTAAATAAAGAAGAAAGAAATAAGCTCATAAAAAAAGCGGCTCAATATTGAGTCGCTTAAACTTTTTCTGTCGTTAAAATAACAATAACAGCACCGACGATCGATAAGATGACACCAGCAAGTAAAACATGTCCAACACCTAAAGCATCAAGCATAATTCCACCTGCGAAGTTTGCAAATACTCCTGATAAAGTCATTGAAGTTGTAACAAGCGATTGTCCTTTAACACGATCGGCAACAGCAATTTTTTCATTAACATAATAAACAGATGCTGGAACAAATAAAGCATAGGCAAACATTTGACATACTTGGGCAAGATAAATCATAATCATGTTTGTCGCAAAATATGTAAGTGCATGTTTTACACAGAACATTAAAATTGAAAATTTAATAAGTGTTCCACAATTAATTTTTTCAGACATCTTTGTAAAGAAAGCCATTGTTGGAAGTTCCAACATTGCTGCAACGAAAACAGCATTTCCCATATCAGCACTTGTTCCACCGATATTTGTAATAATTTGAATAAAGAAGTTATTGATAATTGTATGCGCAAAATAGACAAGTACAAAACCAACTAAAAATAAAATAAATTTTTTATATTTCATACAGAACTTACCAAAAGAAAGTTGTTCTGTTTCTTCTTGTTTTGTATCTTCTTTGACTACTTCTTTTTCATAACCTTTTGGTAAAACAAACATTTTAACAACAACAAATAATAAAGCTGTAAAAATAATATAGAATAGAGGTAAAATACCTGGTGAAAAACTTTCGACAACATGTCCTAAAATAAGAGAAGCGATTGCATAAGCTACAGAACCTAATCCACGAGCAAGACCATAGTTGATTTCAATACCATGTTGTTCAAAAACAAAGGCAAGAGAATTCATTAGGGGCATGATTGATGACATGATTGAAAAAATAGTAACTACTAAAAATAAAACAAATAAAGCACTTCCTGGAATTAAATAAAGAATTGCGGATAAAGCAATGACTAATAAAACAATTGGTGCAATGATATTTCGCATTTCAATATTTTTATGATTGTCTGCAAAAGAAGCAAGCATTGGTTGTAATATAACAGCGATAATACTTGAAAGGGCAAGAGCAATACCAATTTGTGAGTTTGTACATCCTTTATCTAATAAAAAGACAGAAGCATAACCCATCATAGAAGCAAAAGCAGCAAAGTAGAAAATTTGACTACCAGCATACTTCAAGTTTAAACTACGATTTTTTTTCATAAACATTTCCTTCCTTAAATAATAATCATATTGTATGTTTAAATATAAATAACTTATCTATATTCTATCATAAAAAGAATAATTGTAAGCGCTTTTTTATATTATGAAAAAAAGGAGAATATTTTGACTTGCTTCGAAAGAAACTTATAATAGAAGTGGTGATAAAAAATGAAAGAAATAATAATTGTAACTGGAGCAAGTTCAGGTATGGGAAGAGAATTTGCTATGCAAATTGAAAAGAAGTATCAAGTAGATGAAATATGGGTGATTGCTAGAAGAAAAGAAAGATTGGAAAGTCTAAAAGAAATGTTAGAAACAAAGGTAAGAGTATTTGCCTTAGATTTAACACAAAAAGAATCATTTGAAATACTTCAAGAGGCTTTATTTAAAGAAAAACCAAGAGTGAAAGTTCTTGTTAATTGTTCAGGCTATGGAAAATTAGATCATTATGAAAATATGTCGTTAGAAACAATTGAAAATATGATGAATTTAAATATGCTGGCAGTTGTCAAAATGGTCAATACTGTTTTACCTTATATGCATAAAGAAAGTCACATTGTTAATTTTGCTTCATGTAGTGGATATATGCCAATTCCTTATTTAAATATTTATGCTGCTTCTAAAGCTTTTGTTCTTAATTATTCAAGGGCATTAAATGAAGAATTGAAGTATCGAGGGATTCATGTATTAGCTATTTGTCCTTATTGGGTTGAAACAGAATTTTTTGATCGTGCAGTTGAAAAAGATAAAAAGCCTGTGGTTATCCGTTATGGAAAAGTATATCAAGCAAAAGATATCATAAAAAAAGCAATTAAAGATATGGAGCGTTCTAAAGATGTTTCACTTTATGGAACGATAAATAAAATACAAATATTAGGGATGAAGGTTTTACCACATCGATTTGTTAAAAAGATTTGGATGGCTTATCAAAATTTAGATGGAACAAGGAAGATAAGATAGATTGTATTTAATTAAAAAAATCTTTAAAATTAGAGAATTTTTTATTAAAGTGTGATAAGATAAAATCAGTGAAATAGAGAGGTATGTATGATGAAAAAATTTATTAGACAAAATATTGATCATCAACCAATTGTTGATAATGTTTTTAAAATCGTAAGTTTAGCAAATGATGCAATTGCTAAAAAAGGAAAAGAAAATATTGTCAATGCGACAATTGGTTCATTATATGATGAAGATGGAAATTTAGTTGCATTAGATACCGTATTTAATACGTATAACAGTTTAGATAATAGAACAAAAGCAAAATATGCTTCTAGTTTTAGTGGGAATCCAAATTTTAGAAAACAAGTTTATAATTGGGTCGTACAAGACACAAAACTTGATTTATGTCATAGTGTTATTGGAACACCTGGAGGTTCAGGAGCTGTAAGTTCAACGATTTTAAATGTATTAGACGAAGGTCAAACTTTAATTATTCCTCATATTGCATGGGGTAACTATAAATCAATGGCAACGATTGCTAATTGTAAAGTACAAGCCTATCAAATGTTTGATGGAGATGCATTCAATATTACAAGCTTTAAAGAAACTTGTCATGAAGTAATGGCAAGACAAGGTAAAGTTTTAGCGATTATCAATGACCCATGTCATAACCCAACAGGATATTCTATGACAGTTGAAGAATGGAATCAAGTGATTGATTTTTGTAATGAATTATCAAATGAAGGACCTGTTATTATCTTAGATGATATTGCTTATATTGACTATTCTTATAACTTAGAAAGATCAAGAGATTATATGAATGCATTTAATCGTATGAATGATCAAGTCATGATTGTTGTAGCGTTCTCTTGTTCTAAAACACTTACATCTTATGGTTTAAGATGTGGGGGTGCTGTTATTTTAGCAAGAAATCAAGAAGATGTTCGAGCACTTGAAATCTTAATGGAAAAACATGCAAGAGCTTCTTGGTCAAATATTCCTAATGCAGCAATGGAAAACTTTGTTAAAGTTACAACAGAACATAAAGATGAATTTAACGAAGAAAAAGGAAAATATGTTGATTTATTAAGACAAAGATGTGAAGTCTTTAAAAAAGAAGCAGATGAATGTGGTTTAACTTATTATCCATATAAAGAAGGTTTCTTTGTTACTTTAAAAGTAGAAGATGATGATTTATTAACACGATTCCATGAAGCAATGCTTGCTCAAGATATTTATACAATTAAAGTCAATAAAGGTATTCGTGTTGCTTTATGTTCTTTATCAGTAGAAAAATGCCAAGGACTTGCCTTTAAAATGAAAGAAATTTTAGATAGTTTAAAATAATCGGGGAAACCGGTTATTTTTTATGGAAAGAAGAAAGTATTTATTTAAAGGCAGAGTTCAAGGTGTTGGTTTTCGTTTTCGTTGCTTTTCTATCGCAAATGAATTAAAATTAACGGGGTTTGTAAAAAATGAATATGATGGTTCGGTTTCTATGGAAGTTCAAGGAGAAGGAATGCAAATAGAAAGAATGATTGAAAAGCTCTATCAACAACCATTTATTGAAATAGAACAAATCCATTATCATTTATTAAATATAAAAGAGTATGAAAAATCTTTTGAAATACGATATTAAGGAGGAACTATGAAAACAATTGCTATTGTAGCAACAGGTGGTACAATTGCTGGTACTGGAAAAAAAGGGAAAACTGCAGCATATCATGCAGGAGAAATTGATATTGATTCAATTATTGAAACAATTCCAGAAATCAATGAAGTGGCGCATATTAAAGAATATCAATTAATGAATATTGATAGTAATGAAATGACTCATGAAAAATGGTTGATTTTAAAAAATAATATTGAAGAAATTTTGTCGGATGATACGATTGATGGTGCGGTTGTCACTCATGGAACAGATACTTTAGATGAAACAGCTTATTTTTTAACTTTAACATTAAATACCCCAAAACCTGTTGTTTTAACAGGAGCAATGCGTCCAGCAACAGCAACGAGTGCAGATGGTCCATTTAATCTTTATCAAGCTATTTGTTTAGCTTGTCATGGAGAATCTTATAACCGTGGGGTTCTTGCTTTATTTTCTAATACAATTTATTCAGGAAGAGATATTGAAAAAGTTAATAATTTTAAAATTGATGCCTTTGATCAAAGATCTCTTGGATGTTTAGGATATATGCAAGATCAAGAAGTCTATTTCTATACACAAACAAGTAAGATTCATACGATAAAATCACGTTTTAACAAACGTATTGATTCTATTAAAAGTGTAGCGATTGCTTTTTATTACAGTGGTGCGGATGCTAAAATCTTATATGATCTTGCAAGTGATCATGAAGGGATTGTTATTGCAGGGTCAGGAAGTGGAAATTATAGCCAAGCTTGGTTAAAAGCAATCGAAGAACTTTCTGAAAAGGGTACAATTTTTGTACGTTCTTCACGTATTTCACAAGGAATTGTTTTTGATGATGAAATCTTTGATCCACATCATTTATGTATTTCATCAAATACCTTATCGCCACAAAAAGCGAGAGTTTTATTAATGCTTGCTTTAACACAAACACATGATCGTGATGAAATAAGAGAAATCTTTTTACAATATTAGAAGGAGAAATCCTTCTTTTTTTTAAACATGTATGAAAAGAAGATAGATTTATGGTACACTCTACTTGCAATAGAAATCTGTTAATTGGGCTGGTCGTAAGACCAGGGTCCCTCAATTTGCGGGTAAGACACCCGTTTTTTTTAGGAAAGAATAAATTTTGAGAGGTTTAAGTACAAAAATAATTTCAATGAAAAATATAAGAAGGAGAAAGAGTATGAAATTATATTATCCTGTCATTTTCTTAAAAGAAGATGATGGAAGATATTTGGTTTCATTTTCTGATGTTCCAGAAGCAATAACATGTGGGAATGATTTTGAAAATATTGATATAAAAGAAACTGTTGTAAAGATTGAATTGAATTTAACTGGATTATATGAAAAAAACTAATTTTATAATTATAAAAAAGAGTAATGAATCAGTAAAACTGAATCATTACTCTTTTACGTATACAGCAAAGTTTTTATCCTCACAATAAAAATCACCGTAACCATCTTCATTAATAAGCACTCTTTGATAACCATTAAAGACATTGACATAATAACAATGACGATCTTCTTTACCAACATACATTGATTTAATACCACCAGTTGAATTCGTCATAATAATAACCATTGCTTTTGTTTCAGTATGTCTTGTCCAACCAATTAAATGAGGATGATCGAAATAATCCTCTTGATTTCCTTCGTTATATTGTTTTCTTAAAGAAAGGAGCTGTTGAAGCATTTCTTTTTTTGAAGAAACATTTTCATAATCAATACCTTCTAAATCACCATAGAAAACACAAGGATACCCTGCTTTTCTTAAAAGAGTTAAACAATAAGCATGTCCTTTAAACCAATCAGGAATGAAAGAAGCTAATGATTGACTTGGTTCCGTATCATGATTATCGACAAAAGTAACTGCATTTGAAGGATACATGGAAACAAGCGTTTGATCAAAAATATGAGAAAAATCATAATTTTCATTATGACTTGCATCGTAAAAATGATAGTGAAGAGGAACATCAAATAAAGACATTTCAAAATTGACTTCTTTTAAATACTTTTCTAAATGATACACATCTCCGTGCCAATACTCACCAACCGTAAATAATTCTTTATTAAAATCGTGATATATTTTTGGCAAGAGGTTTTTATAAAAAGAAGCAGGAATATGTTTAACAGCATCGAGACGTAAGCCATTGATTTTAGTTAAATTTATATACCAATAAAGCCATGAGGTAACTTCTTGAACGGTTTCTTCATTTCCAAAATCTAAATCTGCTCCCATTAAATAATCATAATTGCCATTTTCATCATCGACTTCTTGATCCCAACTTTTTTGATCAAAAAGGAAAATGGTATTACGATGGGTCTTTTCATCATAATCAATCCCATCAAAATGATACCAATGCCAAATAAAATCAGAATATTTTTTATTTCTACCAGGAAAAGTAAAAAGAGTATAGACTTTAATTTGTTCATCACCAGAAATGATTTCATTGGTATTTTGACGATTGACTTCTTTTGCATTAACAATTTCAGTACCGTCAGCGCCCATTTTATGATTTAAGACAATATCTCCATAAACATCAATTCCTGCTTTTTGAAAAGCTTGAATACACGCTAAATAATCCACTTTTGTTCCATATTTTGTTTCAATACTTCCTTTTTGATTAAATTCTCCCAAATCATAAAGATCATAAACACCATAACCATTATCATTGATGCCACCAACGCCTTTATAAGCAGGTGGTAACCAAATAGCTGAAAAACCCATTTCTTTATAAGATTTTACTTTTTCTTGAAGTTGTTTCCAAAGTTTTTCTTCAGGTTTTATATACCAATGAAACCCTTGTAATAAAACACCATTTTCCATTTTTTTCACCTCATTGAAACTATTATACATCATTTTATTTCATTTTCCTAAAAGATGCGGTAAAATAAAGAAAATTAGGGGGATTATATATATGTATGAATTAATATCAAACTTAATTCTTTATGGGAATTTACCAGAGGATGAAATTTTAGTACAACTTGCTAAGTTGTTATCAGATGATGAAAAATCAAATCATGAACTTCGTCAAGAAATTTACGGCCAAATAAAAAGATTATTAGAACTTGCAACTCAATATGGATTTAATGATAATTTATGGCATAATTATTTAACTTATTTATTAATGACAAATGAAAATCCATTTAGTATGACTTGTGAAAAACAAGGAGCAAGAGAAGGAACTGTTAATCATTTTGCTTTAAATGATTTTAAAGTATTTTATGATCTTTTCCATTATGATTTTAGGAGTATTGAAAAAGAATTAAATATTGATTGTTTTTCAACACTTGCTGATTATAAAGCTTTATCTAAACCAGAATTGATGTACAATAAGAATGTTTCTTTAAAAGTCCAAGAACTTTCTAAAAAATTAGAAGAAACAAAGAATGAACAAGAATTCTTTGATGTTGTAACGCAATTCTACAAAGATTATGGTGTAGGTATGTTTGGTTTAAATAAAGCCTTTAGAATTGCGACAAGTCATGAAAACTATGTAGAATTAAAACCAATTAATAATATGGATGAAGTTGTTTTAGATGATTTAGTTAGTTATGAAATTCAAAAGAAAAAGTTATTAGATAATACTGTAGCTTTTGTTGAAGGAAGAAAAGCAAATAATGTTTTACTTTATGGGGATAGTGGAACAGGTAAATCAACAAGTATTAAAGCAATCGTAAATGAATTTTATGATCAAGGTTTAAGAATGATTGAAATCTATAAACATCAGTTTAAAGATTTATCAAATATTATTGCGATGATTAAAAATAGAAATTATCGTTTCATTATCTATATGGATGATTTATCATTTGAAGAATTTGAAATTGAATATAAATTCTTAAAAGCAGTAATTGAAGGTGGGGTTGAAACAAAACCTGAAAATATTCTTATATATGCAACAAGTAATAGAAGACATCTTATTAAAGAAAACTGGTCTGATCGTAATGATGTTGTTCAAGAAAATGGAATGCATCAATCAGATACCATGGAAGAAAAACTTTCATTAGTTAATCGTTTTGGAGTTAAAATCAATTATTCTAAACCAATGAAAAAAGAATTTAATCATATTGTTTTAGAATTAGCGCATAAAAATAATATAGAAATGGATGAAAAAGAACTTTTATTAGAAGCCAATAAATGGGAATTATCTCATGGTGGAACTTCAGGAAGAACTGCTCAACAATTTATCAATTATATTTTAGGATTGGAGAGATAAAAATGGATGCAATTGAAGCACTTACAACAAGAAGAAGTTGTCGTAGTTTTAAACAAGAACAAATTAAAAATGAAGAATTACAAATGATTTTAGCTTGTGGTTTAAATGCCCCTAGTGGTAAAAATAAACAATCAAGTAAAATTGTGGTTGTTCAAAATCAAGAAGAAATCAAAGAACTTTCAAAACTTAATGCAATTATTTTTGGAAAAGATGTTGATCCTTTTTATGGGGCACCAACAGTATGTTTTATCTTTGTCCCAAAAGATGAAAGTAATGGTATAAAAGATGGTTCATTAGTGATTGGTGCTATGCAAGCAGGAGCTTATGCTTTAAATATAGGTTCTTGTTGGATCAATCGTTGTAAAGAAATGTTTGAGTTAGAAAAGGGACAACAATATCTTCAAAAATGGCATTTAGAAGATTATGTTGGTGTTGGTTGTTGTATTTTAGGATATGTTGAAAAAGCTTTACCTGAAAAGAAAATTTTAGAAAATCGTATTATTCAAGGATAGGAGAATGAATATGGATAACAAAACTTATGAATATGTTGAAGATCGTTCAATGACGATACAACAATACATTAACAATATTTTTAAATGGATGATTATAGGTGTTTTAACAACTTTTGTGACGGCTTTTGCTTTAGAAAAATCATCATTTATGTCTTATGCAGGAATGCTTCCTTTCATTTTAATTATTTTTCAATTTGCGGTTGTTATTGGTTTATCAAGACGTTTAATGACAATGAAACCAATTACGGCAAAAGTTCTTTATATGATCTATTCAGTCATTACTGGTGTGACATTTTCTTATGTTATTGCAAGCTATACTTCCTTTAGTGTTGCACTTGCTTTTTTAGTAGCAGCCATCTACTTTGGTGTGCTTGTTGTACTAGGAACAGTGATTAAAATGGATCTAACAAGAATTGGAACAATCTGTCTAGCAGGATTATTTGTTTATATTATCTTTTCAGTTATTGTGATGATTTTTCATTTAGGTGTGGGAACACTTATTATGCCACTTATTTCACTTGCATTATTTGCAGGAATTACGGCATATGATATGCAAAAATCATTACAACTTTATAATTATGCTTCATCTAATCCAGAAATGTTAGAAAAAATAAGTATTTATGGAGCATTTAATCTTTATTTAGACTTTGTTAATATCTTCTTAGATATTCTTCAATTATTAGGAGATAATAAGTAAAAAAATTATATATATTAAATAGCCCTTTTGCTATTGCAAAAGGGCTTTTATTTTAGATTGCTGTTTTTATAATCATCAATTTCTTTAAGAATTTGATATAAATATTTTTGCTCTTTTTTATTCTTTGATGAGAAAAAATCATATATTTGTAAAGGAATGCTCTCTTCATTTTGCTTTTCTTCTATTTTTTCAAATAATTGCGAAAGAGGAATATCAAGAGCTTGAGCAACTTTTTGGATACTCTCTAATGTAGCATTCTTTTCTCCTCTTTCCAATTGTCCTATATAAGTTGGATGACAGCTAGCTAGTTCTGAAAGTTGTTCCTGACTGAGATTTTTTTGAATACGATAATTTCTTATACGTTGACCAATAATAAATTTAATATTTTCCATTTTATCACCTATTAAAAGTCTATAAACATTTAATCATTCGTGCTATATACTATAGATATTGTTTAAAATAATATGATATACTATAAATAGTCATATTAAAAAATATAAAGTATTTATAGGTGAGGAAAATGAATTTAATTTTTTATATTTTAAGTGTTATTGGGTTTTTTTTATATGTACAAACATCAAATTATTTTTACTATATATTTTTTCATGAAAATATTCATAGAAAACGATTTATATTAATTATTTTTATACAAATATTAGGGGCTATTATTTATCCCTATTTGAAATCAAAGAGTGCTTTACAAACGAGTGGAATGAGTTATATCTTGTTTTTTTTAAGTTCTTTTCTTTATGGGATTTCTTTAAAAGATAGGTTGATTTATTATTTATTTTTAATAGCGATTAATATATGTGGAGAAATGATATCTTCTTCTTGTTTGATGTTTATTTTCAGTTTTATTTTTAATATAGATGAGATATTTTTGAATGCGATTCTTAAAACCAATCAAATTTATTATTTAATTGGATTAATAAGTGCCGTTTTATCTGTTTTTTTGGTAATCAAATATATTGAAAGTATAAGTAAAAATGTAGCGAACAAACAACTAAAACAAATTATTAAGATATGTTTTTTACCACTTGTTCTTGTGTTTACGACTTTAAATATCATTTATGCAACGGATAAAAATACTTTTATGATAGCAGCAATAGGAAGCTGGATTATTGTCATCATCGCTAGTTTCATTATTGTCAAAGGTATTAATAAATATCAAATATTGCAAAAAGAAAGTATAAAAAATAAAGCAAAACAGGAAATTTTAAATGTACAGATTGAAGATATGACAACAATTGATCAACATTATAGAAATATTAGAAGAGGTAATCATGATTTTAAAAATCATTGTTTAGTTGTACTTAATATGTTGAAAAATCATGATGAGAATGTAAAAGAATATCTTTTATCAATGAAAGACAGTTATCAAAGTGAGGAAAGCAAGAAATGAAATATGTATTGATATTGGTAATGGTTTTATCACAAGCATCTTTTTGTATAGCTGTTTATTTAAGAAGTTATGTGCAAAAGATTAATAGTAAAATTATTGTATTTTTGTTTTATGGATCGTATCTCATTTTTATATTTACTTATTTGTTTATTTTTTATCGTTTAGTAAAATATATACATTTAGAAGAAGAAACTAAATTATTAATCCAATTAAATGATATAAAGATAAAACAAAAACAGGATATTGAATTTGTGATTGAAGAAGAACAAAAGAATAAAGAAAAGATAGTAATACAAATAAATGATGTTGTTCAACAAATAGATTGTGATAGATATGAGCAGGCTGAAAAATCTTTTTTAGAAATATATGATGACTTTAAATCTAATTATACACAGACATATTGTGATAATGCCTATGTTAATGCTGTTATCGCAAATAAAAAAAGTTTGATGGATAAATATAAAATAGATTTTAATTGTCAAATACTTCTTCCAAATAATCTATCATTAGATGTACTTGTTTTACCAACGGTTCTTTTTAATATTTTAGATAATGCGATTCATGCAAGTAAGGAAGCACACAAGAAATTTATTTATTTAAAAATTAATTATACTAATAACTTTATTTCGATTTATATGAAAAATAGTAATTATCAAACAAATAATACAGATCAATCAGGAATGCATGGATATGGGACTTCTATTGTTGAAGATATTATTCAAGAAAATGAAGGGATTTGTGATTGGAATAATGCTGATGATTTTTTTGAAACAACATTGATGTTAAAGTACAAAGGAGCTGAAGAGAATGTTGATAGGAATAGTGGAAGATGATGTTCATTATTTAGAGTTGTTAAAAAGAAAGCTAGATGATTGTAAACAAGAAGAGGATGAGATTAGATGTTATAGAGATTCGCAAAGTTTTGATTATGATGTAATAAATCAAAAGTTGGAGTTTGATATTCTTTTACTGGATATAGAACTAGGAAAGGTAAATGGGATAGATCTTGCTTTAAAGGTTAATGAGATAACACCCTACACACAAATAATTTATATTACAGCTTATATGCAATATGTAAGTGATGTTTATCAAAGTAAACATACTTATTTTATTGATAAAGAAAAACTAGATAAGTATTTTCCACCAGCAATAAAGAAAGCAAAAGAAAATATTAATCATCTAAAATCTCAATATTTGTACATATCTTGGAATAAACAAAAAAATGAAGTTTATCAAAAAGATATTATTTACATAGAAAGAAAATCAAGGGTATCTTATATTTATACAAAAAAAGAAGTTTATAAGACTTCTTTAAAAATTAATGATTTGATTTTATTACTTAATGATACTTTTTGTATTTGTCATAAAAGTTTTATAGTACATATGGATTATATTAACGATATTACTAGCAATGGTGTTCAATTAAATAATAATCAAATAATTCCTATTAGTAGAAGTCAAAAAGAAATATTTAAGAAATTATATAATAGATATTTACTAAATTATAAGTAAGCTGAAAATGCTTACTTTTTTTGCTAATAATGACACATATTTACAAAAAATAATAGATAAAAAAAGTGAATGAAAATATGTGATATTTTAAATATAGGAATTCTAATTGTACAATAATTAGAAACTTAAGAAAGGGGAAGAAAATAATGAAAAGAGTTTTAAAAGTATTAAATGTTTTTTTTATTTTATTGCTTGTTGTAGGATGTACTACATCTCAATCAGTTACTCAAAAATTAGCAGGAGAGTATATAGATTATGATGACGATGGGGATGTAAATAAAACAATTATATTAGAAAAACCAAAAAGCGGAGATGATACATCAGGAAATGCTACATATAAACTTCATGATGCTAATGATACAATATATTATGGAACATACAAAGTTTATGAAAATTCTAAAACTGTAGTTATTGAATATGATGATTACTCACTTTCAGGTGATAGTATTGAGTTAACTTTTGATTTAGATAACAATACATTATCTGATCATTATCTTGTATTTGAAAAGCAATAATATATAAATTTTATTATTAAATTTTTTAAACGATGATTAGCAAATGTTTCTTTAGTACTTATTTAAGTGTGACAATTATTTTGCCACACTTTTTATAAAGAAAAAAATGTCATATAAATGTCAAAAACGTCACATTAACTATTTGTTATCTTTGTGCGTGATAAACTTTATTATAGCTAATTTAAATATGATTTTAGGGAGGAAAGATGAAATGGATAATGAATGGATTGGTATAAATGAGGTTGATATTCCGCTTATTAAAGATAATAAACGAACTGAAAGAATTATCATAAGAAAGCATATAGACCCTATTATAGAAAGACAAGATATTGAAGAAAAAACAGTTTTGCTAGCTTCTCAAAATGATGATGAAGAGACAGTGCTTTTAGAACAAAATAGGGAAATTGCATTTATTAAAAGAATAAAAACAAATGAAATTATTATTATAAATAAAAATGAATTTTTATTAGGAAAAGCAAGTACTTGTGATTTTGTTATTTCTAATAATCCTGCAATTAGTAGACAACATGCAAAGATTTCATTAATAAATAAAAATTATTATTTAGAAGATTTGAATTCATTAAATCATACCTTGGTTAAAAATGAACAAATTAATAAACCTGTTATTTTGAATGACACCATGATTTTTAATTTAGCAGATGAAGGATTTCAATTTTTCTTATCAAGTGAGGATAAATAAATGGAGAATAGTTCATTAAATACTTATAAGATTGTAAGAAAACTTGGCGAAGGTGGAGGGGGAATTGTTTATTTAGCCTATCATACACGTTTACAAAAACAAATTGTATTAAAAGAAATAAAAAATTCTCATAAAATAAAGAACTGTAGAAGAGAAGTTGATATTCTAAAAGGATTACATCATACCTATTTACCAGAAGTATATGATTTTATAGAAATAGATGGACACTTATATACTGTTATGAGTTATATACCTGGTAAATCATTTCAACAACTAGTACAAGAGGGGCATCGTTTTAAACAAAGTCAATTAAGAAGATGGGGGATGCAATTATGTAGTGCATTAGATTATTTACATAACCAAAAACCACCTATTATTCATAGTGATATAAAACCAGCAAACATTATGGTAACACCACAAGGAAATATTTGTTTGATAGATTTTAATATTTCATTTTTTCTTGATGGTACAGCTATGGTTGGATATACACACGGCTATTCTTCTCCAGAACAAAAATCAATTGCTTTTCATGAAAATATGGAAGATGTAATTTTAGATGATAAAACGGATATTTATAGTGTAGGGGCTGTTTTTTATTATCTTATTACAAAAGAAAAGATTAATTATGAAAATAGAAACTTGATAAACCATGAATTATTAGAAAGCAAAGTAAGCCAAGCATTTGCAAATATTATTTATAAAGCAACAGCTTATAAAAAAGAAGATCGTTTTCAAAGCTCTAATGAAATGTTAAAAGCTTTTCAACAAATGCCAAAAAAAGACAAGAGGTATCAAAAGGTTGTCAAAGCACACAAGCTAACATTATTATTTTCAACGTTTTTATTAGCAGCAAGTATTGTTTTAGCTGGTGTAGGAATACATGAATTAAAATTAGAGAAAGTTGATCATTACAATTCATTAGTAAAACAACAAATCAATTACAGACAAAAAAAGAATTATAAAAAAGAAGAAAAGATATATCAAGAAGCTATAAAATTAATTCCTGATTCATTACAAAGTTATTATCAAAATGCGTTGTCTTTATATGAAAAAGGTGATTATCAAGAATGCATAGATTTCATAAGTTATGATATTGAACTTAATGAAAAAGTAAATATGTTACAAGAAGGTAACGCAGATGTTATGTATGTTAAAGCGTGTAGTTATTTTGAATTGGGAAAATATAATCAAGCAATTAAAAACTATGAACAGTTATTTAGATATGGAAGTTCAAACTATTTGCATTATAGAGATTATGCAATAACGTTAGCTTATAACAATAATGAAGCTAAAGCAAATAAGATTCTTCAAAAGGCAATAGATAGAGGAATGAAAGAAGATTCAATTTATTTTGCTAAAGGCGAAATCAGCAAAGCAATGAATCGAACAGATGAAGCTATAAATTATTTTCAATTGTGTTTAGAAAAAACAGAGGATGACAATTTAAAAGAAAGATCTTATGTACTAATAAGCGATATTTATAGAAATCAAAATGATTTTATAAAGTGCAGGGAAACATTAGCTAATGCAATGAATACATTACCAGTTGAAAGACAACTGATTTCAATAGAACGTCTAATACAGGTGGATATAGATTTAGCACAAAAAACAAATGATAATTCTTATCAAAAAGAGGCAATAGATTTATTAGATAAAGTAGTTGCTAATCATTGGGGTACTTATAAAACGTATGATAATTTAGTCATTCTTAATGAAAAATTAGGAAATTATACGCAAGCAAGTAAATATTTATCTTATATGAAAAAAACGTATGGAGATGATTATAACATTAATAAACGTTATGCATTTTTAGAAATTGATTTACAAAAAGAAAAAAGCAATGAAAAAAGAAATTATGAATTATTCCATACATACTACAAAAAAGCAAAAGAGCTTTATAAAAAAGAAGGGAAAAATGATACGGAAATGCAATTATTAGATGATGTTTACCATCAAGTTGAAGAAGGAGGATGGTTAGATAATGTCTAAAGGAATGATAATGATTATTTTTGCTGCAATAGGTATCATTGTTGCAATAGTATTGTTAGTTTGCTTTCATTTGTATTTTAAGAAAAAAGAAAAAGAGATATTAAGAAAAATAGAAATGGAATAGGAGAATAGAATGAGTAAGTATTTAAAATATATTCTAGCTATTTGTTTTGCAGGTATGCTAGGAGTTGCTTTTTTACCGATTATTGAAGTCAGTATTTATCGTTTATCAGTATTCGATATTCTTAAAATGACACTTAATGGTAGTCAAAGCATAGAGTTTTTAAAAGAATTACAAAAAGTAATGTATCAATACATGTTTAAATATTTGATTTTGTTTGCTATTGCAGTAGCGCTCATATTAATTGCTTCAGTTTTATGTATTATACAAAAGGATGAACATGTATATAAAAGATCTATTATTTATGCATTAATAGTTAATTTTTATTCAAGTTGTGTGATGCTCGCATGTTATAAAAGTATAGAAACTTTAGATTTCTCAACAAATTTTTTTCAAACAAGACCAGATATTTCACTCTATTTAATTACTGTGTTTATCTGGGAAATGATAACATTATTGATTATTTTAATTTCAATAATGGGTATTAAGATGGAAAAGCTTAAAAATGTTGAAATTAAAGAGGATATACCAGAATTATTTCAGGAAGATATTCATTCTTTTGAAAATCAAGACATTATGGAAGAAGATACTCCTCTTGAATTAGAAATCCAAGAGGAATATAAACAGTATTCAAAAATAGAAGAAGGTCAACAATATATGGAAGATAATTATCAAAGTGATGTATTTGAAGGCATGATTTTAAATACAAATCAAAAAGTTCTTGTTTTAAAAGATAGAAAAGAAGTTTATATCACAAACGACAATGAAATAAATATTTGTAGAAGTCAGCAAGGTTTAGTGTTAGGAAATATTTATTATGTTTCACAATATGAAGAATATTGCATTCAACCATTACAAACAATGACAATATTCTTAACTAGTGGGCAGCCTCTTGGTAAAAATAGATTCTATTATTTACCAAGAGGAACTGAAATATATATTAAAGATCAAACGAATAAATTTAAATTATGTTAGATAGAAGGAGAATTAAATTATGTATGATGAAAAAACAGTAATAGCACAACCTAATCTAGAATTAAAACTTGATGAACTTTATAAAGAATTAGGAAAAGCATATTATGAAGGAGCTTTTGAAGATCCACTACCACAATTATTACCTATTTTTGATGAAATAACATCCACAAAAAAAGAAATAGAAAACAATATGAAATATATTTGTCCTTATTGTCATGAACCAATTACTGATGAAATGAATTTCTGTGCTTCTTGTGGAAATAAATTACGATAAATGAATAAAAATAAAAAACAAACAATAATAATTTTTCCAATTATTATTGTTGCTTTAGTAATACTGATATCTTTAGTATTTGTTTTTAAAGATGATAATAATGATAAAAATACAACAAAATTAGAAGAAAGCACAGAGAAAAAAGAAAAAAAAACAAGCAAGAAAACAAATGTCAATTCAAAATGGCCTACAAATGAATTAGCAATGTTATTGCCTGTACCAGACAATGAATTAGATGAAGTATATGATTACAGTTGCGATTATTACAAAAGCATTGGAATAGCTGTAAATTGTAATGATAGGAGTGACTATTTAGATTATATAGAAAAATGTAAAAATAAAGGATTTACATATGATATTCAAAGTAGCGATGAAAAGAATGATGGCTTATGCTATAGTTCATTTTTTAGTTCATACAATAAGGACGGAGTATATTTATTAATTGCTTATGATGATGGTGATTATTATGATAAAAATTATTTTATAACTATCAAAGAACCTGTTACTTGTAATCTTATATGGGAAAAAGGACATAGGGCAGAAATAATACCTCAACCAAATGTATCAACTGGGTTCATTAATAGTGATGATGGGTTGTTTGAAGCATCTGTTTCAAATATGTCACATAATGATTTTTTAGAATATATGGATTTGTGCTCTAAAAAATTTAATGTTCAGTTTGAAAAAGTAGATGTATCAGAGTCTGATTACTCAGAGGAGGAATACAAAGCATATATAGATGAGTTAGATGGTACATTATTTATTAGTTATATGGGATTTAACAATGTAAAAATTCGATGTATTTGATAAAAAAATATTATGATTTTTTTAAAATATAAAATTAACATTAGTAGCTATAAAAAACAATTATTAAAAATAGAGGTGTAATATGAATAAGAAACAGAAATCAATGAAATTTTTGATACCTATTATTATAGTTGTTGTAATTGCAATTGTTATATCTTTAGTTTTTGTTTTTAATCGTAAAGATATAAAAGCATATGATAACAAACTTGAACAAGCACAAAAATATGTAGAGGAATTAGATTATAAAAGAGCAGAAACAGCTTACTTAGAAGCTATTAAAATTGATTCTAAACAGCCTAAAGCATATTTAAAACTTGCTGATGTTTATGTGGCTGATGGACAAGCTGATAAGGCAATAAAAATATTGGATAAAGGGTTAAAAAATATTGATAAAGATGGTCAAAATGAAATAAGTGAAAAGAAGAAAAAAATAGAAAAACAAACTCAGGATCAAGATGTAATCAACAATGGTGGAAATCATGTTACATATAATGGAAAAACTTATTATTGGAAGTACACAGGTGATAGTTTGGAATTATTAGATCAAACAGATATATATAAAGGAATATATCTTCAATATCTAAATGATGCAGAGAATACACTAGTTTGTTCTACTAAAAATGGTAAAGAAGAAGTTGTATATGAAGGTATAGGGCATGGGGAAATTTGGATTTATAATCAAAGAATATACTCAAGTAGAGGGGATGAATGGTTTTCAATTAAATTAGATGGTACGGATGAGATAGTTTATGATATATCAGATGTATATGCTGTAAGTAATGACGGTTTAATTGTTGGTACTAAAGACTTCAATATTTCCTTGTTAGAAAAAAATGGTGAAATTGAAGTTATAAAAGAAGGAGTAGCATTCTGTTATTTTGAAGGTAATAAAGTGTATTATGAAATTCGTTCTGAAATAGGAACTAATGGGAACATCACAAATGAAATATTAAATTTTGGAAGTGTTGATGTAAATGGGAATAATGATTTTATTTTAGTCAATCTAAGTGTAAAAGATTGGTATGGAGACGATTATGATTTTGATTATCCAATACGTATACCTATTACTATAGACTGTGTGCAAATTATAAATGATGAGATTTATTTTCAATATGGTGGATATGATGGAAGTTCATATATTTATCAAGGTGGAAAAATTGCAAAAGTCAAAAAAGATGGAACAGGTTTTACGAATATAAAAGATATTGAAATGGATATTCGAAAATACAATTTATATTTATTTATTCTATTTATACTTTTTTGGATATTATATTTTTTCATAATTTACAAGGTTCAAAATTAAAATTAAAAAAAGAATTAATAAATAAAAATAAATAATTAATTTTATTTATTATTTTTT
>OLWA01001174.1_pt1 | contig 28018 bp, 24 predicted proteins | sample 1673251 | NCBI WGS metagenome assembly OLWA01 (sample SAMEA3178937, study PRJEB25190) | human gut metagenome | biome: human gut; feature: human-associated habitat; material: faeces | place: Austria | collected 2013 | reverse complement strand
CTGAAGCTGGATGAGCATACACAGCATCCTGACATTGATGCCTTAATACAGAATATCCGCACAAAGGATTTGCCGGCAATTGCAGGTAGTATGGGAAATCTTTTAGAAACGGTTACTGCAAAAAAGTATCCGGAGATAGAGAAGATAAAAGAACTGATGCGGGAAAATGGTGCATTGAATGCCATGATGAGTGGAAGTGGTCCGACAGTATTTGGACTTTTTGATGAATTGGAAACGGCAAAAATGGCAGCAGCGATTGTACGTCAGAGCGGGCTCGCAAGGCAGGTCTTTGTAACAGATATTTATAATAATAGAAGATAAGAACATGCTCTTTATAAAAAAGGGTTGGAGGGTTAATATATGACAGATAATCTGGAATTAAATATGAATGCATATCTTCCTTTGCGAGATGTTGTATTTAATACACTTAGACATGCGATACTTAAGGGGGAGCTTGAGCCGGGTGAGAGACTGATGGAGATATCACTTGCACAGAAGCTCGGTGTGAGCCGTACTCCGATCCGCGAGGCTATAAGAAAGCTTGAGCTTGAGGGTCTTGTGGTTATGGTGCCCAGAAAGGGAGCCGAGGTCGCGGACATTACAGAGAAGGATTTAAGGGATGTGCTGGAGGTACGCACAGCGCTTGAGGAGCTTTCTATTGAGCTTGCAATCAGGAATATGGATGATGAGCAGTTTGATAACATGAAGAAGACCAATGAAGCTTTTGCAAGAAATTCGGAGGGTGATGACCTTATCAAGATAGCTGAGTCCGATGTGGCATTTCATGAGCTTATATATATGGCAACCGGTAACAAGCGCCTTATTCAGATAATCAATAACCTGAGGGAGCAGATGTACCGCTATCGTCTTGAGTACATTAAGGACAAGACAACACATGAAAGACTTGTGCAGGAACACAACAGGATAATTGCTGCGATGCAGCAGGGAAATGTGAAGGAAGCAAAGGCGGCAATAAAGCTCCACGTTGAAAACCAGGAGGAGAATATTTTAAAATCCATAAAAATTAAGAATGCTTAGGAAAAGATGAGGTTTAAATTGTCTGCTGTACGGTAATACTTTCAATAACAATATTTTGAAAAGGAGATTATTCGTATGAGCAGATGCAGTATAGCAGCATGGTGCCTTATGGTGCTGTGCTCAATCATTTTTTTTACATATAGTGCAGGACAGAACCGTTCTGTAACACAGCTTCAGAAGGATATAGCAGGGGAGATAATAAGATTCCATGTACGCGCCAACAGTGACACGGATGCGGATCAGCAGCTTAAGCTGTATGTAAAGGAAGAGCTTGTGAAGTACATGGGGGAGCTTCTTAACGATGCTTCAGATAGAAGTGATGCAGAGAACATTCTTAATGAAAATATTGAAAATATAGAAAATGTTGCAAAAGGGGTTATCAAGGAACATAAAAAGGAATATAATGTAAGGGCTTATTTTGAAGAATCGTATTTTCCGGTCAAGGTATATGCAGACATGACATTTCCGCAGGGAGTCTATGAAGCATTCCGCGTGGATATAGGGGCGGCTGAGGGGAAGAACTGGTGGTGCGTGCTTTACCCTAGTCTGTGCTTTGCGGATATCAGCCATGGAACCATGGACACTGCGGCGAAGGAGGAGCTGGAAGCTGTTCTTGATGAGGACGAACTTGAACTTTTGTATGAGAACAAGGACGGAGATAAGAGGGAACGGGTTTATGAATTTAAGATTTTTACTTTTCTTAATAAGCTGATTAAATGAGCCACATCTGAGCGGAAATGACATGTTGCATTTGTCACATACCGTAAGGCGGAACCGCCTGTGTAAATGTTCGGAGAAGGCTTATGAAGTATAGAATGGAGATTGATATGTCAAAGCTTAAGGTTGCGGTGCTTTTCGGTGGACAGTCATCAGAGCATGAGGTGTCCTGCCGTTCAGCACTCACTATAATACATAATATGGATAAGGAGCACTATGAGCAGCTTCTTGTAGGAATCACAAAGGAAGGAAGATGGCTTTTAACCCCGAATGCGGAAGCTATTGAGGACGGAAGCTGGAGGAATGGGAGTACGGAGCTGATTCTGTCACCGGATACGACACATAAGGGCTTTATAGCTATGAAGGACGGGAGGTCTGAGGTTATAGCTGTCGATGTTGTATTTCCGGTACTGCATGGTCTGTATGGTGAGGACGGAACGGTTCAGGGAGTTCTTGAGCTTGCAAAAATCCCTTATGTAGGCTGTGGCGTTGTCGCTTCCGGCGTATCCATGGATAAGCTTTTTACCAAAATTATTGCTGCGACTGTGGGCGTAAAGCAGGCTGGGTATGAGGCTGTAAGACGCACAGAGCTTGAGGATATGGACATAGTTGTGGACAGAATAGAGAAAGCACTGCCTTACCCTGTATTTATCAAGCCTGCCAACGCAGGTTCATCCTGTGGTGTGAGCAAGGCAAAGGACCGGGATGGTCTTATAAAGGGCTTGAAGCTTGCCGCACAGCATGACAGAAAGCTTCTTGTTGAGGAGACAATAGTCGGACGTGAGGTTGAGTGTGCCGTTCTAGGCGGTGAGAATCCTGAGGCTTCCGGTGTCGGCGAGGTTCTTCCGGCAGGCAACGCAGCCTTCTATGACTATGAGGCGAAGTATGCCAATGCCGATTCTAAGACAGACACACATCCTTCATTCCCGGAGGGCAAGGAGGATGAGATAAGAAGCGATGCGGTGAAGATTTTTAAGGCTGTCGACGGATATGGCCTTGCAAGGGTGGATTTCTTCTTAAAAGAGGACGGAACCGTTGTATTCAATGAGATAAATACACTTCCGGGTTTTACCTCAATCAGCATGTATCCTATGCTCTGGAACGAAAGAGGCGTCAATGTGACAGACCTCATTGATAAGCTTATTGAGCTTGCACTTAAGAGATTTTAGGAGGAACGTATGAGAAAGGATGCCCCGATAGGTGTGTTCGATTCGGGTGTGGGAGGTCTGACTGTTGCCAGAGAGATAATCAGACAGATACCGAATGAACGCATTGTATATTTTGGAGATACGGCGAGACTTCCGTATGGAACCAAGTCAAAGGACACGATAATACGTTATGCAAGGCAGATAGTGAATTTCCTTATGGATGAGGGCGTTAAGGCTATAGTTGTGGCATGTAATACGGCAAGCGCTTATGCTCTTGAGGAGATTAAGGACGAGATAGAGGTTCCGATAATCGGAGTGGTCAAGCCGGGAGCAAGGACAGCGGTTTCGGTTACTAAGAATAATCGTATAGGAATAATTGCCACAGAGGGAACGATAAACAGTGGTCTTTATACAAGACTTATACATGAGGAGAATCCGGACATAGAGGTTGTCGGAAAGGCATGTCCGCTTCTGGTATCGCTAGTCGAGGAGGGGTGGCTTCATGACAGTATTACCGATCAGGTGCTGGAGCGCTATCTTGAGAGCCTTAAGCAGGAGAACATAGACACACTGGTGCTTGGATGTACACATTATCCGCTTCTTAGAAGCTCCATCGGAAAAATCATGGGCGATAAGGTCAACCTTGTGAATCCTGCGTACGAGACTGCACTTGAGTTAAAGCGTCTCCTTGCAAAAAAGGAGCTTGCCAACGTAAAGGATGTGGAGGAGCCTAGTGTCATGTATCGTTTCTATGTCAGCGATGCGGCGGAAAAATTTAAAAATATAGCTAATATGATACTCCCGTTCGATATTGAGACGACAAAGCAGATCAATATTGATGAGTATTAAAAAGATTATGGTGTGAAGGATAAGTATTGAAACTTAGACTTCACACATGTTTTTTCATTTTATTTATTTAAGGGTAGTTTGGGAATTTACACATGTGAACAGTATGAAGGATATGATTTATATTTTTTGGAAAATACCATACCGATGATACATGAGGCATTTTGGAGAGAAAAGCTGAACAGCTAGTTTAGTGTTATATAATATAAATTATGCCTGCATACATGATGTTCGCAGCAGGTTGTTCAGAAATGAGGAATAACATGAAAGAGAATATTGTTTTATATATTACAGGACTGCACAGCACAGGTTCAGATGATGATTCGGTGGAGATGATATATGCCGGAAAGCATTATTTCAGAAACGGAAAGCATTTTATAAAGTATCAGGAGAGTCTTGAGGACGGACTTTTGACCGATAACATGATTAAGATTTCGCCTAAAGAGGTGGAGCTTGTTAAAAAAGGACCCATGACCACCAACATGCTGTTCACCATCGGAGAAAAGAACTTAAGCTATTATGACACTCCGTTTGGAAGCATGACAATGGGGATAGATACCTCCGATATGTGCATAACTGAGAATGATGGAGAGATGAATGTGGATATCCACTATAATCTCGAGATGAATGGGAATCATGTGGCGAAGAGCCATGTTGTTATTAAGGTCAGGGAAGAGACGCAGGAATAGGCTGTGTGGGACAGGCAAAGGTATATTATTTGAGTATTTTGATAGTAAGTTGAAAATAAAATAGTTGAATTTTTCCACAAAAATGTTAAAATATATGAGTATGACATTTTTACATAGGGAGGTACACTATGCCAGCTTGGTTAATAGTAATTCTGTCCATTCTTGCGGTGGTGCTTGTAGCATTTATCGTTCTTCTGATATTGGGCGGCAGATTACAGAAAAAGGCTAATTCACAGCAGGAGGCACTTGCCAGCGCAGCGCAGACAGTCTCAATGCTGATTATTGACAAAAAGAAATTGAAAATTTCGGAAGCGAATCTTCCGAAGGTAGTAACGGATCAGGTTCCTAAGTACGCACGCCGTGCTAAGTTCCCAATCGTCAAGGCAAGAGTTGTGGGCGGCGGAAGCAAGCCTATGAATCTTATCGCAGATGCAGCAGTTTTTGATATTCTTCCGGTAGGTAAGGAATGTAAGGTAGTAGTCAGCGGTATCTATATCACAGAGATTAAGAGTGTCCGCGGTGGCGTTATCCCTGCTCCACCTAAGAAGAAGGGGCTTGCAGGACTTATGCAGAAGGCTTCAAGAAAGGCTAAGGATTCCACCAAGGACAAGCCTGCTAAGGCAGATAAGAATGCGGCGGCAGACAATGGCAGGAAGGCTAAGAAGAGTAAGTAATAAATTGATACGGTTAGTCTTGGCACTATAATATGAAATATAAATAAGCTCACGCACATTAGTTCAATGTGTGTGGGCTTATTTTTTTAGCATGGCTCATAAAAGAGTTTTTAATAAAAATTATTGAGCTATAAGCACCTTTTTTCCTTCAAATGCAAAGCCGTAATGTTGTATGCGGGATTTTGGTATTTCAACTTCTATGATAACTATTAAGAAGCTCCTTCTTCACATCATAAAGCCTGTCGGACAAATCAACATGTATCTCCTGCGGGTTCTCAAAACGTCTTGATTCATCCCAGAGAGTGTTAAGCTCCTTCTTGCAGTATGCCTGGATATCCATGACTGCCGGTGTCTCATATACACATTCACCCTTTAGGAATACAGGAACCATAATCTCGCGGACTGTGTAGGTGCCGCCCTTTAACAGAGTTTTCTTCCAGGTGTGTACAGGGTCAAAAATCATCAGGTCTTTATTTTCGTCGAAGTGCTCGTCGGCAAAGGCGATGAGGTCAGCCTTAATCTTGCCGTTCTCCCTGTCGTAGAGACGGAATACGGTCTTGTTGCCCGGATTGGTAATCTTCTCTGAGTTTTCGGAGAGCTTAATCTTAGGAATAAATTCGCCGGTCTTTTCATCCTGTACCGCGGCAAGCTTGTATACACCGCCGAATGCAGGGCAGTCCTTGGCCGTGATGAGGTTGGTGCCGACACCCCATGAGGTGATGGTTGCGCCCTGATTCTTGAGTGAGGAAATCAGGTACTCATCAAGGTCGCTTGAAGCGGAGATAACGGCGTCCGTGAATCCTGCATCATCAAGCATCTTGCGTGCCTTCTTTGAGAGATACGCAAGGTCACCGGAGTCAAGTCTTATTCCGTAGAAGTTAGACTTTATGCCGGCCTCCCTCATCTCCTTGAATACGCGGATTGCGTTAGGCACACCGGAACCTAAGGTGTCGTAGGTGTCCACAAGAAGTATGCAGGCGTCAGGGTAGAGCTCAGCGTATTTCTTGAAGGCTGTGTACTCGTCAGGGAAGCTCATTATCCAGCTATGTGCGTGGGTGCCCTTTACAGGGACGTTAAACATCTGGCCTGTGAGAACGCAGCTTGTGCCGATACAGCCGCCAATCATTGCGGCGCGCGCACCGTAAAGACCTGCGTCCGGACCCTGCGCACGGCGAAGACCGAACTCCATAATACCATCACCGCCGGCGGCATATACAACTCTTGAGGCCTTTGTTGCGATAAGGCTCTGGTGGTTTACAATGTTCAGGAGTGCAGTCTCGACAAGCTGTGCCTCCATGATAGGTGCGACAACCTTCACAAGCGGCTCACGCGGGAATACAACCGTTCCTTCGGGAATAGCGTAGATATCGCCGGAAAAATGGAAGTTGAGGAGGTACTCTAAGAAGTCCTCATCGAACAGCTTAGTGCTTCTAAGGTAGTCGACATCGGCCTGCGAAAAATGCAAATCCTTAATATATTCTATAGCCTGCTCAAGTCCGGCAGCGATGGAGTAGCTGCTGTCAAAAGGATTTTTGCGGAAAAATGCATCAAATACAACTGTAGGGTTAGTGTGGTTCTTAAAATAACCCTGCATCATGGTAAGCTCATATAAATCGGTGAGCAGAGTTAAATTTCTTGAATCGCTCATATTGAACCTTCTTTCTGCGATATTATCGCGGGGGTAGTGAATAATGTTGTTTTTTATGTTTATTTCATGGTATTGTTAAAATATTAACAAAAACATTGCTTTTATCAAATGATAGCGATAGACATAAAAGCCTGTAAATGGCATTTGCATAGCTTAATTGTTGTGTTTTTGGCTTTTTAAGTCCTGTTAATATATTAACATTACAATTATTATACACGAGTCTGTGAAGAATGCAAGGACAAATACTTGCTGTTGTTTTATTGTGGGTATTTTATGTTGGAATTGCTTTTATATACCCATAGATGTTTATTGAGCGGCATTTATTACCGGCGTGGAGGGTATATTTTATACATTTATATGCTCTATGCCCGGACAGCGAAGATTTTGTGGGTATAAATTGTATATTAGGACTGCATATACCCATGCAAGTATATTTTAAGTGTATATTATTGAATTTCGCATTGTTTGCGGGGTATAAGTTTGAAAGAAAAACTTTCAAACTATTTATTGGTGGCAGTACTGCAAGCAATGCTTGCGGTATGCAGGGGTATATAAATGAAAATAAGTTATATATACCCATAGCTGCGCATTATGTCACATTTTAGTATCGGTATGCATATATTGTGTAGGTGCATTAGCCGGAGCATAATAGGATATATTTTGCTAATAGTATTGTCTAATTATGTTTTTTGAAATATAATCAGAACATACAGTAAAATGCATGTCAGGTGTGTGCAGGATTATGGCTGCATGGGCTGCGGCCGGTGTTGTGGAAAATGGGGGGATGTTGATGTACAGATACATAACAAAAAATAAATGAATGTACATGTTCTACGTGAGCTTGTTATATCGGTGGCGCATAAGCTGTCGGATGACATGGTTGGAAGGTATGATGAGGTGGTGACCTTAAAGAAGGTAATATAGCAGCAATTACAGGTAATTGAAAATTCAGTGCGTGATTGCAGGATATTGTGCGGTAGATTTGAGCTTTGAAATTACCTGGAAAATAATAAAAAAGTATCAGGAGAGAAATGACATGCTAAGATTGATTATCACAGCTTTATTTTTGGTAGTATTTTTTATATTCAGTATTCCGATGTTCGGCATACTGTGGATTATCGGCAAATTCAACAAGCCGAAGAAGGATATCCTTGCGCTGAGAATCGTGCAGTGGGCGTTTAAGGTAATCAGATTCCTGTGTGGGGTCAAGACAACAGTTATCGGATATGAGAATATTCCGAAGGATGAGCCGGTGTTATTCGTAGGCAACCACAACAGCAATTTTGACACAATTATAGTGTACTCAATGCTTCCGGGACTTACGGGCTTCGTTGCTAAGAAGGAGATGGAGAAGATACCGCTTCTTCACCACTGGATGAAGCTTCTGTACTGTCTTTTCCTTGACAGAAAGAATATCAAGGAGGGACTTAAGACCGTGCTTCAGGGTATCGAATATATCAAGAACGGTATATCGATAACCATTTTCCCGGAGGGAACCAGAAGCATGACCGGGGAGATGGCACCTTTCAAGGAGGGAAGCCTTAAGTTCGCGGAAAAGACCGGCTGTAAGATAATTCCGGTTGTGCAGAACAATACCAGACAGATTATGGAGGCACATTCTCCGTTCATCAGAAAGACACACACGGTTCTTGAGTTCGGTGAGCCTATAGATGTCAAATCGCTTGACAAGGAGCAGAAGAAGTTCCTTGGCGCGTATACTCAGGAGATTATCCAGAAGATTTATGATAAAAATAAGGCGTTAGTGTAGATATAGGACAGGGGTCAGGTGGGTGATGGGACAGGGGTCAGGTACATGTCCCAGTTCTGGGACACGTACCTGACCCCTGTCCCATCACCCCTGTCCCAACCACCTGACAAGAAACGGAGTATATGTTATGGGAGAAAAGATTAAGGAAATGTTCCCTCTCTGCGATGAGGAGGGCAATTTTACAGGTGAGCTTAAGGAGAGAAGTGCGGTGCACCGCGATGGCGATTTGCATGGTGGGTCGCATATATGGATAATGGAAAGACATGAGGGACGCATACGTGTGCTCCTGCAGAAGAGAAGCGATGACAAGGATTCGTTTCCGGGCTGTTATGACTGCTCATGTGCCGGGCATGTCGATGCGGGCGAGAGCTTTATAAGCACGGCGGTAAGGGAGCTTTCGGAGGAGCTGTCCGCCAAGGTGGATGAGAATGAGCTTGAATTTCTTTTCAAGCAGCGCGTAGGCGGCGAATATATCTTTTACGGTGAGAGGTTTGCCAACAATGAGGTCAATTTTGTGTACCTTCTGAGAAAGCATGTCGATATCGGGACGCTGGCTTTTCAGAGGGAGGAGATACAAGGACTGTGTTGGAAGGATGCAGAGGAGGTTCTTGCGATTCTTAGGCGGCAGGATGCGCGGGAGGCAGCAGGGGAAAAGGATGTGTACGCGCCGGGAAGCTATTGTATATGGACACATGAGTTTGAGAGAGTGCTTGAAATGGTGAAGCGCTCATCTTTGAGTACATTTTCTTTGCAACAAGGATGAGGACGATTGCGGCGAGTGCAAGGCAGGCGGAGATGATGAATAATTGCGGTACAATTAAGCTCCTGATGCTGGAACAGCTTCACAATCTCCTTCAGTGTATATCCGTAGCTCTGGTAGTGCTTTGCCTGCAGAAGCATGTGCAGCTCCCATGCGTTGTAGTATCTGCAGCCTGTATCCGGGTCACGCTTGGGCTTAATCACGTTTTTGGATTCATAATAGCGCAGCGTCTTGGAGAAGATTCCAAGCAGCTTTGCGATGGTTACAATATTGTAATCCTTATACATCAAATTAAACACCTCCATACTCTAAAGGTACTTTAAAGTATGGAGGTGGTCAAGTGCAATGTTGAAATTTTGTGGACATCGTATTGTGCATAACCATCCATATTTATGACATTGCTTAACTGAGAAAATGAGTAAAATGTCATGGAAATTGACAGTACATTATGGTAATATAAAATTACGATTAAAGTAATGTATTGGGAATGAAGCACATAACAAAAATGCAAAAAAAAGGAGGAATTTCACATGGCAAAAACACTTAAAAAGGTTATGGCTGTGCTGCTTGCAGGTCTTGTAACCGCCACTGCCCCTGTGAATGTGTCCGCGGCGGCAGCCTCAGAGGATGGACATGTCGTATTCGGCGGGTATGGACAGCGCTCAAGCTGTGAGGTGCAGTTTGACAAGAGCATAACCTCAATAGTAGGCTACGGCAGGCAGGCTGATATTGATGTGAGCGGTACGATAAAGCTTAAGTATCAGTGGGATGAGGGCTACGATTCAGAGTTCACATCGGGAAGCGGCTACGCGGAGGTCGATTCTGAGGTGGATGGCTTGTCGGTGGAGGTGCGCCACATTAAGACAACAGGGCGCACAATATTGTTCAAGATTATTCTGAGCAATGGTGAAAATGAAATTGGAAGTGCTGATATATCATACTATGTCGATGAGTATGGACAGATATTTTAGAGCTTGAAATTAAGAGGAAGCCACGGTTTTACCTGATTATAGGGTGAAGCCGTGGCTAAAATATTATGTGGGAGAGAAAATAATACTGAAATGGTATGATGTTGGGGTCAAAACATGCCAACTTAATTTACGAGTGTATAACGTATTATATTTATGCATATCAGCTCCGTTGTACGAAGCAAGATGTTCTAAGAACATCTAAGCTTCTTCCAAAAGTCGTGATATGCATAAATATAATACGTTATACATGCTAAGTTTATAGCACATGTTTTGACCCCAACATCATGTTATCAGAGAACATGTAAAGGGGATAATAAGTCATTGTGGATGTCACATTTAGAGTATATAATAAAGTGTAAGAAATATTGATATGATTATATGAAAAGTTAATGTTAAATTGTATTTAAAATATAGTGTAGGAAATAGGACATTGTCTGCGGTATTTTGGAGGTGGATTGATAGATGGGAATATATTTTATTGCCTGTAATATCGCAGGAGAACGCCAAAATACGCAGAGGATAAATATGTACAGCGCGGTTACCGGATATACAGGTGACGGAGAGGGGAATGATTTTATTTGACATACAGTTATATAGGAAAAATGGCAGCATATGAGCGTGACAGGCAGGGAGTATCTGCGGAGACTGTCTGCAAGGGTCTGTGCGACTTGGATATATATAATAGTTTTGAAAAAGGGGAGGACGTCGGTGATATCCATGTTGTGAGGCTGCTGCTTCAAAGACTTGGAATAAGCGCAAGTTTTGCCGGCAGATATCTTTGCCGGGATGAGTATGATGAGATGCATGCAAGATTCAATATATTGGAGCTGCTGAGGGCAGACGAGCTAATATTGGCGAAGACGGCAGCCTTGGAATATAAAAACCGTTACTGTGCAGGAAGCAGGCTTAACAAGCAGTTCATGACATACATGAATGCAAGAATAGCGCAGCTTGACGGAGATTCAGTTGAGGCACTGCACCTGTACAAAAAAGCAATCGGTTATACTATAGAAGATTACGGTGTGGCTGAATTTACCTGCATATCGGTATATGAGTATTTTATGCTTGCCAATATTGCGCGTCTGAATGCAGTTTTTGAAAATTATATGGAGGCGGAAAAGCTGTATGAGAGACTTCTTGCGTATTGTCACAGAAGAAATTCGGACCATTGGACTATGGCGTGTGTCTATCCGAAGACAGTCTGCGAAATGCTGGATATAAATTCACCGGACAGCATGGGTATATATGAAAGACGGGTATGGCTTGAAGAGTGTAATGCCGCCATAAAGGCGCTCTGTGACACGTCAAGACTTCACTATATTTGTCCGCTGTTAAGAAAAAGACATGCATTGCTGGAGCTTCTTGGAGAAGCGCCGGATAGACAGTGGGATGATTTCCTTGAACATTATGAGTGGCTGAGAAATAAGTATCATATAAAAGGAGAGCTGTTAGAGTGGTATCCGTATTATAACAGTGACTGGGAATTCTATCCTGTCGAGAAGCTTATCAACGAGCGGAGAAAACTATATGGCATGACCATCGAAGAGCTTGCCGAGGGAGTATGTACATCTGAGACAGTCAGCAGAATAATCAACAGGAGAGTTTCGCCTAAACGCAGTACTGTGGAGGCACTTCTTGGTAAGCTGGGGCTTAGAGGGGTGTTGGCGGAGGACGTTATGGTGTGTGATGACTGGGAGACGCATAGAATATGGGATGATATGGTACATGCCCAGGCAATAGATGATTATGTTACAGGCAGAAGGTTGAACGAAAAAATAGCGAAAAAACTTGATGTAAATATCCCTATAAATCGTATGTTTTTAGAGTATGTGAATGTTGGCGCAGATATGGGAATAGCGAAAAATAATTATGAAAAATATGCATTACTGCATGAGAAAATGTTAGGTTTTAATATTGAGAATATAGAAAAGCTGACAATTTTTACACGAATAGAAACAATGGTTATAAATAGATATTTTTACTGTATGGATAAGGTAAAAAATTACACAAAGCTTGGAGTATATGAAAGCATGTGTAATACTTATCTAAGTACTTTGGGCAATGAAAGAGCATTTGCAAGTAATTGTGAGGGCATATTTATGCGCTGTGCAAGCTATACAGGTAATGCAGCACGTTTTACAGATTCAAATAATTATTCCGAATCGGGAATAAAATTGGAGTTGAATTGTGAAAGGATACATTGCTTATCCAGCATTATATACTGCATTCCGTGGAATAATGCGGAATGCGGAAACAGTGTTTCTGATGATGACATAAAGATGTGTGAGTGTGCTTATTGGATAGCATGGATGCTCAAGGAAAAAGGAAGAATGAAATTGTATAATGGCTGGATTGAAAAGCATAATGTAAAATAATTGTACGATATTTATTTATTCTTATCGTAGGTGTTATTATCTTCATCCGAATAAACCGATACATTACCATTGTTCAAATTATTGATAAAGCTGTTATCAAATATTATTGAGATATTAAAGACAATAAGTAAAAGTGCAATAACGGAACGTAAATTTTTCTTCATAATATAGTACCCCTTTCGTGCTTATGTGAGATGTAAAAAGGTTTTCATATACTTGACTATACTATACAGTGCAAGTAATGTCCATGACATTGGAGGCTAAAAAAACAGGGTGCAATGTCATGGACAATCAAGCAAAAATAGTATAACATTGACGTATAGTTTAAATCATACGTCGGGTGGGAAGTGTAATGCTATTATGGGAAGAATGGCTGCAGCGTATTTTCATAGATTAGTTAGGGGGAAAGTTTGAAAAATACATTATAATGAGGAGAATTTCAAGATTGTAAAAACATTCAAAAAAGTTATGGCTATGTTACTTGTGGGTATTGTAACATTTATTACACCTGTAAATGTATTTGCGATGCCGAATGCAGATGATGGAATTATGACTTTGGGGTATGGGCAGCACGACAATACTACTGTTGGGTTTACCAAATCAATATCTGTAACAATCTTGCCTAATGTGACTTTTAATGTTGGTGTTAATGGTGAAATATTGCTTAATTATGAGTGGGATGAAGGTTATGACTCACGATTTACATCTGGAAGCGGATATGCATCGGTTTTTTCTGTACCAGATGGTATTGCACAGGATGGATGGACAGCTGAAGTTCGTCATATAACAACAACAGGGCGTACAATATTATTTAAAATTGTGGTATTTAGGAATGGGAAAGAAGTAGGAAGCAGTGATATTTCTTATTATGTTGATGAATATGGTCAGGTATTTTAATTGCTAAATAAAAATATTGCGGTCTTGCTTGAACTACATAGTAAGACCACATTCAAAAATATTATACGAGGAGGAGGATAATTATGAAAGGTTACAAGAAAACTTCTGAAATTTTAGGCTGCATAGCTGTATGGCTATGCCTTTTTGCATTTGTGGCGACAGGCTGTAGTGCAAGAGGTGGGAATAGTGACGATACTGCGGCTGGACAGACTGAAACGGATAGTTCGTTATCAGAGGGGCAGACGGTGGACAGCACATACTGGGAGAATGCCGACTTATACACATGGCGACTTGAGGACGATGGAAAATTGGAACTGCCTGAGAATATAAGGTTGATAGATACTTTTTTTATCGGGGATAAGCTTTTTTGCAGTGATGGAGATTTAAACATGATTGAGGAAGGAGAAGAGGGAGGAATATCCGTCTATTCTCTTACCGACAAAAAGACAGTTGAGATTGAATTTTCAAAGATTGAAAAATTGATAAATGACGAGCTTGGAAGCTATTCATATATGTATATAGATAAGCTGTATGAAGGAGATGATGGCAGGCTGTATATGCTAGCAGAGGCAGCGGATGTTAACAATAATTATATATCCTTTATTTTGAAATATAATTATGAGGATGAGACAATTGAGGCTATGAGATTGAGTGCGGATATGCCGGAGAGGAACAATCCAAGGCAATTAAATCTCGCACAGGATTTTGTTGTTACGGCAGATGGCTATTATTACGTCAGGGACTATCAAGGGCTTAATATAGTTGACCATGATGGCAATGTTACACAATTAGCTGGAGTGAACGGACGTGTATTCAGTTATGACTCATCAGCATGGTATAGTGCTTATTACGCAGATGATTATGGAATATTCAGAATAGATGAGAAGGGAAATGTGATAGAGCGAAAGTTCAGCTTCCCATTAGGAGATATATTAGGAAGTGTTGCCGGCAGAATATTTGTGAAAGGTGGAAATGGAATATTAGTGTATGATGTGGAAAAAGAAACCACGGATACATTATTTAGGTGGACGGATGTTGATACTGTAAGTAATGACGTAACTAATGTATATCTGATAGATGATTCGTGCATAGCAGTTATGTATAATGATAAAAGCGATAAGACAGGCAAGACTTTTGAATATGAATTTGTCGGACGTGTGAGCAGGGCGGATATTACGGAAGAGGACAGGGAAGAGCTTGTAATAGGCTGTATGTATACACCTGTGTTGCTTGAGCGTAACATAGTAGAATTTAATAAAAGCCAGCAGAAGTATCATGTATCGATAAGGGCATATAATGACAGAAGCAATGAGTTAACTACGGATGAGGCAACAACGAGACTTCATCTTGACCTTGCCTCCGGAAATGCACCGGATATGCTTAATCTGCAATATTTAGATATTTACAACCTTGTCGATAAGGGTGTAATAGATGACCTCAGACCATATTTTGACAGAGATACAGAAATAGACATACAGGATTATATAGAATCTGTTGTCGAGGCATGTACGATAGACGATGTGCTTGTCTCTGTGCCGTTGGAGTATGTTATATATTCATATTTTGGAAAGGCAGACATGGTGGGTGAGAGTGCAGGCTGGACAATAGATGATGTGGCAGAGTGCCTTAACAATAATCCGGGTAGTGTATTTTCTACATGGACAAGGGAATTTATGCTGGCAAGAATTCTGCAATATTCGATTGATACATTTATAGACAGTGATAGTGGAACCTGTGATTTTACAACCAAAACCTTCGATGAGCTGCTTGATATAATAGAACCGCATCCGAGTGAAGCAAATTATTCGCCGATAGAAGAAAAGACAAGTCTCATAAACAATATAAATTTGTATAATTTTGAAGTTATACAGGAATATTATGCCAAATATGGTGACGATATTATAATTAAAGGATATATTACTGCTGATGGAAGAGCATGCCATAATCTCTCAGTAACAGATGCATATTCAATTGTTTCGACTTCCGGCTGTAAGGACGGAGCATGGGAATTTATCAAGTTCTGTCTTATAAATGATAATTCCAGTATTGGATGGTTTTCCTCTAATAAACAGAGGCTGCAGGAGATGATTGATGAAGAGCTTGCACATGCAGGAGAGGAGAAGCGCAGTACATTTTACACGGAGCAGGGATCTGTAAATTACCATTATGCTACGCAGGGAGAGATAGACATGGTGATGAATTTAATAGAAAATGTGGAGCTGTCTCCGTCATATAGCAGTGAGATAAGCAATATCATTAAGGAAGAACTTGACAGCTACTTCCTGGGCGGCAGGTCTAAGGAGGAGACTGTGGCAATTATACAGGACAGAGTTCAGCTCTATCTGGATGAGAGGAAATAAGTTACAAGGAGAGGTAATTTAACGAAAAGTAACAGTAAACTATCAGATATTTATTGCAATGGTTTTTGTGATGTACGGAGGTAGAGTGTGTATCGATATATTATTAAAAACAAAGGATTATATTCTGTGTATGCGATTTTGCTTGTTGTTTCTTCTACTATGAGTGTTTTCTTTGCGTTCGTTTTAAGCGAGATTATGAATTGTGCTGCGGAAGGAAATCTGCAAAGGCTTATGAGGGTATTAGTTGTTGGAATTGTTTTTTTATTAGTGACTGTATTTTCTGAATTCTTTTATGGTATTACAAAAAACAAGCTGATATGTAAAGCCAGACAGGACTTAAAGCATGATTTATTTGATAGGATTCTGCACAAAAATGTGACTGATTTTGAGAGCAGGAATACAGGGGATTACATGAATGATTTGCAGAATAATCTCAATATGTATGAGGAGTTGTATTTCAATAATATCTTACAGATACCTATGATTGTATTTTCATTTTTTGTGGCGGTAATTACCTGTATATATATAAAGCCATTGATGCTTTTACTGATACTTGTGATAGGTGGTTTTACGGCACTGGTTGTAAAGCATACTGGAAAGATGCTGGAACGGAGTACAGGAGGCTATGCAGAACAGTCTGCATCTTATTCGGGAGAAATTAAGGATGATTTTCGCGGCTATCGAATCATCAGTTCTTATCACCTATATGATGAGATAATCAGAAGGCATGAGCAGGCTAATGAAAAGCAGGAAAAGGCAAAAGAGATAAACGGCAATGACAAGACTTTATTCCTTTGCCTAAATGAACTTGCTGGGCTGACATCTACAGTGATTATCATGGCACTTGCGGCTTATTTCGCAATTAAAGGAAGCTTTACCGTTGGAATAGTCATTGCGTTCGGACAGCTTTCTGGGAAAATTATTTCTCCCATTATGACCGCATCGGATACATGGATTCGATTCAAGTCATCCAAAAAGCTGACAGAAAAATATATGGCTATCCTTCATAGCGAAGAAGATAATTATCCGAAGAGAGAAAAACAGGCTGTATACGGAGATATTAGACTGACGAATGTTTCTCTTATTTTTAACGAGACGAAAGGGCTCAATAATTTCTCGGCTGTATTTAAAAAAGGAAAGAAATACCTTGTGGTTGGAGAGAGTGGTTCGGGCAAGAGCACACTGTTAAATATTATTTCTGGTATGTATGACGAATATGATGGGGAAGTTATGATAGGAGATGAGGAGCTAAAACAGGTGGAAAGAAACTCTCTAAGCCACCTGGTAAGTTTAGCAAGTCAGGAAGTATTTTTATTTAACGATACTATTCGGAATAATATTACACTGTATAGAGAATATTCAGACGAACAGATACATAATGTTCTAAAACAGTGTGGGTTGGAAAATCTAATTCAGGAGCTCCCGGATGGGTTGGATACACTGGTTGGTGAGAATGGTTCTAATTTTTCAGGTGGGGAAAAGCAGAGAATCAATTTGGCGAGAGCCTTTATCAGGGATAGTAAGATACTGCTCCTTGATGAAGTGTCAGCTAATCTGGATTCTGTAACAACGGATTTCATTGAGAGAACAGTTCTTGCATTGGAGGGGAAAACAGTAATCTCGGTGGCACACAAAATGCCTGAAAAGCTGGCTGAGCTTTATGATGAAGTTATCCGGGTTGGGGTGTAAAAGCTCTTTAAGATACCTGAATCTGTGAAGTTGATTTCTTCACAGACCCCTTAAATCCTATAATTTCAAGCTTTTGCAACACTTTGTTGTTCAATATCATTATTCACCTACCAGGTGAAAAAAATATGGTAAAATATACGTAACAAAACCTATGGATCGGAGTCTTTTACCATGAATAATAATCACCGGATTACACTGATGAAGAACTTGCACACGCAGGAGAGGAGAAGCGTTCTACATTTTACACCGAGCAGGGACCGGTAAACCATCATTATGCAACACAGGAGGAAATAGACGTGGTAATGAGCCTGATAGATAATGTAGAATTGTATATGCCGGCTAACAGTGAGATAATTAACATTATGGTGGAGGAAATGGAGAGTTACTTCGCAGGCGGCAAGTCAAAGGAAGCAACAGTGGCAGTCATACAGGATAGGGTGCAGCTTTATCTGGATGAGAGAAAATAATGTTACAAGGGGATATCATTGCAGGTCACCGCACTATATTATAAGCACTTAGAACCGTCCGATAGTTTCTTAATATTTAGATGTCAGAATACAGTGTCAGACAAACGGTGCTGTGAAGGGCGGCATACGAAAATTGTAATTTAACACATATTACCTATGATGTCCATGACGTTGGAGTAATAAAAAAATGTATGCAATGTCATGGACAAGCGTGTACTCAGATTGTAAGATGAATCTAAAAAATAATATCAATAGTTTAATAGTCTGATAAAAAACTTGATTTATATTGTAAATTGGTATGGCAAATATATTACACTTAGGAGATTACACAATGAAAAAAATTTTAAAAATGTCTATTATAAACATACCTAAATGGACCTTGATTAAGAGAATCATTGCGAACATTATCAGTTTTTTATTGTTATTAATTCCCGCATATCTTACAAGGTATTTGACAGATGAGATGATTGAAAATGGAAGTAATATACCATATTATTGGCTGCTGTTAGTTGTTGTGGCAACATTTGTCATACATATTTTTATATTTTATTTTGTAAATTATAAAGGACAGATATTTGCAAATCAATTGGCACAGGATTTTGAAGTTAAGCTCATGCAAAAGGTAATTAGCTCAAGTAATCCTGAGTATGAGAAAGAGTCAAAAAGTAAGATATTCAATATGCATAATAATGATATTTATTCTATATATGCGCTCTCAAATTATCTTACAATGATTCCTGTGGATATACTTGAGGTAATAGTAATCGTAGGAATTCTATTTAATGTTAACTACATAATAGCATTTGTTGCCATATTGCTTGCACCATTATATGTGATGTCAAGCTTTGTAAATAAAAAAAAGTTAAATGAGCTTGTTACAGATGAAAAAATGGCAGCGGATGAGTGGATTGGTGAGACAGAAACAATTATAAATGGAAAAGTGAGTATTGGACTTAATAAAGCACAGTCTTTTGCAATGTCACGTTATAATAAAAAGTGTGACAGATTTTATAAAGTGAGAAATCAGCAGCATTTTTATTTATTGATAACACAGGAATTACCTCAGATAATTACCATGCTGGCACCGCTTATTATTCTTGTCATAGGTGGAAATCTTGTCACAGAAAATGTTATTTCAATTGGAACACTTTTATATGCAATGCAGATAATTGGACTGGTTTTTTCACCGTTAGGAGAAGTTGCTTCATTGCAGGCTTCACTGCTTAGTCAGGAGCCGGTATTTAAAAGAGCACGCGATTTTATCGACATAGCGGATGCCTCGTTAAATCCCGATATATGTGATGATGGTGATAATGCAGCGGACAAAAATGGAAAAGATGGAATTTTATTAAGAAATGTGCAGATGCTCACAGCAGATGGAAATTGTCTTTTCAATATTGACAACTTCAATGCGGATAAGAATGGATTGATCCTTGTCAGGGGTGAAAATGGATGCGGAAAAACAACATTGCTTAATGTGCTTTCGGGGATATTTGATAGTACACACATAAAAGTTGGAGAAAACGGCAGTATATTTATTGCTAAAGAACTGTGCGAGGATATGACATATTTGTTTTATCCTGATTTCCTTGTGAAAGGAACAGTAAAGGAAAATGTACTATGTGGAAGGAATATACCGGAGGGTAATTATAGGCTCATGGAAAAAATATTAGAGCTTCCGGATGCTGAAAAAGAGGTAGTGTTAAGACCGGAGAATTTATCGCTTGGAGAAAAACAGAAAATATACCTTTCCAGAATCCTTATAGAAAATAAAAGATGTATTTTACTTGATGAGCCGGGTAGCAATCTGGATGAGAAGACAGAAGAAAGCTTGATACAATATCTTGGACAGATTAAGAATAATAGTTTGATTATTGTAATCAGCCATAATAGTAAGTACGATAAAATTGCAGATAAAATATACAATATAAGTAATGGAGGCATGATATTAACAAAAAAATTGTCCCTTTGAAGTAAAAAATGATTGCAGTTTTAAACAAGCTATATTAGTATAATCACAGATTTAAAGACTGTGACTAGGACAATGGATACATATGCATTCTATACGTTATATGGAACGTATATGATAAGCATTTTATAACCTCTGCAAAGAGAAAGTGCAGAGGTTTTTGCATTATTATAACAAGTCAGGCAAGCATGGTTTTTGCTATTTGTCTTGCTCCGAAATGAGGATTAATATATTTAATGTCGTTATAATCGAGAGATATTTTTTGAGAATGGAATATACTTAGGAATAATGGTGAAGAATGGAAACAGAGTACATCGGAAATATGATAGCCTATGAGAGAAATAGGCGTGGACTAACTGCTGAGGTGGTACATAGAGGAATTTGTGAGCAGAGTGTATACAGCAGGATAGAAAATGGAAATTATACAGGAGATATACATCTTGTAATGTCTGTGCTGGGAAGGCTTGGTATCAGCGGAAGTAAGGCAGGAAAATATCTGTGTAGGGACGAGTATGATGAAATGCAAGCCAGATTCAATGTGCTTGAATATATTAGGTCAGCTCATTTGGACAAAGCAGAAATTGCTATAAAAGAATATTCAGATAAATATTGTGATAAAAGCCGGCTTAATGAGCAGTTTGTTGTATACATGCAGGCTAGATTGTTAGAACTTCGCGGTGAAACATTGAAGGCGCTTGAGATGTATAGTAAGGCGGCGGGATGTACTATGCCGGATTATATCAGTTGTGATTCCTTTATATGTATATCTTTGTATGAATATTTTATAATTGCTAATGTGGCAAGATTGAAGGCAGCTACAGGAAATAAGGAAGAATCGATTTCACTTTATGAAAAGCTGCTTGCATACTGTAAAAAGAATGACATAGACAAATGGATTATTACATGTATCTATCCTAAGACGGTATATGAAATCCTGTGTGTGAATACACCTCAGATGATGGGAAATTATGCGAGACACAGATGGCTTGAGGAATGTGATGAGGCACTTAAAGTATTGAGAGACACTTCAAGAGTCCATTTTTTATGTCCATTGCTTAAGAAAAGACAGGTTCTTCTTAAAGTGTTGGGAATGGACGATGATGTAAAATGGGATATATTTTTGAAGCGTTATGAATGGCTGAGAAAAAGATACGATATCGGAGATAATCTGTTTGAGTGGTATCCATATTACATAGGCTGTGCTTTTTATCCGGTGGAAAGGCTTATAGATGAGCGCAGACGGATACATGGATTAACGGTACAAGAGCTGGCAGAAGGTATATGTTCACCTGAGACGGTGAGCAGGATAATTAATCGCAAGGTTTCACCTAAATACAGCACAACTGTAGCAATGCTTGATAATGTTGGTTTAAAAGGTGCACTGTGGGAGAGAGTTATAGTGTCGAAAAAGCCGGAAGTACACAGGCTGTGGGATACATTGGTACAGTGTAACTTGCATAGTGATTACATCACAGCACAGGAAATATATAAAATATTATCCAATGAGCTTTCTTCATCGATAGAGATAAATGAAATGGTTTTGAAATACAAGAAAGTAGAACTGGATGAGGCAGTTGGAAATGTGAACTATCAAAAGAGTGCCTCTGATTATGAGAGAATGTTGGGATTTCATATAGGAGATATCAACAAAATAACGATATTTACAGATATAGAGGCTATGATAATTAATGCGTATTTTGGATGTATGGACAGACTTGGCAATTATGATAACCTTAGTATATATGAAAATTTATGTAAGGTATTTGCTGACAGAGACCGGATGAACAGAGGTATGGCTGGTATTTATGAAAGTATATTGGTGCGTTGCGCTAATTATGTTGGAAATATGGGGCAATATCTAAGGTCAAATGATTATTCGGAACAGGGCATAAGGTTGGAACTTGAATGTGAAAGAACACATGTACTGTCTACTTTTTTATATTGTATACCATGGAACAATGTTACGAGCGGTAAGCGAGCTTCGGAGGAGGATATTGAACTGTGTGAATGTGCATATCAGTTTGCGTGGTATTTGAGAGAAAATAAACGAATGATTTTTTATAGGAAATGGATTGATAATAACAAGAAGGAATAATATGGGGATTATTCAATGACATTTTTATCGGTTAAATCATCGGAGAACAAAGATATATTATAATCATTATCGTATATTGTTGTTCTATTTTTTGAGATATGCAGTGTATTGAAAATAATTAAAAAGCATACAATTATGCAAGGAATAGTTTTCTTCATTGTTAAACCCTCCATATTTGATAATCTTATAATATTGCTTTAGCATACTAAGTATTGTAACAGTATTTATCAAGTATTTCCATGACATTTGAAAAATAAAAATATAATTGAAATGTCATGGAAAGTATAACTAAGTTAGTATATATTTTGAATGAGGCTAGCTGGATTTGATAATTGAATTTTTACTTTAATTGTTACTATGGAGCATACTTAGAAGAGAGGAATCAAATATGAGAAAAAAATTAAAATTTTTATGGAACTTATTTTAGCTATGACTTTAATATTTGGAAATACTTTATGTTATGCATCAGATGGAGAAGTAGTCGAAGTGAATGATAACAATACTTTTGGATTAGCTCGTTCACAGCAACAAACAAAAAAGTGTGGAAAATCATAGGACAAAGGCTGTCCATGACATTGAAGACTAAAAAAACAGGGTGCAATGTCATGGATAGGTGAAACTAAGTAGTATAACATGAAGGTGTGGTTTAAATCATAAGTCGTGTAGGGTGTGTTAAAATATCCATCAAAAATATTAACGAGAGAGGTTTATTATGAAGATTACTTCCGATTATGGGCACTATGCCTCAAATGTACAAAACAGTGTAATGAAAGCTAATTCAGAAGAAAATATAAGACAAGATAAAGAGTTATATAATGAGTATCTTGGCCAAAAAAATAGTGAAAATATAGCCGCTACACTTTCAATATCAAAAACTGCAAAGGTAGCTTCAAAATATGCTAATTCATTGAGCAAGCTGGGGTTTTCAAGTGGGAACTCGGACACCTCAAGTGAAGCTTTTAAGAAGTCGGTAAAAAATTTTCAACAGGTATATGGATTAGAGATAAGCGGAACAATAGATGAAAAAACGGAACAAAAAATAAATGCTGCTGTAAAGGTATATGATAGCCTGATGGCGACGAATGCTCTTATAAATTATGCTGATAAAGAACTTGATTATGCTGAAAGAGTGAATTTTTCAAGAATTGCAGCTTTTATGAAAGTTGGTATGGGACTAACCAGTAATCAAACAGCAGGATTTATGGGTAATATACATGTAGAAAGCAGGTTTTCATCTGATAATGCAGAAAATAAAAATGGTGAAATTATAGACCATGATCCGGATTATATATATGCAGTAGATGATGGTCGTGGATATGGAATATGTCAATGGACATGGTCTGGCAGAAAAGCCACATTGCAACGAATAGCAGGTGATATGGGGGTAAAAGAAGGTAATATTATTGCACAGTTAGCTACGATTAAGTATGAAATGAATGGTGAATTTATAGACTGTAAAAACAGACTTATGGCGACAGCTGGTGTAGATGATGCAACAAGAATAATCTTTTCTGAATATGAGGGTCCGAATGATACTTCTCTTGAAGCAAGGAAAAAATTGGCAGGGGAAATTAGGTATGTTTTCAATGAGGCAGGCTGTTAGCTTAAGTAAAGTATATGACAGGAGTGTGAGCTTATGTATAAAAAATGTTATATTTTATGTGTGCTTGTTCTGACATTATCTGTATGTTGTACTGGCTGTTCAGAAAAAAATAAGCACCGGATAACAGCTGAAGCTGGTGAATCGACAATGACAAGAGAGATTGTTGAAGAAAGTGAAAATCTGATAACAGATTGGACGGATGAGAACCAGATGACAGAAGAAAACTGCGAAAGCATAGCATCTGATTTAGAAACAGAGGAAGCCGGCAGTGAGCTTAGTGAAGAGCTTATTGCATCAATTCCGGAATTGATTATGAAGGTATTGCTGAATGAAGGCTCATTCACGTTAGAAGGCGATTCATATGAAAACCTTGAAAAGCTCTTTAGAAGATATTCGAGCGGTGAAGAGTTCAGCGTAATTGACTTTGATTCGGATGGCTATAATGAAGTGGTATTATATGATGAACCGTCATATATTTTTCATACAGATGGTGAAAATGTATATGCGTATAAAATAAACTTTAGATGTATTCAATGGCTAAAGACAGACGGGACATTTAACAGCTCCGGAGGTGCAAGCGATTTATATTACCAAAAATTTGTAGAATTTACAGAAAACGAATTTGTATATGAAACATATCTGTATATAAAAGGGTATATGGATGGGAAAAAGGGTCCCTTTTATTTCGATGGTGTTGAGGATGATAAGGACACCAGAATGCTTACCGAGGAAGAGGGAGTGTCACTTATGACAGCGTATTCACAGGAGGAACTTCCGCGGTATCCTCTTTCTGATTTATATTTGGAATAAATAGTGTCTGCAGCTTAAGAATGATAGTCTGATTATTGTAATCAGTCATAATAGCAAGTATGACCGTGTAGCAGATAAGATATACAATATAAGTAATGGAGACAGGATATTAGCATAGAAATTGTCCCTTTGAATTAAAAAGTGCTTGCAATTTTAAATAACCTATACTAGAATAATCACAGATTTAAAGACAATGACGGAGACAGTAGATATCATCTGAAAGTCACAGAGAGCCGCAGGTGCTGGGATTGCGGTACGAGTAAGGCGATGTTGAATATCACTCCCAAGTCGCTGTACGAAAGTGTATATTGTATAGAGTGCCATGTAATCGCCGATAATGCGGTTAGGGATTCCTATATGAGCGCGCACGAGTAGATACAGACGTATTCCATACGTTACATGGAACGCATATGATGGTATGTCGGTGAATATGATGAGTATTTTATGACCTCTGCCATGAGAATGTGCAGAGGTTTTATTTTGTGAAAATGGAGGAATTAAAGATGTACGATAAGGTATCGGCAAATCGTAACGTCGTCGAGAGCGAGAAGGCTGTCGAGAAGTTCTGGAAGGACAATGACGTATTTAAGAAGAGCATGGAAATCAGGGAGGGCTGCCCGACATATATGTTCTATGATGGCCCGCCTACCGCAAATGGTAAGCCACATATCGGACATGTGCTCACAAGAGTTATCAAGGATATGATTCCAAGATACAGAACAATGAAGGGCTATCTTGTACCGCGTAAGGCAGGCTGGGATACCCACGGACTTCCTGTGGAGCTTGAGGTTGAGAAGATGCTTGGTCTTGACGGCAAGGAGCAGATTGAGGAATATGGTCTTGAGCCGTTCATCAAGCACTGTAAGGAGAGTGTATGGAAGTATAAGGGAATGTGGGAGGATTTCTCCGCGACAGTAGGCTTCTGGGCTGATATGGATAACCCTTACGTTACTTACCATAATGATTTTATTGAGTCTGAATGGTGGGCTCTTAAGCAGATTTGGGACAAGGGGCTCTTATACAAGGGCTTTAAGATTGTTCCTTACTGCCCAAGATGCGGAACACCGCTCTCATCACACGAGGTTGCACAGGGCTATAAGTCTGTTAAGGAGCGTTCTGCAATCGTGCGCTTCAAGGTTAAGGGTGAGGATGCTTATTTCCTTGCATGGACAACAACCCCTTGGACACTTCCTTCTAACGTGGCTCTCTGTGTAAATCCTGATGAGATATACTGCAAGGTAAAGGCTGCCGACGGCTACACCTACTATATGGCAGAGGCACTTCTTGACAAGGTGCTTGGCGGACTTGCAAAGGCTGAGGACAAGGAGGCAGGTACACCTGCTGTTCCGGCTTATGAGGTTCTTGAAAAGTATAAGGGAAGTGACCTTGAGTACAAGGAGTATGAGCCTCTTTTTGCATGTGCGGGAGAGGCTGCTGCAAAGCAGAACAAGAAGGGACATTTCGTTACCTGTGACGGATATGTAACCATGTCAGATGGTACAGGTATCGTTCACATTGCACCTGCATTTGGTGAGGATGATGCCAAGGTCGGACGTAAGTATGATCTTCCGTTCGTACAGTTCGTAGACGGAAAGGGTGAGCTCACCAAGGAGACGCCTTATGCCGGACTTTTTGTAAAGAAGGCAGACCCATTGGTATTAAAGGACTTAGAGGCAGAGGGCAAGCTTTTTGACGCTCCTAAGTTCGAGCATGATTATCCTTTCTGCTGGAGATGTGATACACCGCTTATCTACTATGCTAGAGAGAGCTGGTTCATTAAGATGACAGCCGTTAAGGATGACTTGATCGCTAACAATAAGACAATCAACTGGATACCTGAGACAATCGGTACAGGACGTTTCGGCGCATGGCTTGAGAATGTTCAGGACTGGGGTATCAGCCGTAACCGTTACTGGGGTACTCCGCTCAATATCTGGCAGTGTGAGTGCGGACACATGCACTCTATCGGAAGCATCGAGGAGTTAAAGAGCATGTCCGACAACTGTCCGGATGACATTGAGCTTCACCGCCCATATATCGATGCTGTCACTATCAAGTGTCCTAAGTGCGGAAAGCAGATGAAGAGAGTTCCTGAGGTTATCGACTGCTGGTTCGATTCAGGTTCAATGCCATTTGCACAGCACCACTATCCATTTGAGAATAAGGATTTATTTGAGAAGCAGTTCCCGGCAGACTTTATTTCCGAGGCTGTTGACCAGACAAGAGGCTGGTTTTACTCTCTGATGGCGGAATCTACGCTGCTGTTTAACCGCTCTCCTTTTGAAAACGTTATCGTTATGGGTCACGTTCTCGATGAAAATGGTCAGAAGATGAGTAAGTCCAAAGGCAATGCGGTGGATCCCTTCGAAGCTCTGGAAAAATACGGCGTTGCTCCTGTTATCATCGGCGGCCGCACCTTTGTACCCGTTCGCTTTGTAGCGGATGAGCTGGGCGCAGTGACCACATGGGACGATGCAACAAAGACTGTAACAATTCAGGCGGTAAAATAAATTTTTCCGAAAATCTTAGCTGAAAACAATCAAAATGGCGTTCATCCGCAAGGATGGACGCTGTTTTCTGCTTTCGGGGAAGAAGTGGGGCGAAAAATACAGCCCTCGAAAAAAACACTTTCCACTGCAACGTTTTCGTGATATAATTCTAATGTTATAGGGCGAAATATAGAGAAAAACGACTACTTTTTGGGGAACGGCGGCTTTTTCGCCTGTTCAGAGATATAGATTGTCCTTTGGAATTGATTGGAAGGATGAATGTTTTTATGGATAAATTAGTTGTAAGGGGCCGAAAAAGATTGACCGGAGAGGTTACCATCAGCGGTGCGAAAAACGCGGCGGTGGCTGTTATTCCGGCGGCGGTAATGGCAACCGGAGTGAGTGTACTGGAGAATCTTCCCAGTATTGAGGACGTTAGAAATATCTGTCATACCATTCAGGAAATGGGCGGTAAATGCAGATTTTTAGATAAACATACTTTGGAAATTGACTGTAACGAGGGTGTCAGCTATCAGGCGACCTTTGAGGGCGTGCAGAAAATGCGCGCATCCTATTATCTCATCGGTGCGCTTTTGGCACGCTATAAAAAGGCAGAGGTGGCAATGCCCGGCGGCTGCAATTTTGGCAAACGCCCCATTGACCTGCACCTGACGGGTCTGGCGCGGATGGGGGTGCAGGAGCTGGACGCCGGGCCGGGGCGGCTGGTGCTGCTGGCTCCCTCCGGCCTGCATGGGGCAGAAATCACCCTGCGGTTCCCCAGTGTGGGGGCCACGGAGACGCTTTTGCTGGCGGCGGCCTGCGCCCGGGGCCGCACCGTGCTGCGGGGAGCCGCACGGGAGCCGGAGGTCGCAGACCTGGCCGATTTCCTCAACCGTCCGGAGAACATCCGCGCCATCTACCGGCTGGACGCCCTGGAGAGCGCCCTGGCCGGACGGCTGGCTGCCGGCGGCGAGCCCCGCCGGCTGATACGTGCGGTGGACCTGG
>OLWA01001167.1_pt1 | contig 28119 bp, 26 predicted proteins | sample 1673251 | NCBI WGS metagenome assembly OLWA01 (sample SAMEA3178937, study PRJEB25190) | human gut metagenome | biome: human gut; feature: human-associated habitat; material: faeces | place: Austria | collected 2013 | reverse complement strand
CAGGCGCTTGTCCATATTTTATCAAGTTCATTCTGTTCAAGCGGAGGTTCACACTCCTGTGATTTTTCAAGGAATTTCCGATATGCTTTCTCAGTTTCCCCCAGTCTTTTCAGAATTTTTCCTGCATAATGTGACATAGCAGCATTACGACGTCCCTGTGGAATTGATGCTTTTGACATCAGTGTCAGATAATCATCAATTGTCAGACTGCCTTCATGCCAGATAATGCTGCTGCCGGGTGAGCCATACAGAAAACGGGCAGCGTCGAGAGCGTTATCATCAAAGAAGGGATATGCTGAAAAAATTTTATGCTTGCATGCAACATAGCTGTCTGCATCACTGGTTATGTGAATTGGAAAATATACATGAAAGCGAGGTCGTGCTGCTTTTCCATCCTTTGATTTCATGTGATTGCGGCTGAATACAAGAATATATCCGACATCGGGAAATATTGCATCCAGTTCTTCTTCTGTAACCCACTCATCCTGATTTTCCGTATGTTCATTGTCACAATCCATAGGGATGTTATCAGATACTATGAAATTGTTGTTGCTGCGATAATTGTTTTTGTACTCCGCACAGACGTGATCACGGCTTTGCAGCTTAGCCATATCTTTTTTTGATGTGATCACCATTTTGTGTGGATATTGACAGTTTGCAGGCTGATACAGACAGTCTGCCTGAAAAAGTGTTATCTGCATACTTCCTCCAATTTCTCCGTGAAATAACGAATCTTCATGTGTTTCTTCTTTGCCTTGTCAATTTCTGTCTTCATTCCGTCTGAAATCACATCACCAAACACCCATAGTTCATGACATTTGCTGAGCATAACCATGTTCATAAAGACAGCAGTATCTCTTTCGGTTGTATCATCCATAAACTGTGGAAACAACAGATGCGGGGGAAAGGGGATACAATGACAGTCAACTGCAAAGCGGCTGTACTTTCGTGCTTTCAGAATGTTATCATATATGTTACCGGCATAGGGAGAACAAATATATACGATCGGTCGGAAACTGGCAGCTTTTCGCACAGTCGCCTCTTCCTTTTCTATTTTTGTAAATACTTCGAATTCTGTGGGGCTGTAATAGCCCTCACTGTTAAACTTGTTTGCCATAAGTAATTCCTTTCAGAGCGTAATATTTCTATTTATATATGGAAATCAAAATCCATTTTGACTAATCTTTTTTATAAAAATTGCATTCATATCCATCAGCACGAAGAAGCAGACCATCTGCCCATTCAGGGGTAATTGACATCTGTTCGCAGATATCTGACAGGGAAGTATCTTTGGTACATTCGATGATTATTTCGTCATGGATGTGTCCGACAATAAAGCAGTCTGATAACGTTTTCATGCTGTAGAACAGCAAATCACGGGCAATTCCCTGAATAATGTTTTCCACCAGCTTACCGGAATATGTTTCAAGACGTTCCCACCTTTTCGATGTGCCGACACCCCAATAGGTGATCGATTCACCGCCGAAACGGTTCTCTCCGATGCGAGGTTTTACATATGCAAGTCGTCTGCCGCCCGGAAGCTGTACAAACAGGAAGCCGGACTCATAAGAAAATATAATACCATGCGTTTCTGCTGATGTTTTCTGCCTGACAGCTTTCATTGCTGCCGCCTCAACGTCCCACCACAGCTGTACAATATGCGGAGAAGCCTCACGCCAATCGGTTACAATTTGCTTTAGTTCTGCGTCGGATAAGCCAAGAGCATCTGCTCCCATTGCTTTCATTGCCCCGACTGAACCACCGTATCCGCAAGCCAGCTCTGCCACCTTGCCTTTTTGACGCAGATGTCCGTTTTCGCCGTGCTTTACAACAGGAACACCAAATATTCTGGATGCTGATGCACAGTAAATATCTTCTCCTCTGGCAAAAGACTCCATACGCCATGTTTCACCTGCAAGCCATGCAATCACTCTTGCTTCGATTGCAGAAAAGTCTGCCACAATAAACTGATAACCTTTTTTGGGAATAAATGAAGTACGGATCAGTTGTGAAAGTGTATCCGGAATGTCCTCATACAGCATATCCAGGGCATTGATATCTCCTGAAAGAACAAGATCCCGTGCTTCTTCCAGGTCAGGTAAATGATTTTGAGGAAGATTTTGCAATTGTATGATGCGGCCTGCTTCCCGACCTGTGCGATTGGCACCATAGAACTGGAACATTCCTCTTGCACGATGATCATGGCATACAGCATTCTGCATGGCAGTATATTTCTTTACTGATGATTTTGATGTTTGCTGACGAAGCTGTAATACTTCGCAGATATGGGCAGGTGCGGTTAACAGTTGCTCCTGCACCTCCTTTTTCCCCAGTGACTGCATTTCCAAACCGCTTTCAGACAGCCAGTTTTTCATTTGCTGTACAGAATTTGGGTTTTCAAGTCCTGTAATGTCTGACAATTTTTCCGTCAGTGCTTTTTTCACTGTATCACCGATCTGAATGGCATTCTGTACAAAAGGCATATCCACCTGAATGCCCCTGTCATTGATTTTTTGATCGAGAATATACTCTTCCCATACAGACTGTGGCACAGGAAACTTTGAGATTTTAGCTTCAATTTCCATTTCTGTTTCAACGTCCCGTTTGTTATATGCTTTGAAAATCTTCCATTTATCCGGTGCATCAGCAGGGGAGCGGAATTTCGGAACACCATGAATCGTATCATAAGGTACACAAAAGTATCTGATCAGAGCTTTGCCTTCTGTCATTTTCTGCTGTTCCAGTTTCAGAACAGCACCTACACCGGCGAGTGTCAGCGGTAATCCAAGATAAGCAGACGCTACCATAGAGCATCTCCACGATTCAGGATCAAGATAATCACTGACAGAATCCTGAGGGTTTCCGTATCCATGAAATAGTTCCGGATAATTTCGTTTGAGCCATACAGAAATACAAACACGTTCAAAGGAAGCATTGAAACTGTGTTTCATAACATTATGATCTGCCAGTGCATGAAGAATATTGTCAGGGATAATATCATTCTGTGCAAGGTCGTATACCTGAACAGGTGCATCATCAATGGATACCGCAAACAGCAGTATATCAAAACAGGGAGAATCGGCATAGCGGTATACACCGGTCTTGGTAATATCCGCATCACTCCGAGTCTCCAGGTCAATAAACATTCGGTTCATAAATCAGTTTCCTTTCATCCCGCCCGGACGGATATCCGTCAGTCGCCCTCCCGACATTTCAGTTATTTAAGAAAGAAAATCGTCATCGTCATCATCAAAATCAGCGAAATCATCTTCTGCACGTGACTTACCACCGAGCGGTTCACCGTCACGGAGTTTCTGAAGGTTGTTCAATCCGCAGGCAATACCCTTGTTGCCGTTGGTATTGAAAGCATAGAAGTTAATGGATGCACGGCCATAGATACCGGAATAGAGTTCGCTGGTGTCAATAATCGGCTGACAATCTGCATCGACTATGCCAGGCTTTGATGTACTGTTCGCATTGATGAAATAGCAGCCCTTGTAAGCTGCGTCATCAGGACGTTCTTCATCACCATCTCTGAGAGGTGTCTTAATTGCCTGAAGTGTTGGTACAGACTTGCCGTTGCCCTTGAGCTTGGACTGACCTTCATCATATGCAGCCCTGATGGCAGACTGAATCTTCTCAACAGTCATGGTATCGGACTTCGGAATGATGAGAGAAACGGAGTACTTTGGTGTGCCGCCGTTAATTGCCTTTGGTTCGTTTACAATGAGATAGCTGAAACGAGTATTCTTTCCTGTAACTACTTTTGTTGGATTTGTGAATTTTGCCATGATTATTCCTCCTTAAAATCGTCACCGGCTGTATTCCATGCCGGTCGCTTGTCCGATTCCGGTACAAGCGTTGGTTTTCCATGTGGTTTCTCAATCAGAGAACCCAGCATATGATGAAATCTTTTTTTGCCGAGCAGTTTTGTCATTGCAGTAATACCCATAAGTTTCTTTTCAAATGGGTCATACCCTGCATCTGTTAACACAGCTGCTACTGCTTCGTCATTTGTATATCTGCGGTTTGACCTTCCTTCCACTACTTTGAATCCCGGATAGGATGTACCGCTGACAGCTTGTTCCAATGCGTATTCCTTTACATCATTTACCCATCTGATAAAGGTATCAGCACGATCCAGAATCATACTGATTTCGTTCTGAGTAAGTGTATCGGGAACAGCAAAGTCGTATTTTGCGAGCTGAAGGTTATATTCAGCTCTTGTCCGGCACTGTGCTTTCACCTTACAGAACTGACAGTGCTTTCCTGCCTTAAATTCTCCTTCACCCTTTGCGGCAAGGTTAGCCGCAGGAACAAGAACTTCATCTGCCCAGGCGAGTAATTCGTCCTTTGTGATTTCAGAGATACTGATATTATCCCGACGTGGCTGAAAGATGATCATACGGATTTTTTGTATATCGTACAGGCATTCAAATATATCCAATGCACCTAATGCATACATTCGCATCTGGCTGTTGTTTTCAGAATCTATAAGGATACCAAGTCCGTATTTAAAATCCACGACAGACATTGTTCCATCTGCGACGATTACACAGTCTGCCGTCCCGAAGCTTTCATTCACCCAGCGGGAGAAGTTCAGTCTTTGTTCTACAAGAACCAGAGGATCGGAGCAGTTCTGTTTTGCATCTGCAATCTGATCCATGATGAATTCACAATAGGCATCTGTATGTTCAGCCATTTCTTCATCAAAGAAAGTCAGGTCTTCTGTAGGATCACGCACCTTATATCCCAGTGCTTTTTTTATCTTGTATTCACAAAGGCTGTGAGCATCTGTTCCTTGTTGTGTGTATGATGAACCTGTGTTCCCGCCAACATTCAGCAGAGCGGACGGCGGGCATTTTATCCATCGTTCACTTGATGAGGGCGGGAGATTTGAATGGATATCCGGCATTATAGTTTCTCCGCTTCTGCAAGAAGTTCAGCATACTTGTTTTCCGGCACGTCCGACAGCTTGTTCGAACCATACTTTGTAATTAGCAGCTTAACTTCATTGGTGTGTCCGTCACGGGAAATTTCCGCCAGGCGGCTGCGGAGCTGAACAAAAGTAACCGGTTCAGGAGCAGCGGCTGGTTCGTCCTTTTCAGAATTGTAAATCTCCTCGTAATCGTCAAGATTTCCGACTTCATTTGCTGTGAGTGCCTGTGCAAGCGTTTCGAGGCTGTCGCCAAGGCTGCGGATATCTGCAATCACATCCAGAAGTAACTTGATTTGACTCATTTGTCTTTTCCTCCTTCATAAGATTGTGTGCGAGGCGTTTTGAAACAATACTGATTGTTATAAGCACCTCAACGAGTTCAATTTCTTGTTTGGTCATGGTGTTTTACCTCCTTCCATTAACTCAATGGAAAGCAAAAATCATTTTGACGAAAGAATTTCAAAAATTTCCGGAAATTCTTTTTCAAGGATCTTTTTTACCTTATTCAGGCGGGAAAGCATTGTGGTTCTGGGCATATTCATTTGCTGAGAGATCGCATTGTCGTTCTGTCCTTTCAGACGCAGCTCACCAATCAACTTTGCCTCCGGCATAAGCTCGTCCAATCGTTCAAACAGCAGTTTCAGGAAAAGTTTGTCGGTCACAATAGATTCAGCATCTTTTCCGTCATCCGGGATCATATTCACCAGACTGGTTTCATTTCCGTTTTCATCTTCATATGTACAGTCAAGCGAGCCTGTATCATTTGAAACATGATATTTGCAACTGTAACAGTCCATGTTGCAGTAGTAGTACTTCTGACGAGAACAAATACAGTTACCGTGGTTCTGCTGTGTGCGTCTGTAAGCGTTGATGTCTTTGTAGTAGTTGTCGTGTTCTTCTTTGGTTGTCTCGATCCACTCATTGATTGACTTGATATAGATTTTTGCCATAAAAAATTCCTCCGTTTTCTTTTGAACGGAGGAATCCTGGCTGCAAATGGGCATAGCAAAGCTGACCGCATTCCGGACGGAAACATCTCCGTTCTGATATGCAGCCACCAGCTTGAATGGCAGCCGTGTTATTTACTTGTAATCAACATACACCTTCAAGCCACCATTGATCAGTTGGTGAAGTGGATATTGATAAGCAGTTTAATGTCGTGCTTGGGACAAAAATATAGTTCTTTCTAATAATAATAACGAAAGGTGAAAAAAGAAAAAGCCGACACGCACATCCAGATTTCATCTGAATGCTCGTATCGGCTGAACTCATATTCGGTACAACTCACTTGGAGCAATTATTTATTTTCAATATATTTTTTTGCTTGAAGCAGTGTATTTATTAAGGTGAATATGGGAACAATCTCATATTCATTCTTTTTTCCTCGCTTTACTGAAATTGCAGGATTTCCCTGACTATCCACGCAAAGTTTCCCCATAGTAATATGAAAGTTTGGTGTTTTTATGTAATCTCCTTCGATCATAAAATTTCTCCTTTTACTTGTTAATGGATAAGCTGAATAGCTAACTTAATAACCTTAAAATACAGTGGATTTTTATCCACTGTATCGACTGATATTGACTTACAAAATGATTTTCAAATTTTTTAATCTGTTTCTTGCTGCTTCATTTGAAACGTTAAATATTTTGGGCATTTCTTGCAAAAGCAATTTTTTGTCACCTATACTTCTATATAACAGTAGAACCGCTGATTTTGGCATTAGCAAAGAGCTTGAAAACTGATTTGCTTGCCATTCCAGCCAGTCATTATCTGTTATAAGGTTGCCTTTTTTCATACCGCATAAACTGCTGGTGTGACATTTTGCGAACAAATTGTCGCTTTTTCCGAGAACCCTGTTTCTTCTGTAATAAGAAGAGTGGAGTACAAAATGACCGGCTTCATGTCCACCGGTAAAGCGATAACGGTGTTCTTGGCTTTTGTTTTCGACAAGTCTTCTGTCAAAAATTACGGTATTTGCTTTTACACTCAAATATTCAGCACGACCTGCAATTTCGTCATAGATTGGAATTGCGTTTGTGTCATAAAATACCGACATACCCAAATACACCATATTGTGGGATAGGTACTGATAATCGGGCGTAACATGGAGATGCATTTCAAGAAAACCATCGATGTCGATTGCTGTTGGACGTGTTAAGGCTTGTTTTTGGAATTTTTTCAGTTCCATTTCAGCAATATTATCAATCTGGTCTTGACTTAAAATGGGAATATTGTTTTTATCCTTGGCATAGTAGGAAGTGTCCATTAAGTGTAATTCATCCTTTCCTGTTTTTCAGCTCCTCCACAAAACGTAACCATTCTTCTTCGCCAGCATCAAGATCTCGTGCAGTTCTTAAAGCAGCGGCAACATAATCTCTGTCCATAATATATTTAGGAAGGTCAGGAGCCACAGTATTTCGCTGTTTACCTGCCAGATCCAGCATTTTATGGTATTCTTCTTCAGATAAAGAAAGAATTTGCTTTAGTATGTCAAGTTTGTCTATGTCAAGAGAATTACGTCTGCCTTTTTCTACATCACTTAAAAAAGGAGCAGATACTCCTAACTTTTCTGCCAGTTGACGCATTGTTATTTTTTGTTGTTCACGTTTTGCTTTGAGAAATTCTCCAAAGCTTTGGTTGTTTCTATCATTCACCTTAAATTCACTCATTTCTTTTAAATAACAATCAAATTAAACACATTAAACTTACTTTTAGATTAAAATTAAATAAAATACAATATAATCAGATTTATACAATTCACTTTAAATAAAACACATTTTTACTTTAAACACTAAAATCTATTGAAGAATTTCGCTGTTAGCTTGGTTGCATACAAGCTATGATGCTATTATATCACATGCTGATTCTTTTGTCAATAGGTTTTCTGAAAAATTTTGGAAAATGGAATGCAATGTCGATTTTTTAGAGATCATACAAAGATTCATGCCAAATCACTTGATTATTTTGTGGTATTGTGCTATAATAAATTGATAACATATAAAAAACGTGTTCAGATATTAAAGTTTTGAACATCTGATATGGTATAATATAAAAAGAACGTATTTTTAGCATTATAAATAATAAGCGTCAGAAATATGGTATTGGCGGTATTATGAGAATTGTACAAGATGACATCGTTGAGTTCTGACGAACAAACACATCAGGAATTGCAATAAAAAGTTCACTATGAGTCAATACGGAAATACAGGAGGAAATGTTATGGCAAGAGCTGCAAAGGCTAAGAAGCCTAAAAAAGAAGTATCAATGGAAGAAGCTCTATGGAAATCTGCCGATAAATTACGTGGTTCAGTTGAACCGGCAGAATATAAGCATGTTGTCCTCAGTTTGTTTTTCTTAAAATTTGCAAGTGATAAATTTGAAGCACAGAGAAAAATGATTGCTGAGAAATATGGTGATAAATTCGTTGATAACGTTGCTTTTTATACAAAAGATAATGTATTTTATCTTCCTGAGGAGAGCCGTTGGAGTTATATCATGGAAAACGCAAAACAGGATGATATAGCATTGAAGATAGATACCGCACTATATACCATTGAAAAAGTCAATCCTGCGTTGAAAGGAGCGTTACCTGACAACTACTATTCAAGATTGCATATTGATACAAACAAACTGGCATCATTACTTGACGAAATTGACAAAATCAATACAGATGATTCTGAAAATGACATTATTGGACGTATATATGAATATTTTCTCGGAAAATTTGCTCTTGCAGAAGGAAAAGGTAAGGGAGAATTTTATACACCAAAATGTATTGTAAATCTGATTGCTGAGCTTATTGAACCGTATGATGGAATACTTTATGATCCTTGTTGTGGTTCAGGTGGTATGTTTGTTCAGTCAATCCGATTTGTTGAAGCTCACAGCGGAAACAAAAAGAAAGTTTCTATCTATGGTCAGGAGTATACTAATACAACTTATAAACTGGCAAAGATGAATCTTGCAATTCGGGGGATTTCAGCAAACCTTGGTGAAATGGCTGCAAATACTTTTACTAATGACCAGCACAAGGACTTAAAGGCAGATTATATTATGGCGAACCCTCCATTTAATCAGAAAGAATGGAGAGCTGATAATGAACTTATTGATGATCCTCGTTGGAATGGATATGAAGTTCCACCTACAAGCAATGCGAACTATGGATGGATTTTGAATATCGTTTCAAAGCTGTCCCAGAATGGCGTTGCAGGATTTCTACTTGCTAACGGAGCATTATCTGATGACGGAACAGAGTTGAAAATCAGAAAGCAACTTATAGAGAATAACCTTGTAGAAGCAATTATTATTCTTCCGAGAAACCTGTTCTATACAACTGATATCAGTGTTACTCTTTGGATATTGAATAAAAACAAAAAGGCAAGAACTGTCGAGCAGAACGGAGTAACAAAAAATTATAGAGACCGTGAGCGTGAAATTCTGTTTATGGATCTCCGTCAAATGGGAAGTCCGTATGAAAAGAAGTACATCGAACTTACTGAAGCCGACAGAAAGAAAGTTGCGGATGTTTATCATGCGTGGCAGCAGGTCGGATATGAGGAAACCTATGAGAATGTTCCTGAATTCTGCTATAGTGCATCATATGATGAAGTAGCGGAAAAGGGTTTTACTCTTGTTCCGAGCCGTTACATTGAGTTTGTTAACAGAGATGAAAATATTGACTTTGATGCAAAAATGAAGCAGCTTCAAAGTGAATTGTCTGATTTGTTGGCACAGGAAAGAGAGTCAACAACGGATTTGTTGGCTGTGTTTAAGGAGTTGGGATATGAAATCAAATTATGATATTTTAGGGAATCATATCCGCTTAGTTGATTATAGGAATAAGGGACTTATAACTACGCAGGTATTAGGCATAAACATTGATAAATACTTTATGCCTTCAGTAGCTAATGTAATAGGTACTGATTTAAGCAGATATAAGGTTTTATCAAAAGGAAAATTTGCTTGCAATCCTATGCACGTTGGCAGAGATGAAAGACTTCCAGTTGCTTTGTATAGCGAAGACAAACCGGCAATTGTTTCGCCTGCTTATTTCGTATTTGAAATAGTAGATACATCACTTTTAAATGAATACTATCTCATGATGTGGTTTCGCAGACCGGAGTTTGACAGAACTTGTTGGTTAAAGACTGATGGAAGCGTTCGTGGTGGAATATCATGGGATGATATTTGTAGGCTTGAACTTCCGGTTCCGCCTATTGAGAAGCAACTTGAAATAGTAAATCGGTACAAGGCGATTACTGACAGAATTGCCTTGAAGCAGAAGATAAATGATAATTTAGAAGCAACGGTACAAGCTTTGTACCAAGAATTATTCATTGATAATTCCGAGATCTCTTCTTGGAAACAAGGAAAAGTTGGCGATGTTTTGCAGCTTCAAAGAGGACACGACCTTCCGAGAACAGAAATGCTCGGTGGCGAATATCCCGTTGCAGGTTCTACAGGAACGATTGGGTATCACAATAAGTTTACTGCCGAAGCACCAGTCATTGTTATGGGGCGAAGCGGTAACATTGGAAATCCACGACTCTATCTCTGTAACTGTTGGACTCATAACACATCTCTCTATGTAAAGCAGATTTTTCATTCCGAACCTATATGGACATTCTATTTATTGAAAAACCTCAATTATGATGGCTTTGTCGGTGGAAGTGCAGTTCCTACCTTAAACAGAAATGATGTTCACGCTTATGGTATTGCTATTCCACCACTTGAATTGCAGAAATCTTTTTCTGAAAAAGTTATGAAGCTTATTATTCGTAAAGAAGAAAACATTTTGGAAATAACGAAACTGCAAGAGTTACAAGGCACAATCCTTGCAACTATATCAAGCCGCTAAATTATCATTTATATTAAACATTGGTGTAGTGATGTTGGTACAACGAAGGGAGTACTAACATGAAAAAACAGATTATAAACACTATAGAACAGGCAATGTTGAAATTACTTGATAATTCACAGCTTTTGGAATTACGAAAGGCTCTTAATGCTGCTTTTGAAGGCATTGATATTGTAAAAGCTGAATCAAATCATGAAGAAAAAACTTGTAATGATGATATAGTTGACGCTTTTATTTCAGCTAAACGTATAGAAGGTTGTTCTGCAAAAACGCTTTCATATTACAGCAAAACCATAAACACAATGCTTTCTGAGATCAAAAAGAACGTCAATCAGGTTACAACAGAAGATATCAGAGCATATTTTACAGCTTATCAGGAGAAAAAGCAACCCAGCAAAGTAACCATTGATAATATTCGCAGGATTCTTTCAAGTTTCTTTTCATGGCTTGAAGACGAAGACATGATAGTGAAAAATCCAATCAGACGCATTCATAAGGTAAAAACAAGCAAGGCTGTAAAGGAAACGTATACCGATGAAAATCTTGAAACGCTGAGAGATAATTGTGATAATCTTCGTGACAGGGCAATAATTGATTTGTTATCATCAACCGGTATGCGTGTCGGTGAAATGGTAGGTTTGAACAGAGATGACATTGATTTCAACGAACGAGAGTGTATTGTTCTCGGTAAAGGTGATAAAGAAAGAGTAGTGTATTTTGATGCGAGAGCAAAACTACATTTACAGGAATATCTTGATTCCCGTACAGACGATAATCCGGCATTATTTGTGTCATTGTACGGGAATCATGAAAGATTAAAAATCGGTGGTATAGAGTGCCGTTTAAGAAAAATGGGTGAAAGACTTGGGATTCATAAGGTCCATCCGCATAAATTCAGAAGAACTCTCGCCACAATGGCAATAGATAAAGGAATGCCAATTGAACAATTACAATGCTTATTAGGTCATCAGCGTATTGATACAACGTTGCAATATGCGATGGTTAAGCAGAATAATGTAAAATTGGCACATAGAAAATACATTGGATAGAGGTGGTATATTTGAGTACCGAATATAAAAAACTTGGACAGTATATTCGAACCGTTGACATTAGAAATACAGATTTAGTATCAATGAATCTTCTTGGAGTATCTGTGAAGAAACAGTTTATTACTTCAATAGCAAATACAGTTGGTACTGATTTTAAGAAATATAAAGTTGTAAAAAAAGGACAGTTTACATATATTCCCGATACGTCAAGAAGAGGCGATAAGATTGGAATTGCTCTGCTTGAAAATTATGAAATTGGTATTGTGAGTAATATATATATTGTTTTTGAAATTATCGACACCAATCAACTTATGCCTGAATACTTAATGCTTTGGTTCAGTCGTCCCGAATTTGACAGATATGCACGTTTTAAATCGCATGGAAGTGTGAGAGAGATATTTGATTGGGATGAAATGTGTAATGTTGAACTTCCTGTTCCAGATATTGAAAAGCAGAGAAAGATTGTAAAAGCATATCAGACGATTACTGACAGAATTGCCTTGAAACAGAAGATAAATGATAATTTAGCGGCTTAGTTTGCAAGACGAGAAAGGAATGTTTCCTGTAGGTCTGTAAGTTGTCGAATTTCCTTTTCAAGAAGTTTCTTGTGTTCAATAAACGGAAGTATTAAATTATGGAACTTCTCAATAACAGCCATCGGTGGAGAAATAACATCCAAACTCTCAACACCGTTCTTAGTCAAGTGAGCCATAACACTTCCGTGACCTTCCTTACTCAATCTCTCAACCTCTTGTTTCAAGTAGAGATAAACGTATTCTCGATAGAGAGAAGATGTTTTGGAAAAGTCAGCTTTCCAAATATGGTAATGATAGATAGTCTTTTCATCATTCCATATATATAAGCCAAAAGAGGCAGACCAACAGAACAGCAAATCATCGGGATAACAATATTTGTTTTCTTCAAGTTCCATATCGGAGTAATACCAACTGCTTTTTGTGAAGAAATTACCTACCCGAAGCACTCTGTATTTGCCGTTGTTCAAAAGTTCTTCTTGACTGTAGGCTCTACCATTCACTAACTCGCAAAGTTCATTGAGCTTGCACAGATTCCAATTTTCAGGTATGTTACCGAGTTTTGTCGATTTGGTTGTTTCATCTTTGAATGGCTTAAAATCTACAAAGTATTCTTGATAAATAGCCTGCATAGTTGTCGCTAAATTATCATTTAATTACTCATTAATAAAAAGAGAGGTGCTATAATTGTTTAAAATGATGTCTGGATTTCCCCGTGAAAAGGTTGAACTTATAAAGCAGAACAGACAAGAAACATATCAAGTTGATGCATTAATTGTTGATTCCTCTGCACTAATAGAAGATACCACCATTATTATTGAAGAAAATGATTTTATTGCCCGAACTCTTCCAAATGGATTGGTTGAAAATTATGTTATAACAAATAATGGTTATTGTAGTGGAAGTGGACACGGTATTCCTCCGCATTATCAAGTTAAAATGAAGAAGATAGCGAAATTACCTGCAACCAATGAAGACACTTTAGAGATTGGAAACAATAGATATATTATGAGAAAACAATTACTTAAAATTGTCGAAGAAATCCCGATAATAGAATCAAAATTCAGACACTTTAAGCCACCAAAAGGTTTGATAATTCCAGAAGGTGATTTTATTTATGATGATCCGGATTTTATAAATTGGTTAGAAGCAGTTAGATATGTCTTACAAGACATTTATGACAGAACCAATGATAGATATGTATGGGAAATAATAAATCCTTCAGGCATTATATATGAATTTGATGGTAAGAATGGTGATGAACGGAAAAGATTCAATAAGCTTAAAAGTTCTTTGTGTATTATAGCACAAAATGTTGATAAGTATTATCCTGCATTAAACGTAAACGGAGAAGAAGTAATGAAAACGCCAATGTTATTTATTAGTCACGCATCTGATGATATTAAATATGTACAGCCTATTGTCGAGCTATTTGCAGATATTGGATTGAATAATACTACCATGTTTTGTTCGTCTGTTCCTGATTATCATATACCGATGGATAATGATATTTATGATTATCTTAAGGACTTGTTTGATAATCATGATCTTCATGTTATCTTTGCTTTGTCAGATAATTATTATAAAAGTGCCGCTTGTTTGAATGAAATGGGAGCTGCATGGGTTTTAAGAAAACGTTACTCTACCATTTTATTGCCAAAATTCGATTTCTCAGCTATAAGAGGTGCTGTAAATCCATCTCAAATATCATTAAAATTGGACAATGACAATATCGCTGAAATTAAAACAAGGCTTGGAGAATTAAAAGATATTATTTCAAGCGAATTCAATATTTCCGTCCCTGCAAATCGTTGGGAAAATAAACGAGACGCCTTTATAGCTACGATTAATAACCTGATACAAGAAGGTGATTAAATGCAAATCTTCAATGAGCACTCATTAGAAATGGCTATCATGGAGCTGTTTCAGGATGAAAATTACGAATATATCAGCGGCGATATGATTCAAAGGAAACAAACTGAAGTATTGCTTGAGAATGATATAAAATCCTATCTGAAAGATAAATATGCATCAGAAAATTTAACTGAGAACGAAATTGACGGGATAATTCTGTCTTTACGAAGCATATCCGGCTCGATATACGAAGCTAATAAGTCAATCTGTAAAATGCTGTGTGACGGATTTATTCTTAATCGTGAGGACAGAAGCCAGAAAGACCTTTATATTAATCTTATAGATTTTGAGAATATAGAAAACAACATCTTCAAAATAGTGAATCAATTTGAAATTGAAGGTGTAAACAATCAGATTAGAATACCTGATGCGATTTTATTTGTAAATGGACTGCCGATAGTTGTGTTTGAGTTCAAGAGTGCTGTCCGTGAGGATGCAACTATTATGGACGCATACAAGCAGCTTACTGTTCGCTACAAGCGTGATATTCCTGAATTATTTAAATATAATGCCTTTGTTGTGATCAGTGATGGAGCTAATAATAAATATGGCTCATTCTTTTCAAAGTATGATTTCTTTTATTCATGGAGAAAAATTGAATCTACAGATAAGGATTTCGATGGAATAAGCTCACTTATTACTATGGTTAAGGGTATGTTTCGTAAAAACAGACTTCTCTCTGTTGTAAAGGACTTTATATATTTCCCTGATTCTTCCGATAATGACTTGAAAATTGTATGTCGCTATCCTCAGTTTTTCGCTGCAACAAAATTACTTGCAAACATTAAGCAGCATATGAAACCGCATGGTGATGGTAAGGGCGGTACATATTTCGGTGCGACAGGTTGTGGCAAAAGCTATACAATGCTTTTCTTAACAAGAATGCTGATGAAGTCAAAAGACCTCAGAAGTCCTACAATTCTTATTATTACTGACAGAACAGACCTTGATGACCAGCTTTCAAAGCAGTTTTTGGCATCTAAAAAATATATTGGCGATGAAACAGTTGTCAGTATTGAGTCTCGTGAAAAACTCAGAGAAGAACTCCGTGGCAGAACAAGCGGAGGGGTATATCTGACTACAATACAAAAATTCTCAGAAGATATAAAACTTTTGACCGACCGTTCCAATGTAATTTGTATTTCTGACGAAGCACACAGATCTCAGGTAAACCTTAATCGTAAGGATAAGAAAGATGAAAGCGGCTATTATAAAAAATATGGTTTTGCAAAGTATCTCCGAGATTCTTTGCCGAATGCTACATATGTAGGATTTACAGGAACTCCAATCGATGCGACTATTGAAGTGTTTGGTCCGGTGGTAGATGCGTACACAATGACGGAAGCGGTTGAGGACGGAATTACAGTAAATCTCGTATATGATGGCAGAGCCGCAAAGGTTACATTGAATCAGGACAAGATTCAGGAAATTGAGAAATACTACGACCAGTGTGCTGAAGATGGTTCCAGTGAATATCAGATTGAAGAAAGTAAGAAAGCTGTTGCCAAACTTGATGTTATCATTGGTGATCCCGACAGATTAAGAGCAGTAGCAGAAGATTTTATTTCTCATTATGAAACTCGTGTAGCCGAAGGGGCAACAGTAGCCGGAAAAGCTATGTTTGTTTGTTCAAATAGAGATATTGCATATCGTCTGTATAAAATTATCAGAGAATTAAGACCTGAATGGACGGAAAAAAGAGTATGTCCGGATGGCGTTGAGCTTACTGAAAAGGAGAAAAAAGAACTTAAACCTGTCGAGATGATAAAACTTGTAATGACAAGAAATAAAGATGACGAGCGTGAACTTTATGAAATGCTTGGGACGAAAGAGGACAGAAAAGAACTTGACAGACAGTTTAAAAATATTCACTCTAATTTCAAAATTGCTATTGTTGTGGATATGTGGCTCACAGGTTTTGATGTACCGGCTCTTGATACGATTTACATTGACAAACCAATACAGCAGCATACATTGATACAGACTATTTCTCGTGTTAACAGAGTATATGAAGGAAAGGACAAAGGGCTTATTGTCGATTATATCGGGATCAAGAAAAACATGAATCTTGCTCTGAAGAAATACACCAATTATGAAAGTGACGAATTTGAGGGAATAGAACAGTCGATCAAAATTGTAAAAGATCAGTTGGATGTTCTTGCTCAGATGTTCCATAATTTTAATAGCAGAGATTTTTTTGAAGGAACTCCAAAACAGCAGCTTGATTGTATAAACAGAGCAGTTGAGTATGTCCAGCTTTCATCTGAACTTGAGACAAGATTTATGGTTGCAACAAAAAGAATGAAACAAGCATTTAATCTTTGCAGTTCGAGTGAAAAGTTCTCTGAGAAAGAAAAAGACCGCATTCACTTTTATTGTGCTGTACGTTCTGTACTTTTCAAACTGACAAAAGGAGAAGCTCCTGATATTTCACAGATGAATGCTCGTGTTCGTGAGTTGCTGGAAGGTGCAATTCAGTCCGATGGAATTGAGGAACTATTTGAATCAGGTAAGCATATTGAAATAGATGTGTTCAGCGAAGAGTACCTCAATCGCATAAATGCAATACAGCTTCCCAATACCAAAATTAAGATTTTACAGAGACTGCTATCTCAGGCTATTGATGAATTCAAGAAAGTAAATCGAATTAAGGGAATTGAATTTTCAGATAGGATGAGACACGTTGTTGATGAGTATAACAACAGAAGACGTGATGAAGCTTATGCAAATGAAGTTCTTGATGATGTTGCCGAGCAACTTGCAAAGCTACTTTCCGAATTGAAGAACGAAAAGGATTCGTTTAAAGATATGGGAATTGATTTTGAAGAAAAAGCATTTTATGATATTCTTTTTTCAGTTGCCAAGAAGTATGAATTTGAATATCCGGAAGATAAAATGATTGAGTTGTCAAAACGAATCAAGCTCATTGTTGATGACAAAGCTAAGTATACGGATTGGGCTACTCGTGAAGATATAAAGGCAAACCTGCAGGTCGATTTAATACTCTTGCTGGATGAATTCGATTATCCTCCTGTAACGATAGATGACGTGTACAAGGAAGTTCTTGAGCAGGCTGAGAACTTTAAGAAGTATCAAGGTTAGGAGGAAAATATTAGCGATGGGTAAAGAGTTATTTAATAATATACCAAGTAAAGTTGGAGAACTTTTGATGCAGGTCAGAATCGGGAGCATTGGTCTTCCTGACTTGCAAAGACCATTTGTCTGGACGGATGTAAAGGTGCGTGACTTGTTGGATTCTATGATGAAAGGCTATCCAATAGGCTACATCATGCTTTGGTCTACTCCGCAAAGTTATGAAAATGCAAAACAAATCGGAGACAATGATAAAAGTCATAAAATTCCGAGTGAACTTGTAATTGACGGACAGCAAAGACTGACAGCACTGCTTGCGGCAATGTGTGGTATAGTAATCAGGGATAAATCGTATAAAGAACGTAAAATTAAGATTGCTTTTAATCCTCAAACCAGAGAGTTTGCAGTTTGGTCAATGGCATATGAGCGTGATGCAGAGTGGATAAGCTGTATCAGCGATGCTTTTGAAGCTGATGAAAATCACGATTCTTCAAAATTCCGTAAGGCGTATATCAGAAAAGCTAATGAGAGCAGAGAAAAAAATGGAAAAGGACCTCTGACAGATGATGAAGAAGACATCATAGAGCAAAATCTGAAAGACCTTCTTGATCTCAAAATCTATTTGTTACCAACTTTGAAAATTGAAGCAGGTGCAGATGAGCAGGATGTAGCAGATATTTTCGTAAGAGTAAACTCTGGTGGTCAAAAGTTGACAGAAAAGAACTTCATTGAAACATTGCTTGCTGTTTATGATAACGGAGTACATGACAGAATAAACCGGTTTTGTGCAGAATCAAGAATCCCTGCTGATAAGACATCTTATAATCCACTGATAGAACTTGACCCTGCACATATTATTAGAATGACAGTAGGCGTAGGATTCAGAAGAGCAAGGCTGAAATATGCTTATATGCTTCTGCGTGGTAAGAATCTGAATACTGGAGAAATCTCACAGGACGAGCAGAGTAAGAATCTCAGCATCTTTAAAAATAGCCTTGATACTGTTCTTGACTTAAATAATTGGCATAGTTTCCTAAATATCTATATGCAAGCAGGTTACTTGAAGAGTACAATCATATCTTCAACCAATACAATTGTTTTCAGCTATGTGCTATATTTATTAGGTAAATATGATTATGAGCTGAGTTCAATGCAGTTAAAGAATATCCTTACAAGATGGATTTTTATGTCTACTGTAACAAGTTTTTACACTGGTTCAACAGAATCAGAGGTAGAAAAACAATTTGCAGATTTGAAAAAGGTGAATACTGCTGATGAGTTTATAGATTATCTTGAAGATGTTATAAACACAAGATTTACCGATGATTTCTTCAGATATACTCTGCCAAATGGTCTTAACAGCTCTTCATCAATTTCACCTGAGTGGTTTGCTTATTTAGCATCATTAAACGTACTGAATACCCCCATGCTTTTCAGTACAACACCACTTTCGCAGTTCTTTACAATGGGTAGCAATGGCAGTAAGAGTTCCATCGACAAACATCATATTTTCCCGAAAAACTACCTTACATCAATTGGATTCGATAATGACAGAGACAGAAATCAAATAGCCAACTTTACGTACATCGACTATCCGACAAACATTGAGATCAGTGATGACCCACCAGTGGAATATGTTGAACGTTTCAAGAAGAAACTTGGTGATGAGCAGTACAAGATAAGCTGTAAACAACATGCACTGCCACTTGGATTCGAGAAAATGGAGTATACCGAATTCTTGACTCAACGTAGAATACTGATGTCTGAAACTATAAGAGAGGCATACAATAAACTTTGTACGTTGGGATGAGTGTGTGAACTACTACATTCGGTGGATAGCTGAAAAGCATTTGTTGTTCATAAGGAGAAAAAATTATGAAGGATATCATCATATATCATGGAAGTACGCAGATTGTTGAATATCCTGAAATTCGAGTTGCAAAATATAACAAAGATTTTTATTTTGGATTCTATTGCACCATGATGCCGGAGCAGGCAAGAAGGTGGGCAACGAGATTTACAGGAAAGGGTATCATCAACGAGTATTTGTACAGACCAAATGAAAAATTGAAAACGCTTATTTTTCCTGAAATGACGGAAGAATGGCTTGATTTTATTGCAAGTTGTCGGCTTGGCAAGCCACATGATTATGATATTGTAGAAGGACCAATGGCGAATGATACAATATTCAATTATGTGCAGGATTTTGTAGACGGTAAAATTTCAAGAGCTGCATTCTGGGAACTTGCTAAATTTAAAAAGCCAACGCATCAGATCAGTTTTCATACGGCAAAAGCACTCACAACGCTTGAATTTTTGAAAGGATATGAAGTGAATGAGTAAGAATGATCCAGCTTTATTTTATACGTGCAGCCTGATTGAATTCATCGGCAGAAAATGCCGTCAAAAGAGGAGTGCTGTTGTAAATTTTCTTGGAGAAAATACGATAGACCGTATTTATCGGAATGCTGATATTTTACATTGTGAAGTAATTGATTCTGTTGCCGACAGATATATTGAATTGCTTCATATACCAGACGGGGAATTTGATAATGTAGCATCCTGCAAATATACCGTTCCGGACTATTGGACAATTGGAGCAGTATATGAGCGTTTAATAGAGGACTCTTTTGAAAATATAACGGTAAAAGAAATTATGACAGTTTTCACATCATGGATCAGCGATGCGATTTCAAATTATAATACCGATTTTTATTATCAGCCAAGGGACTATTTGAAAGAGTGTTTTATTCAGGGGAGTGTTATATAAAAAACTGATTCGTTGGAGTCTTGCAGGCGAACTGCAAAAGTGTGTTAATGTCATTCAAATTACACACTCAACTATGATTTTTGCCCGAAATAAACTGCATTTCCAACAGCTGATGATATTATCCAGTCGGTTTCGATGCACGTTGAGTGCGTAGTTTTGATGTCAAGAGTGAACCCAAAGAAATAGAAAAAGTGTTGGTTTTTAAGGCTTATTCAAGTGCTATCGTTAAATGGTATCAATAACAGGGAATAAGCCTTTATTTTCTGTACTGAAATTCACTTTGTGGGAACATATCCACGGATTAGGGTTGACAAAACACTATGAATATTGCAAAAAGTGAACCCTTTTTGCAACCAAAAGGGTTCACTTTATAACGATAGAGGGTTATGGGTGTTAGAGGTTATACAGACTTATCGGCAAACTTGCACACTTTAAAGCAGTTCGTTAAGCAGATTCATGTATTTTACTTTCTGTTTGATGTTAAGAATCATTATTGATATCAATCTGTTTGAAATTTATATAATCACTCGTTTTTTGTACAAATACCTTGAAATTTGCGATAATATGTGCTATATTGTGAGTAAAACAACGTACTTTTGAAACTATTTTAGTAGATTGCTTAACAAATATACGAAAATCAAAGTAGGAGAAATGTTCTATGATTAGAATAGCAATTGTAGACGACATCATTGAAATTTGTTCTTCTTTAGAGAGAATTTTGCTTCATTATGCAGAGAAAATTGATGAAAAAATTGAAGTGGAACCATACACGAGCAGTGAAACATTTTTTTCTGCCTTGGATAATAATGAAACTTTTGATTTAATATATCTTGATATAGAGATTGACAATAAGACAGGAATAGATATAGCAAATCATATCCGTTCTGTTATGGATGACGAACTTCAACAAATCGTTTACATTTCAGGAAAACCTGAATATAGTATAAAGTTGCATGAAACGCATCCATTGGACTTTATTATAAAACCGATTAAACAAGAATCTGTTGAAAAAATAATGAATCGCTATATGAAAATATCCGGAAGATTCACAGATAATTTTACTTACAATATCGGAACAGACAAGTATAAAATTAAAATGAAAGAAATCTTGTATTTCAATGTTAGTAATCATACAACTGAAATGCATACAAAAAATAATGTAATTTCAATTTATGGAACACTAAAGGCATTAGAAAAAGAATTGAAGAGGTATGGATTTCTGAGAATCCATAGAAAAATTTTAGTTAATTCATTGCATATAAAGGAGTATCATTATGAAAATGTCACTCTTTATAATGGTGAATCCCTTGAAATAGGAAAAACATATCACAATGATGTTACATCTTTTAAATTAGAATCTTTCAGAGAGGATTGAATATGACTGCATCTGTATATACAATGTTTCAGATAATATCTGACTTTTTTGGAATGTTTTATATTGCAAGGTTTATGAATGCTTTTATTCATTCTGATAACAAAAGAAAAAGCAACTTATATTGCCTGCTGTATTTAACATATCCGACACTGACTATTTTCTCTTTATTTTTAGGGAACTTTCCCATATTAAATGTTTCTATAAATCTTATTTCCTTATTTATAATTTCATTCAGATATAAATGCTCACTTGAAAAGAGAATTATTTCAGTAGGTTTGATATTTTTTATCATGTTAATAACGGATATAATCTGTGCTGTGCTTGGCAATACTTTAAATGCTTCATTGATAGCAGAGACACCTTATAAAAGTATAATAAGTCTTGTAATATATAATTTGATCATTTATATGATTTCCATATTATTTGAAAATGTTGAAATATCCAAAAAAGATATAAAAATACCCTATTTTATTTGGGGCTGCTTTACTGCGGTTCCATTACTTTCAATTGTATCTGTTTTAATTACCATACAGATAAACACAGCAAAAACAATACACATCACTGCGTTATTTTTAATTTTGCTGTCTATTAATGTTATTTCTTTTTTTGTTTATGACAGCATTATTGAAATATATGAAGAAAGAATCAGCAATATTTCATTGAAAGAAGAAAAAGAATACTACAGAAAACAATGCATATATATGCAGGAATCTGAAAAAGAGCTGTTTGCTTTTCGACACGATATTTCAAACCAGCTGGATTTAATAAAGAAAATGTCACATAACACGAATAGCGATCAAATAAATGAAAGTGTTGCTTATCTGGAAGATAAACTGAAATCTGCTGAAATGTTTTCAAATACGCATAACATCATAATTGATTCTATATTAAATATGAAATATACTGAAATTAAAAATTGCGGTATATCTGTCAATTGCAAATGCCGAGTTCCGTGTAAATTGAATATTGAGCCAATGGATTTAATGGTCATTATTGGAAATCTGCTTGATAATGCAATTTGTGCAGCTGAAAAAGTTAATGATAATAAATATATTGGAATTCAAATTATATTTGAAAGTGGCATGATTTATATAAAAGTTGAAAATACATATATCGGGAAGCTGAATATAGATGATGAAAGATTTTTAACAACGAAATCCAACAAAGCAATGCATGGCTTTGGATTGTCAAATGTCAAAAAAACAGTAAAAAAATATCATGGGAGTACAAAATTTAACTACACAGCTAATCTCTTCACATCAGAAGTTATATTATATTTAGAATAGCAAAACAGCCAAAATCGCAAAGTTGATTTTGGCTATTTTGCTAATTATTTTCCTTTTACGTCGCTGAAATTTCCATTCACGTCGATTGCTCGTTTTTAAGTGATTATTTGTGGTATAATGAAACGGAATTATATTTAATCTTATATCATGAATGTTAAAAACAGAAAGGTGTTATTTATGAGAAAGAAATTTTTAGCATTTTCATTATCTTTGGTAATGGTAATGTCTGTGGGCATATATATGCCAAAAGTTTTGGCATTAGAAAAACAGGCCAGTAATGAAGTGGTCGATATGGAAGCGGATACTAAAATGCCGATTGTTAAGGACGCTACCGGTACGATAACAGAAGAAATGAAAGCTCGACTGATTGCAAAATTTGAACAGAAATATCCTAATACCGATCTCAGTGAATTTATTGTGGAATACGCTTCCAATGACGATTTCGCTTATGATAATGTAAATAGTGACTATCTGTTTAAGGTTTATTATAAAGATATATGGGTTTATGATAGCTTTGAATCGAATTCAAGAGTATTTCTTGGAATAAGAAACGATGAGGATTATGAAGCGGTTTTTAAATCAGAATTTGTTGAATCCTGCAAAGAGTTATCTTTCGATAATCTTATTAGTGAAGAATCAGCAAAGCAGACTCTCAAAGATATGCATAAGCTTACGGACGACGATACCTGCAATGTTCAGCTTGTGATATATAATTATCTTACAACTGGAATGATTGGTTCAGATAAAGCCGTTCTCGCTTACAAAATCAATCTTACAGGCAATCATCCGGATATGGAATATATTATTGATGCTCATTCCGGTGAAATACTAAAAGGCGAAAGTTCCACAGTTCCGTTTGAGGGTGAAAAGTATAGGATAGATGATGTTACTTATATAAAGTACAACGATTATGCGGAACTTTTATCTTGCGATATGATGGCAACAAAAGTTAATATTCCGGAGGAAATTGATGGAATTCCCGTAAGAAAAATTGCCTCAGGTGCATTTAATAATTGTGTTTTACTGACGCAATTGATTATACCGGATTCCGTTGAAGAAATTGGTAATAATGCTTTTTATGGCTGTTCTTCTCTGAAGGAGATAAAACTACCTGCTAAAATAAAAACTATTGATATAAGTATGTTTACGCAATGCATAAATATTTTAGAAGTATTTATACCTGATGAAGTAGAAACCATAAAATCAGGTGCTTTTAATTTATGCAAAAGCTTAAAGACTGTATATATTCCAAAGAGTGTAGTCGAAATTGAAAAAGATGTATTTGACGGATGTGATTCTTTGGCAACCATTTTTTATGAAGGCTCAAAAACTGAATGGGATGAATTGGTTTCAAGATGCGGCTTGGATTTGAATGTTAATGTAATATGTAATTCATATAACCAAGAGGATACATTGCTTGGAGATATTAACGCTGATGGTTCATTTAATATAGCAGATATTGTTATGCTTCAGAAATGGCTTTTAGGTGTTTCTGATGTTACACTTCCAAATTGGAAAGCTGCTGATTTTTGTGAAGACGAAAAGCTTAATGTACTTGACCTTTGTATGATGAAACGCAAATTGGTTGAAAATATGCAGTCGGATCCTGAGGTTATTGACGAATTTACTCCTTGTACAGCAACCTTGGAGGATGATTTTGTAGATTATATGTTAGAGGTTACTATTAAACAGCAGTATACTAGTGACCCCCTGAAAACATGGACTACTGAAAATTTTAAAAATGTAGATAATATTAAATTGGTAGAAGATGCTACCCCACCTATAAGTAACAGACAGATTTTATACATTACACTTGAGAATTGCAGCAAGGAAAATGTGCTGAAAATGATCAAAGACATTGAAAATCTACAGATTGAGGAAATTATGTCAGTTAATCCATTGTCTCCATTGGGATTACCTGAACCGCCCGAAGAATCAAAAAATTAGAAAAGAATAAAAAGATGGAAAAGGGTTTACTAATAAAAACTTTGTCGTGCATTTCATCAGCATTTATAATTACTTCAACCACTTCTATCAACTGAAATAAGTTTTAATAAAAGTAATGGATGTGAAAAGAATCTGCAAATGATAAAATTTCCCGATAAGCCAGCATTTAAATGCTGATTTATCGGGATTTGTTTTTAAGTTTTTTACAGCCTTCATTTTTCATATTTTACTTTTATACAGACAAAATTAAGATCTTTAAAATTTCAAACCACTTCATTACTCTGTAATCTTCCCATTTCTCACATAGTCATCAATTTCTGAGATTTTAAATTTATACTGTTTTCCTGCTTTGTAGTAGGGAATCTTATTTGCTTTTATCCATGCACGAATGGTATCCTTACTCACGCTGAGATGATTTGCAATGTCATCTAAATTGACCCATTTCTCTACCACATTGTTTTCGCCGTTCATTATGTACCTCCAACTTATAATTGAAATCCTAATTCACGTAATTCTGCTATCAGATCCACTTTCTTTATACACCAGTGCGTTCTGTTGAACTCATTGAAAGATGAATTGCCTTGTATATCTAAGTCAAATAAAGATTCATTCAGTCGCTGCTGCGGCAGAAGATAAATAATATGCGGATATATCTTCACTGCTTCGTGACGAACCTTTAACTGACGGATATAACCCAATCCAAGAACCTGGTCTTCATCTGTATGTCCATAACTGATATTTTCATTTGCAAAGATAGATGGAAAAGTAAGTACTCTTTTTTGTGTTTCTGATGATGAAATTGGAAATTCTTTTACTAATTCATCGCCCATATACTCTTTCAAGGAACGGTCAATGCTTAATGTGAAAGGCTGTATGTTATAAAAATCCATCTCACCTCCAACAATCAGATTATAATATTCGTTATTAAGAGAGAGCGTTGCAGGTTTTGGAGCTTGTGTTATAAGCTGAGGTGGTGTATTAAGCGTTTGCAATGTGACATTCAAATTATCAACATGATTTGCAAATACATTTTTTTCACCCATTTGCTGAATTGTTTGAGTATCCGGATGAAGGCTTAAAGTTACAGGCTGATTGGGTTGTATATCATTTGACATCGCAGAACCTCCTTTTTAATTTCATAGATTCAATGTATCAACGTGGTCGATGTGTACATTTTTCTCGCCGTACTGATTTACAATAGTTGCATGATTGATATATTGTGTTGTTGCTTTTTGATTTTTATCTTCAAAGTTATTGTCTTCAGCAGCTTTTGGGATGGATTCTACGAAAATCTCCTGTGTAATACAATCACTTACTGTTCCGGCATACTTTCCACGGTTTGGATACCACTGCTGATATGTTGCTGCACCTCTTTCATTACAATCGGAGCGATGCATAATAATAAAGTGCCAGATTCCCAGAAGAAAAGGTTCTATCACAAAAGATTCCATTTCAATCATTTTTTCTTTGGTAACAAAAGCACCATTTTCAAATATGTAAAAAGGAGTATCGGATTCAATGGTGTAGTCACTTTTAATCATACCAAGCAAACAACGTGTAAGCTGGATATACTTATTAGAGTCTGTAAATTCTTGTACAAACTCAGACATCAATATCAAAGCAGATGAATCGGAACTTTTTATATCTTTATCAAATGACCATTTCATATCCGCATCAGAAAAAGATGTAAAAGCTTCCAGTGAGTTGGTGCAGGTTTTGAATTGACTGGTATAAGTCTTTAAACTGGAACAGTTCATAAAATCTTTCATTTGATAAACTGAAATAAGCCTCCTGAACGTTTCTTGTTCAGAGAGGCTTTCTTTGTGTCCTTTTGTATGCTCTGTAGAGGTTGTAAGAACAGGTCTTGCTCTTAGCAGTTGCGTAAAAAATGTACCGCCGCAGAGATAGGGAATTGATTCATTTGCCATAGGTTGCCTCTGATTTTCAAATATTAACTCGATTAACGGAAAATGCTATTGCAATTAACCGGATTAACGATATTCTTTTTATTAGATGAAGTAAAAATCCACATCAAATCATATTAAAACTTATTATATCAGAAATACACACACTTTACCAGTGGTAAGACGTAAATTTTGTATGAACAGCTAAAAGAAGTCGCTTTGGAGCGTTAGTATTTGGCTGAAATACACATACATCGTTGATGTTATTTCTGATAATTCAATGGAGAGCAACATCTCCGAAAAATTCATACTGTGCCTGATTACGTATAGGGCAATGTCTGGATACATAAAAAGCTTTTTTCAAAAAGCTGAAATGTGTACCCTTTCTTCCTTATACCTTTTTTCAGGCAAAAGGATAGTCAGGCTGCACGAACCTGACTTTTTTGTATCTGCGTTGCCCTTGCTGTCACAGGCAGAAAGGACAACCTATGAAAAATCATATCAAACGCAACTACAATGGAGAAAAAATTAAATCCGAAGAGATTCTTGTGCCAATTATGTACAGCGATTTTGCTGAATCTTACTGTACGAATCAGGAATGTGTTAAAACTATTTCTGTAGGTGGCAGACAATTTAAGGTTATGTATGTTGCTGTTCCCAAAGAAATCGCTAAATACGCACGAAACTCATTCAATTTAGCTGTAAATGAACAATTGGGTCACTACACAGTAAGAAATTCTGTATCCGTCAATAAATTAGAAGATGTCTATGAACTTGAGATGGAAGCTTCACTTTCACCGGAAGATGAAATGATGGAAAAAGAAGAAAAGCGTGAAATAACAAAACTTATCACAGATTTGATTCATCAGTTAATTGAACAATCTCCAAAGCACGGTTTTGCTGCCTTGCTCCTTATCAATAATATTAAGGGGAAAGAGTTTCATGAAAAAATGCATCTTGGACATGATGCAGCAAATACAGTTCGCAAACAAGCAGAGGATTTTTTAAGGTGTGGTCTTGTTAATATTGATATCCATGGTATTCACTCTAAGAAGTCGAAGAATACGGCCTATTATCGTGAAGAGGCCTATCGTTTGCTTGATGCTCTGTTAAAAATGTATAATGCTTAAAAAAGCAGCAGTTCTGACTATGCAAGTGGTCAGTTCTGCTGCTTTTTTTAATCTTTCTTAGAGAGCCTGAAAAATTTTGTGTAAAAAGAATAAAATACTTTCAATCAGACAAAGCTAAAAGCAGGCGAAAAAGATCTGAAAGGAAGTATTTTTATTATGGAAAAAGCATCAAAAGAGTTATTAAAGGAATTTGTAAACAGCCAGAAATTCACAAGTACAACCGACATCATGAACAGCATGAAGGAATTGTTCAGCGATGTTCTCCAACAGGTCATGGAAGCAGAACTTGAAGAAAAGCTGGGTTATGAAAAAAGTCAGCGTG
>OLWA01001159.1_pt1 | contig 28234 bp, 19 predicted proteins | sample 1673251 | NCBI WGS metagenome assembly OLWA01 (sample SAMEA3178937, study PRJEB25190) | human gut metagenome | biome: human gut; feature: human-associated habitat; material: faeces | place: Austria | collected 2013 | reverse complement strand
GAAGTCCCATTCGGCGTCGAAATCCACCGGATCGGTGATCGAGCCGCGGGCGATGAACAGCCCCTCCATCTTTTCGAGGTCGTTCTGCAGACCGTCGTAGTTGCGCGACAGCAGACCCGGCGCGAGGGTCACTTCGAGCATGTGTCCCTCGAACTCCACGCGGTCGCCGATCTTCAGCCCGCGCGTGCTGTCAAAAACCTGTACATAGGCCGCATCGCCTATGACCTTGATGACCTCGGCCATCATCTTCGTATCACCCGTCCACACGTGGCAGATCTCGTTCTGGCCCACAGGTCCGTCGGCCTTGACGATCACGATGTTGGAGATGATACCGTTTACACGTCCCGTTGTTTTCATGGTATCGTTTTATTGTTTATTTTCAATGAGTTGCTTACCGTCGAGTTCGGCCATCAGACGGGCGAACATCTCCCGTCCGCGGGCGGCGTCCAGACGCGTCCAGCGCGCCACGATGTTCACCCGCACCAGATACGACAGAATGGCATCGAGATCGAAATAGTCGAACGTGGCCAGTTCCGCGGCCTCCGACCAGCGGATCAGATCCAGCTTGCGCTCCTTTTCGACGAGGTTGGCCTCGTCGTTCATCGCCGCGATCACGGCATCCATCCAGGGCAGTTCGCCCCGCAGACCGAAATCGGCGGCCGAACTGCGCTGCAACTGATCGACGACATCGCCTTCGCCGACGAGCGCCTCCTCGACATTCCGTCCGGCGGCACGCGCGGCCACGGCGGCCGTGACGTTGCGCAGCGTACGGTCGAAACGCGACCATTCGCGCAGGAAACGGCTCCGCGATCCCTCGCAGATCCGGTAGTAGGCTTCAAAAAGCTCCTTCTCGAAACGTTGCGCCGTATCGACCGATTCGGCATCCTCGCCTTCGGGATCGGCATAGGCCCGCACGACGCGTGCCAGTGGCTCGGGCAGCCGCTGCGGCGCCTTCAGCTCCTCGTCGAGCTCTTCACGCGCGAGGTTGCCCAGCGGATTGAAGGCATTGCGTCCGCAGCGCAGCGCAGCGAGATTCTCGCAGTCGTAGTAGCCGTAGAGCATCCGCACCTGGAGGGCATCCCTTCCGCGAACCCCTTCGAGGATCTCGTCGATGATGGCCCGCGCATCGAATCCCTTCGTATCGGCATCGAGCGTATACTCCCGGAGCGATGCAACCAGCGTATAGTATTGGTTTTCGAACATGCCCTACGCCTTGAACAGCAGTTGATAGACCTTATCACGAAGGTACTCGCCCAGCAGGGCCTCCAGATCAGCATCCGTGAACGAGATGTAGTAGCCGCCCTCCTTGGCGCCCACCTTGAAGCCGCTCTTGACCTCCTTGGACCAGCCCACTTCGATACCGGCATCGAGCAGGGCCCGGGCGCTCTTGGCGAAGGCCGCATCGAGTTTTTCGCGGGCCTCTTCGGGGAGCAGCGCCTGCAGCGAGACCTTGCCCGAATCGGTGCCGTTCCAGTTGCGGGCCACGGCGAGGAGCATCTCCTCGAGGAATTTCGGATCGAGCGCTGCGGCCTTGACCCCCTCGGCGGTCGATTTGGCAACGATGGCCGAGGCGATTTCGGACTTGATGGTCGAGAGTGCCTGACGGCCGGCGAGCGAGATTTCGGTCATGGTGTTTTTCTCGACCTCCTCGGCCTTGGCGTGAGCCTTGCGGACGATCTCGTCGGCCTGGGCGCGGGCCTCGTCGAGGATTTTCCGGGCCTGAGCCTGGGCATCGGAGATCAGTTTGTCGGCATCGGCACGCCCCTTCTCCAACCCTTCGTCATAGAGTTTGCGGGTCAACTCCTGCAGTTTGTTTTCCATAATGTTATCGTGTTTGATTATTGTTTTTCATTTTTGCCGTACAAATATATAAAAGATTACGAATAAACCGCATTCCCGGGCGACAATTTATCCGGAAATGACAATTTTCCCACACAAATGGAGGGGCTGGACTTTTCCGTCCGGAGATGCAGACAAATAAAAACCCCCGCCCGTTGAAACGGACAGGGGATTTGAACACATGGCCATATGGATCAATCCGTTCTGCGGGCTGCGTCATGACGCAACGCGCGCAACATCTCCAACTTTGCGGCCAGACCGAACAGACGGTCGTTGTCGTACCAGGTTGCGAAGACCCCCTCCTGCGTCGTCTGCAGGGCCTGACGGGCCTGTTCGAGGTACGTGATGGCCCGGTCCAGATCCGCCGCCCGTTCGGCCGCAGACTTGTAGGCCCGCACGAAGTGGTAGAGCGAACGGTTCAACGACGCCATGTAGTGGCACGGCGCCTGGAGATTGTCGCGGAAGAAGCGCCGCGAAGCCTCCGGCAGACGCCCCATCAGTCGGTCGCAACGCTCCGCAACCATCTCGAACCGCACTGCTGCAGCCTGCGTCCCGGCCAGCAGCGAATCCACCTGATTCTGCCCGTCGATGCGGAACGATCGACCCGGAATGCGCTCGAAACCGATCTCGCAGAGCGGATTGGGCGAAAAGTCCGCAAAACGCCTGCCGATCTGGTCGAAGACCCGCGCGTAGCGCAGATCCTGGAAGAGGAACTGCCGCTCCAACCCCGGGAACTGCGAGGGTTTCTGCTGCCAGTAGGCATCGTAATAGTCGTGGTAGAGCCGGGCCGCCTCGCGGGCATGGCGCGCCCCGTAATACTGCCGGCAGAAAGTCTCCAGGAAACGGTCCGTATCGTAGGCCTCCATGTTCCACATCATCCGCGCGTTGGCCGACAGCTCCATGACGAACTCCCGCAGGTTGCCGGCGTTGACCACCGAGAAGGTCAGCGGACCCTTCGTATTGACGTACCGATAGTTGAACTCCATCTTCCAGGGGCCCTCGGCCGCCGCGAGATGGGCCCCCGTCGAGGTGAACTGCAGATTCATGTAATAGCCCAGCTTGACGTGCTGCGTCGTGTCGAAGGCCACCAGATCATCATACGGGTAATGGTCCCGGCGCCCGGCCACGAACGTCCACAGCATGTTCTCGCCCGTAGGCGGTTTCAGATAGCCCTTGGCCAGCAGATCCGACAGTTCGTCGTAGAAGGTCATCCGCACGAAGGGATCCCGTTCGCCGGTTGCCTGCTTGATCAGTTCGAGCTGGATGCGGATCATGCGGTTGATCACCTCGGCGCGTTCGCGTTCGCCTGCCGGGGCATCGGCAAAGGCCGCCCAGAAGGGCTGGTCACCGACCCCGCGGAAGGCAATCTGCCAGAGATTCTCCTGGTGGTTGCGGCAGACGGTCTCGACACTGTACTGCCAGAACTCGCGCAGAGCCGCCTCGTTGGACAACAACAGCGCCGGCGGCTCCATGCCGCGGACCTTCCGCCAGTAGCCGGCCCAGTTCGCGAGGTTGTTGTTGCAGGCCACGTGGTGGTGCGAGGTCAGCACCAGACCGTACTTGCGCAGCAGCGCGGCCTGACGGTTGAGCCGGTAGTCGGGATAGGTCACCGTAGCCTCGAGTTCGACCGTATTGAGTTTCAGGCGCAGCATGGTCTCGAGCCACAGCTCGTCGTTTTCGCGCGAAAGGGCCCGCCACGGCGTGAAGAGATCCGTATCGTTGGGGAACCAGGCCCGGTAGCGCACCTGCGGCGACTTGAAAAAGAGATCGCAGTCGGGCGGGACCGTGATCCGCGAACGACGCTGCGGCTCCCACGACGAGAAATACCACAACGGAGGAACTCCGAGGAGCTGCTCGCTGAAGGTGTAGATGGCATAGATGGCGCCCCGCATGTCCTTTCCGCAAAGGCAGACGCGCCGGTTTTGGGGATCGGCGTAGACGCGATGGGATTCAAAGCCGTCGAGCAGACGCAGCGTCGACGGATCGACGGTCGGCTGCGGGGAGGAGGCATCCACGATCAGCAGGTCGACCATGCGGGGATCATCGGCCGGCGCATCGGGCGTCACCATCTCGGGGCGGCAGCCCGTGACACGTTCGAAATCGCGGCAAAGCGTCTCGGCAGCCAGCCGCACCGGCGCCTCCGCCCCGGCCGACAGCACCAGCCGGAAATGTCCGGGTTTCAAAACCAGCGGTGCTGCGTCGAGATGCAACACGGGCACACACAGGAAAAACAAAAGCGTTAAAGCAATACGAACAATCATCGGATAATATCTTGAAAACGAGGTTTCGAAAAGGTTCGGACCGTCATGCCATCCACAGTATGCCGGCCCGAATTGGGGTCCATCAGTCCAATCATCGGACATACACGCAGATATCATCGAGAATATGCGCCGGACCGTTCGTCATGATGTAGTTGCTGGCCACGGCCGTAACCACCGTACTGGAACCACAGTTGGTCATCAGGTTCAGCCGGTCGATCTTGTTGCGGTCGGAGGCCGCCTGCTGAAGAACCATCGACATTTTGGCCTCTCCGCCCAGCAGAGTCTCCACATAGGTCACATTGTACGTCAGAATCCCATAGGCATGGTACTCTCCCTTGATGATATGAAAGAGAAAGATATCCTTCAGCTCCTGCAACCGTCCGGGATCGATCTTGGCCGCAGCGACCTTGTCGGCTATGGCCGTCTCGGTCAACAACAGATAGGTATACTTCGTCGTTGTCTGGGTATAATAGTCCGTCATACCGCACAACTCCAGTCCGTCCATCATGCTCGTGAAGAGATCCGGACGACTTTCCATGTATTCCCAACAGGTCTTGTGCTGGTAGATATCGAGCGTACTGCCCGTATATTCGTCATTCCGCTGCAACGCAAGGTCGCACGAACCCATCGTACAGGCGACGACCAAGGTCATGAATACAGATACAAGCTTTTTCATGATTCGTTGTTTTTCAATATTGAGTCTGTTCCAGATTGGAATTTTGCAACAAATGATCGCGATGGATCGGGAACGGGATTCGGGAATCGGAGCATCCGGCCACCTTCAGGGCATTGCCCGTCCGCACCAGATCGAACCAATATTTGCCCTCACCCAAGAGTTCGAACCGGCGTTCGGACAGAACAGCCTGTGCCGTCTGCTCCTTGTCGAGTGTGCCGGGCAGTGCATCCAGTCCGGCCCGTTCGCGCGTTCGGTTCACACAGGCAATCGCCTCCGCACTGCGATTCTGCTCGTTCAGAGCCTCCGCATACAGCAGCAACAGATCCGAATAGCGGTACATGATCAGATCATTGTCCGAGGCATAATCCTTGATATCCGCATTGTTCAACTCCCAGAACTTCTCCAGTTTGTAGGGAATCGACTGCAGTTCGCCCGTGTCCTCGTCCCGATACTCCTTGCACGTCCCCCGGAAACGGATATCGCGCGCATCAAACTCCGAACGAATCGCTTCGCCCAATACCAACCGCTGTCCATCGGCACAGAGCATGGCCCGCGTGTCATTCTCACGGCCGTCGCCCGTCTTGTCATAACGGACCGCAAAGAATATCTCCAGATCCGTACTTTCATCCCAAACGATCGAACGCCAGGCCAGAATCGAACTCTCATCCTCGGGCCCCGCCGCCTTGAAATCCTTGAATGCGAACTTCGAGGACGGAAGGCCCGTAATCTTCTCTTCCCAGATCCGAACCACCTCCTCATACCGATGCAACCAGGCATAAAGATCCATCTGAATGGCATAAACGGTCGGCAACGTAATATAAGTCCGATCCAATGCCGTCGATGATCCGATTTCGGGCAGATACGTTTCGGCCGTCTTCAGATCCTCCTCGACATGTGACAGCAACACCTCCTTAGCTTCCCGACTCTTCAGACACGTATTGACATCGAACTCCTCGACCGCATCGAGAAACAACGGGGCGTCTCCCCAGACACGGACAATGTAGAAATAAGCCAGCGCCCGCATGGCATACGCCTCTCCGATGGTCGGAGTGGCAATGGTAGGATCGACACCCGACATGGTCGGAACATATTTGATGATCAGATTGGCTCGATTGACCGTCTCGTAGATATCCGTCCACTTGCAGGCGCTGTTCGTCTCCGGAATGATGTCGTTGATCAGCTCCTCCTGGGCCGAGCCGAAATGTTGAAAGGGATCCCAGTTCTCGCCGCGAACCTCACCCCAGCTGAAATAATTGCTCGACATGGCGTTGGCAAACGAAATGTACATGGCAGCCCGCGCCGACTGGATATCCGAATCGGTCTTCCAGAACAGATTGGTACTCAGATTACTGATGGGTTCTTCATCGAGAAAGGCCCCGCACGAGGTCGCCAACAGGCCGAAGAACAAAAGGTATGATCTGAACTTTTTCATAGTCGTCATAGTCGTAGTTTTAGAATCCCAGGTTTATACCGAAACCGAACTCCCGCGTACGGGGATACTTGCCCGTATCGATTCCGAAATCGAGGATCCCCCCTCCGAATTCCGGATCGAAACCCGTGTAATTGGTCCACGTGAGCAGGTTGTTGCCGTAAAAATAGACCGATGCACTCTTCATGCGGATCTTGTCGAGAATCTTCTGCGGCAGCTGATAGGAGAGTTTGAGCGAACTGAGGCGGATGTAGGAGCCATCCTCGATCCAATAGTCCGAAACGCAGTTGCGGTTCCAGTTGTGATCCTTGTCCGGCGTCGGGAAAATGGCATCGTCACCCGGATAAAGCCACATGTTGCGGATCGTATAGGGATCCGGCGTGGTCATGTCATTGGCGAAATTGTTCCGCTTGTAGTTGGTCCAGTTGTAGAGATCGCCACCCAACGAATAGTTGAACGACAGGAAGAGCGATAGCCCCTTCCAGGAGACCGTCGTATTCAATCCTCCGAACACATCCGGCTGTGCACATCCCAGCAGAACCCGGTCATTTTCGTCAATAACCCCCATATTGGGATCATCCGGGTTGTCCAGCCAGTTCACGTCGCCGGCTCCAAGCACGTTTCCATCGCGGGTCTTGCGATTCACATTGCCTTCGTAACGGGCACCATTGAGCATATAATGGGAGAAGACGCCATCGTTGAATACCGGCGTGAGCTGGTTCCAGTTGTCGTCATAGGCATTCGACTCATCATAGGCAAAAACTCCGTCATGACGGAATCCATAGAATTCGCCGATCGGACGACCCGTCTGGACATAAATGGCACTTTCGCTTCCCGTATAGAAAGGCACGTCGTCAGCCAGTTTGGTCACCGTACTCAGGTTATGCGAGATATTGAAATCCACCCCCCAATGCCAGTCCTTTCCACGGATCAGATCGGCATGAAGCGAGAACTCAACACCCCGGTTGCGCATGGCCCCCACATTACGGGTCATGCTGCCATAACCGATCTCCTTGGGGACCTCCACGTCATACAACAGATCCGAGGTATTCTTTTCGTACCAGTCGAATCCGAGTGTGATACGGCTGCCGAGCATCGTAAAGTCGGCTCCGACATTGAACTGTTCGGTCCGTTCCCAACCCAGCTCCGCGTAGGTCAGGTTCGGCGCAAGGCCACCCACACCGTTATAGACCCCGACATTGCCGTATTGCGGCCACGAAGCATAGTTTCCAATGTCTTCATTGCCGGTGACACCATAGCTCAGACGAAGTTTCGCATCGTCCAGAAACGGCTTGGTCCACTGCATGAAACTCTCATCCGAGAAGCGCCAGCCAAGCGAGGCCGAGGGGAAAAAGCCCCAACGGTTGTTTTTGGCGAAACGCGACGACCCGTCGTAACGGATGTTCCCGGCAAAAAGATAACGGCTCTTCCAATTGTAGGTTCCCCGGAAGAAGAACGAAGCCAGCGAATGTCTCTCCTGCTCCGAATAGTTGTCTCCGGCCTTGAATACCGATGCGTTGTTCAACGTCCAGATATAGTCGGTCGAATAATCCTGCCCCCGGACCTGCGCCACCTCGGCGGTCCACGCCTGTGTACTGTTTCCAAGCATCAGAGAGAAGGTGTGATCGCGAATCGTCCGATCGTAGGAGAGGTAATTCTCATTGAGCCAGTTGTAATCCAGCTGGGTCATGTCGTAGCCTTCGGTATGTCCCGTCGTATTGAGCAACTTGCTGGGTTTGAAATAGTAATTGCGCACCGTACTCATGGATCCCGACACGTTGACCCGAAGTTTCAGATACTGATTGAAACGGTATTCGCCATAAAGCAGGGCGGATCCCCGGAACTGCTTTTCGCCATTCTCTCCAGCATGGCCTGAGCATAGGTGCTGTTTTTTCCGCCGACGTTGTGCATGATTTCGCCCGTCGCATCGAACAGATTCCAGTAGGGAATCCAGTTGTAGATGTTACCGATTACGTCCGATTCGTTGATACCGCTTTGATCCGAATAGGTGAACTGGAAGTTATTGCCGATTGTCAATCGTTTCGAAGCCTTGTACGTCGCATTCATACGGGTCGTATAACGCTTGTAGGCACTGTTCACGACAATGCCGTCTTCGTTGTAGAAGCCCCCGCTCAGGTAATAGGTCATCTTTTCCGAGGCACCGCTGACACTCAAATTCACTTCGTCCTTGGCCGACGTACGGAACAACTGATCATACTGATTTCCATCGCCGTTGAAAAAGGGCTTCAGCGAATCGATCAGTTCATACTTGCTCGTATTTCCGGTCAGACGCAGACGCTGACGGTTGAAGTAGCGAAATTCATCCGGCGATGTCAACGGCAGACGATGGGCAATCTTGCTCCAGCTGCGCGTATATTTCACATCGACGCGCGGTTTGCCGGGGACACCTTTTTTCGTCGTAATGATGATAACGCCATTGGCCGAACGGGACCCGTAGATGGCCGCCGAAGCAGCATCCTTGAGGATCTCGATCGATTGAATGTCATTGGGGTTGATCGCCGAAATATCATCCATCGGCACTTCATCGACGACATAGAGCGGATTGGTTCCGGAGCCGAAGGTCGAAGTTCCGCGAATCCGAATATTGGCACCTTCACCGGGTGCACCCGAATTGGTCGTGATCTGCACACCCGGAGCTGCACCCTGCAAGGCATCGAACAGATTGGTCGGATTGCGTTCCATGATCGTTTTGCTGTCGACCGAGGTAATCGAGCCGGTCAGATCCCGCTTGCGAACAGCGCCATAACCGACCACCACTACATCATCAAGCGTATTGGCCGCCTCTTCGAGCTGCAGATTCAGTTCGGTGCGTCCTTCGAGCGCAACTTCACGGGTCTGATATCCGATATAGGATACGACCAGAACGGCATCGGAAGACAAACGCCGCAATTCAAATTTTCCCGTCAGATCCGTCGTTGCACCGATGGAGGTTCCTTTGGCATAGATCGTAGCCCCGATCAACGGTTGACCGCTCATATCGGTGACAGATCCACTGACGATTGTCGTTTGTGCCATCAAAGGCAACTGAACAAACATCGAGATCAAACATGCCAGCACAAACCTCCGTAAGCCGGCAAAACGTTCGCCAGGACTTCCCTGTTTGTCGAATTTAATCATGTCGTTTAAGTTTTAGGTTGGTTTCTATGATTCCCCGCAGGGCCTATACAAAATTAAACGACACGACCGCAATCTGGAAGGGCCGGCATCCGGCATACAAAAAAAATATAAATGATTTTATATTGATTATAAGACGATTAACATATCTATTCTCCTTAAGAATATAAATATTTGGGGTCCCTTTCAACTCTTATAATCCAATTTTCTGAATATTGGCCTCGAAATTTTTCGGATCGAGTGATTTGTTGCGCATCCGGGTCCGGTAGTTGTAAATCGTATTGAGCGAATAACCCAACGCCCGGGCAATCTGATCCGACTCCGTAATACCCAGCCGAATCAGGGCAAAGATCCGCAAGGTCGAATTCAGGGACTTGCCGACAAACTGGATCTGCTCCCGTTCGGGCAACAGCCGGTTGAACTCCTCGACGAAAGTCGGGAATAACGACAGAAATGTCCGGTCGAACTCCTCGAAAATCCGCTCCTTGCTCTGCCGTCCCTTCAATTCGCGGAGCAAGGGTCGAAGTCCCTCATACTGACCGTGATCCATCTTGTGAGTGGCCCGCACCACAAAATCGTCCAGTTGGCCCGCAATCTCGGCACTGATATCCAGATAGTGCCCCAGATAGCTCTCCTTGATGCGGTTGGCCTCCTGCAACCTGCGGTTCATCGCCTCCAACTGCTGCCGCGACCGCTTCAGCCGCCGAACCTGCAGCCACGTATTCACGGCCGCCACAATCAAGATGACTCCCACGAGCATACTCAGAACAAAACTCAACAGCAGGGCCTGCTGACGCTCCTCATCGATCCGCAGCTGTTCGTTCAGGAAAATCGGCAGCAGCGTACCGATGACATTCATCCGATGCCGCGTTCCGAAGGCCGTCGCATCGTCAAGGGCCATGTTGATGTAGCGCGAAGCATCGTCGACCTCACCCCGGTGGTAGAAGAGAATCGAGGCCAGTCCCCGCAGCGCAACCGATTCGCGCACCGCCTCCCGGCTGTCGTTGATCACCGAAAGCCAGTAGTAATACTCCGCTTCGTCGTTATGACCCGCCTTGCGGGCGATATACGCCAAAGTCGAATAGAAGACCGTCAGCCACTCGGGCGCGTGGCACAACGACAGGGCCTGTTCATAGAGGGCATGCGCCGTCACCAGATCACCACTCTTGAGGGCGATTTTACCCCGCACGTAGGCCGTCAGCATCGGGTCGTGGAGATAGGCCAGACTGGCCGCCAGCGCCTGGTTGCCGAGACGGTTGTACTGCGGGGAGAAGACCGCATCGTTCGTATAATCGGCCAAATCCTGGTACGTCCGTCCCAAACAGATGTAGTAGTTGGCCATCACGCTGTCGGGCAGAATCCGCGGATCAGGATCGATGGTCGTCAACGAATCAACGGCCTCTTTGAAGAATCCGCCCCGCGCCAGGGCATAACCGAAATGCGTCCGGGCATGCGTCCGGTAAGGTTCCGCACCGATCCGGTCGGCCAGACGGCACAATTCGACCGAATAACGGTACGACGAATCGAAGACGAAGAGCATGTATCCGTCGCAAATCGCATTGCAAATCCGGAAGCGGTTCTCCAGCGAGAGAGGCTTTTCGCGATAAAGACGGTGTTTCAAAGCCGAAAGGCGGGCCTCCTTCCGGGCCGCGAACTCCTGCTTGTGCTCTAGGACCTCGCGAAACTCCCGGTTGAGATCCTCTCCGGTCAAAGTCTTCGGAGCGGCCTGCACGGCCCCCGCCCCCCAAAAGATCAGCAGCACAGGGACAGCCATGCGAAGAACCGCCCGTCGCCAGGAGGCTCTCCGCCAGCAGATGGTGCGGCAAACGGCAGAGCCGGCAATGGCCGACGCAACCGGCTCAACCGGCCGGCCCGTACCTCGGGTGTCACGGCAAAGCAATCGCATCATCCACATAGGCTCCGAAAAAGTCTTGCGCCTCGGCTGAGAAATGCGAGGCATCGTCATACTCTTGTTGCAAACGCTCCAGTACGGCTGCATAACGCCCCGGATCGATCCTGTCGCGCAGCGACTGCCAGCGCTCGAGATTCTGCCGCACCAGCGACGGCGTACTCCCAAGGCCCTCGAAAAACTCCTCGCGCAGACTCCGTCCCGAGGGCATGCGATGGTTCCACGGCAGCCAGTGGAAGCTCAGCAGCCACATCGGCGGACAGCAGTCCGGATCGTCGAAACACGACCGGTTGGGCTCGAAATACTGGCCCGTAAATCCCGTGCCGTGCGACGTACGGTCGGTACCGATCCCTTCACGGCTCACCTGCCACTCGCGTCCGGCGCGTCCGGCGAAGTTCGCCCGATAGTGCGTCGCCACGTCGAGCGTCAGCCCCAGTCCGTAGGGCGAACTGCTGCGCAGGAAGCACTCCCAGCTGGGCATCATCATCGCTTCGATCACCCGCAGCTCCTCCCCGTCGACCTGCCACGTCGTACGGATCCAGTCGCACGTGATGCGGCTCACCGTCTGGTCGGGGTTCCACGCCAGCCGCCCGAAGGCATACCAGTTGGCCTGGGCGAAGGGATGACCCGTCCAGTTGGCGTCGCTGCCCGTATTGGCCACCCCGGCGATGGCACGAATCCGCTGGGGATAGACCTCGCCCTGCGTAAGGCGGCTCACCGTACATCCGGGCCCCGCACAGCAGGTATCGAAATCCAGCACCCGACGCCACATCGGCAGCAGATAGACCAGCGACGTTGCGTGTCCGGTATACTCCTGGGTGATCTGCAGTTCGAGCATCATCTGCGAACGGGGCATCGCCCCGAACAGCGGCTGCACGGGCTCCGAAGGCTGGAAATCGAGCGGACCGTTCTTCGTCTGCAGGATCACGTTGTCGTCGAACGTCCCGTCGAGCGGCCGGAACTCCAGGTAGGAGCGTTTCATGCGGTCGGGATCGATCGCCGGATTGTAGACGAACGTGCGCCACATGACGATGCCGCCGTAGGGTTTCAGCGCCCGGGCCAGCAGATTGGCCCCGTCGGCGTGCGTACAGCCGTAATCCTGCGGACCGGGCATCCCCTCCGAATTGGCCTTGACGAGAAAGCCCCCGAAATCGGGGATCAGCGCATAAATCTCCGCCGCCTTTTCCCGCCACCAGGCCTGCACCCGCGGATCGCGCGGATCGGCCGTATCGAGATCCCCCACTCCGCCCCAGGCCTTCATCACGTCGGGCGTAGACGACGGCTTCATCGGCGCCGCAAAGTTGGCCGTCAGGTAGACGCGGATGTGATAGCGGCGGAAGAGATCGGCCAGCGCCGCCACCTTCTCCAGATAGTCGTGACGCAGGATCCGCGGATCGGCATTGACGTTGTTGAGCACCACGCCGTTGATGCCGATCGAGGCATTGGCCCGCGCATACGCCGCATAGCGGGGATAGAGCCGTTCGGGGAGATCGTTCCATTTCCAGAGCGAGCTGCCGGCATAACCGCGTTCGATCGTACCGTCGAGATCGTCCCAGTGGTTGAGCAACCGACGGTCGTACGCTGGCTTCTCCGTCCGGTCGAGCCCATCGAGCGAATCGCCGCACTGCAGCATCCGCAGCAGGTGGAACATGCCGTAGAGCAGTCCGGCATCCGCCGCCGCTTGAATCTGGACGCCGTTGCGGCCGCCGCGGATACGGTAACCCTCCTCGCCCAGGAGCTTCGGATCGCCGTCGAGCGAGAAGCGGATGCCGCTCCGGGCATGCGGATCGACCATCGGGGTGATTTGCAAAAGTCCCTCGATACCGCGGGTCAATTCGGCAACCAGCAGCGAATCATAACGGCTTCCGGCCAGGCGGATCCGCGAGCAGTATGCACCGAGCGCCTCGCAGTCCGCCTCGGCAAGGGGTTCGTAGCCGAGCCACAATTGGGCGCCGGGCGCCATCTGATCCGGCGCCGAAACGGCTCCCGCAGCCACGATCGAAGATAGAAACAGGAAAAACAGCAGCGAAAGAAGTCTCTTCATAAGGGCAGGGGTCAGGAGTGTCTCACAAAGATACGAAAATTATAAGGATATTCCATTTTCAGAGCATCTGAAGGTGCTTTCCTCCGCCCGGCAGCCGGTTACGCCACCCTAAAAAATGACCCCTGCCACCTTTCGGGGCAGGGGTGATTCGCAACGGGTTCCGGCTCAATCGACCATCTAACTCTTCATCCGTTTCCACGCTCCGGCCGACTTGCGCTCCGATCGTCTCGTCTCATCGCATCGGACGATCCGCATCCGGACCGTAGACATACTCCACAGGAGACTTCTTGAAACGCAGGATTCGCGTATCCTTCGTGCCGGCGCCGTTGCGGATCATATAGAGATTGGTCATACCGCCGGTTATGTACCAACCCGATCCTTCGGGAGAATAGATCCCGAAGAGAATGTTGTTGTAGTGGTTCGAATGGCGGATACCGTCGGCATTCCACTGCGCACCGGGTCCGTACCAGGTGATTCCCTCGTCGTCGGGGAAATCGGGGCTCCACATCCGAACACTGATCAATTCGTTGAGCGTCAGCGAACCCACCACGACGTCACTGCGCCGCTGCTGGCTCCGCTTGATGGCCGAGTGGCCCTCCCACGGCTCCCTGAGCGTATGCGAACCACTCCACATCATCCAAATATAGTCCGTGGCATTGAACACCCGGTTGTACTCCGCCATCGAGGGCAGCTCGTAGCCGTCGGGCGACAGCGCATCGGCCGGCAGCTTGTTGATATGGGCCGCAACATCGGTCGCGAAGCCCTCCATGACAGCCTTGCCGTCCTGCTCGATGACCCGCAGCCCCTCGCCGCTGTCACCCTGATAGGCCCAGCCCCAAAGGTCGCGGTACTCCTCGGGCGAACAGCCGGCCAGATATTCGTAGAGGCTCTTGCCGGCCTCGACGGCCGGATCGGCCGACGAAAGGATCTGATCCTCGAAACGACGCGAATTGCCCCGCGCATTGTACTTGCACCACCACACGCCGTGGAACCACGTCACGGGAAGTCCCCAGTTGCGGCGCACGAGCGTATACTCCTCGCGCTGCGAACCGTCGGCGCGGTTGCTCACCACCAGACGAGCCTCCTGACGGCGGCCGTCGGCCGTCGGGTCGTTCGGACGCCAGCCGCCGACCACCCGCAGGGTATTCGCCGCACCGTCGGCCTCCGAGAGACGGATCCAGGGGTCCTCCCCCTCGTCGAACTCCACCTCGAGGCGTTTGTCGGCCGGCAGCACGAAACGGCCCAGTTCGTTGTCCACGTAACGTTCATAGTCGACCGTATAGGCGGCGTTGTCGAAATCCAGGGCACCCTCCGTCCGCGTGGGGTTGGCCGCCAGCCGCAGCAGGATCCGATCCTCGGGATAGACCTGCTCGAGCCCCTTGCGGCGGAAACGCACCGGAATGTCGACCGCCGGACGGTTCGGCGCAAAGAGCGACTTGCGGATCCGGAAGAGGTTGACGTCGTCGGGACCGATCCCCGTCGAGACCTCCTCGACCGTCAGCGGGAACTCCGTCAGCGGGAGCACCTCCAGCTGGCTGTCGCACGCCACGGCCAACAGAATCTCCGTCTCGGTATAGGGCAGCGCAAGGGTTGCGCCGTCGGCCTCGACACGCACGTCGTCGGGAATCCGCGAGCGGTCTGAATCAACCGTCAGCGGGGTCTCCAGATCGGGTTCGAGCGGTGTCTCGCCGCCATCGCCCCACGCCTCGACCGTCAGTCGGGCCTCGGTGTCGATCACATCCTTGCGCACGGTCACCGTATAAATGCGGTTGCGCAGGATCGGTCGCGGCAGAGCACTCTCCAGCGTCGAGGGCTTGCCGTCGATCACCACCTCAAGGCGCACGCGCAGCGAGGCGTTGTCCTGTTCGCAGAGGTAGGCCACACCGGGCGTATCAACCGCAATCGGCAAGGCCACGGAGGTCTGTACGTCGGCAAGTTCGGTGCCGGCAGGCGTCGCGGCCACCTCCCGCGGCAGCAGATAGCCCGCCGAGGCGGCATCGAGCAGCGTAAAGCCCTCGACCGAGATCTCCCCGGCGACCCGCAGCCGCAGGTCGAGACGGGCCGAGCCGTGGCGAAGCTTCAGCGTCGCGGCCGACGAACCGGCCGGGAGCGTCGCCAGATCGAGGCAACCGGTCGCGAAACGTGCCGTCGCAGCATCGGCCGCACGGACCGTCGCCTCCATCCAGGCGCTCTCGGAAAGTCCCGGAGCGGGCTCGGCCCCCTCGATCTGCGGGCGGGCATCGGCCACCACGTAGAGCGTTCCGGAGAGACGGTCGAGCTGCAGATCGAAGCCCGTGCCCGAAACCGGAACGGCTTCGTGGATCCGCGTCAGACGTCCCTGTTCGAAAAGGTATGCGCTGACCTGCCCGATCGCATCCTCACCCGCCACCCGATCGGCCGCGTCGGAGGCAAACGACGCCTTCGAGATCCGGACCACTCCGCCCGCAGCGGAGCCTCCCGGAACCGTCTCGGGAGATTCCGTACACGAAGCAAGCCCTCCGACCAGGAGCACAAGGCCCATCGCACGAACCAACAGCTTGTTTTTCAGCGTTTTCATGTAATTACAGGTTTAACGTATACCGGGAATCGGGATGCGGGGTTATCGACGCAGCGGAGTCAGCTCCGTATCGCTGCCCTCCTCCCACTCGTCGAACGTGAGATCGAGATGCACGTCGATGACATCCTTGCGCACGGTCAGCGTATAGATCTTGTTGCGCTCCAGATCGCAGCTCAGACGTTTGGTGAGCGTCTTGGGCTGTCCGTCGATCAGGGCCTCGACAACCACTTCCAGACCGTCGTTCTGCTGCTCATAGGCATAGAGGACGGCGGGCGTATCCTCCGTCAGCGGTTCCGCGATGGTGGCCACGGCATCCTGACGCTCGACTCCCGAGGGCGAAAGCTCCCCCTCAACCGGGAAAAGATAAGCCGACTGAGCGGCATTGCGGAGCGTGATGCCGCTCACCGAAGCCACACCTGCCGTGCGCAGCTGCAGATCGAAGCGCACCAGACCGCGCCGAAGCGTTACGGGAATCTCCGTCTGCGAATTCTGCAGGCCGTCGAGTGCGACGCTGCCCGAGAAGAAGCGTGCCGGAGCCGCCTCCTTCATCGCCACGGCGATTTTCCGCCACTCACTTTCGCTGATGCTGCGCTCCTGAAGAGCATCGAGATCGATCAGCCCCTCGGTGTTGGCCACCACGTAAAGCGTACCGGCATGACGGTCCAGCTGCAGGTCGAAACTTCCGCTGCCGGGTGTCTGGGCGTTGTAAACCTTCGTCAGCGCGCCGTCGACGAAGAGGCAGGCCCGCAAATCCTTCACCTCATTCTCTCCCTCCAGAGCCTGTCCCTCTCCTTCGAACGAAGCCAGACGCGTCTTCACCACCGGAACGGCGGCAGGGGTCGTCGGGGTCATCGGGGTCTCGACCCGCTCCGAGCAGGCACTCAATCCCAAAGCCATGGTGGCGGCAAAAGCAAACGTCTTCACAGTCATCATCTTGTTCGTTTTCATGTTCTTTCTGATTAAATGGTTTGTTGTTATCTGTCGTTTGTCAATCGATCAATCATACATATATTCAACGGGCGTCTTCACGCAACGCACCATACGGGTCTTGGTCGTGTTGTTGGCCACGAACTTGATCCAGTTCTGGCCGGGACGGTCGGCTGCGGCATACCCCTCCATGACCCAGGTCTTCGAGGCATTGCCGTAGGTGGCCATCAGCAGCGTCATGGGAGCGATGTTGCCCGGCGTGGTGTTCCACTGGTGGCCCAGTCCGCACAGCACCCACACGGCCTCGCCCGAGCGGAATTCGTAGATCGCAATCGTCCCGTACGAATGGCCGAGGAACTCTGCCTCGCGCTCCTGGATGCGCACCGTGATCGGCTCGCCCGAGGCATTGGTGTAGGAGCGTTCGCCCACTCCGCCGATGTTGTAGTTTTCGTTGCGCGTGAAGAAGGCATAGTCGTCATAGTCGGGGATCCGGTAGCCGTAGGGGGCCATTGTCGCCGGATCCAACGTACCGAAGTTCTGCGTCGTGGAGACCATCCCCTCGTGGTAGAAGGCCGTGCCGTCGTGACGCAGCGGAAGCCCCTGCGGATTGTTCGCCTGATACTGGTCGCCCAGCAGCGCAAGCAGTTCGTCGTCCGGACAGGCGATCAGATGGTCGGCCAGCGCATCGTCCGCCGCGGGATCGGCCGCTATGGGCACCTGATCCTCGAAGCTCTTCACGTCGCCCCGCAGGTTGTACTTGCACCACCACTCGCCGCCGATGCGCACGACGGGGAGACCCCAGTTGCGGCGTCGCACGGTGTAGCGTTCGGGGTGTCCGCCCGCGGCATCGGTGACAACCAGGAAGCCCTCCTGCTCGCGGCCGTCGGCCGTCGGATCGTTCGGTTTCCAGCCTCCGAGCAGGCGGTATGCATCGCCGTCCGACACCAGATCCATCCAGCGCGACTCGCCGTCGCCGAACTCCAGGCGGAGGTTCATCCCCTCCGGGAGGGTAATGCGGGCCAGTTCGCCCTCGAGGTAGCGGCCGAAATCGCACACGCCGTCGTCGTCGAGCGTCAGAAGCCCCTCGATCCGGACCGGATTGGCCTCGAAGGCCAGCACCACGCGTCCCGACGAGACACCTCCGTGCGAAAGGGTCAGTCCGACATAACCGGTCGTCGTACCCGGCACACGCAGCGGGCTGCTCACCTCGACGGCCGCCACGGTCTCCAGCCCGCGGGTCAGGCTCTGCGGCGTGACACTCACGCCACGCACCTCGCCGTCGACGGTCAGCGCCGCTCCGGCTCCGCCGCGCAGCACCACCCGCAGGCGGCTGGGCGTATGGGGAATGTAGACCGTATCACGAGCCTCGTTGACCCGCACGTCGTCGGGGAGATCCGAGGCTTCGAGGTCGACCAGCCCCTCGAGAACCGGCCGCGATTCGGTCCCGACACCCTCATTCCAGCTTCCGGATGTCACCGAGACACCGGCCTCGGCGCCCCGTCCGTAAACCTCCAGCGTATAGACCGTATTGCGGAGGATCGTCGCCGGGAGCGTGTTGCGCAGGCGGTGCCACCCTCCCGCAAAGCGGGCCACGATCTCGACCTCCAGCCCGTCGTTGGGCTGTTCACACAGATAGAGCAGCGTTTCGCGGCCGTTGACCAGCGGTTCCGCGTCGTACGTGCGCTGGAAGGTCTCCCGCGCGGCCGAGGCCGGCGATGCCGGCGTGGCGGAGGGTTCGACATAACCCCGGTCGGCAATCCGGCGGATCGTCACCGAGTGCACCTCGACGCCGGCATCGCACGACCGCAGGTCGATCCGTGCCACGCTGCGGTGCAGCGTCACGGCACGGGCCCCGGCCGCCGACCCGCCCGCGAGGTCCAGCGACCCGCTCATGGTCAGTCCCTGACGGGTCATCTCGCCGATCGAAGCCTCAAGGCTGCGATACGTCTCCAGCGACGAGACGTCGGGCGTCAGAGCGGCAAAGGCCTCGATCGAAGCGGCATTCACCGCCAGACGAAGTTCGCCGTGCGGGGCGGCCGACGGAAAGGTGTAGAGCCCATCGCCCGCCGCAACCCCCGGAATCACCTCGCGCAGGATCCCCTCCTCGAACCGATAGGCCGTCACGGAACGGATCTCCGCCTCGGAATCGGTGCCAGAAGCCGTGCCCGATCCGTCGGCCGCCGCGGCCGTCAGCCGCAGGGTCAGCGGAGCCCCCTGAGGTTGCGGAGCCGCGCTCTCGTCGCGCGAACACCCCGCCGCAAGTTGTGCCAGCACAGCCGCCAGCAGGACAAGATATCGTATGTTCATGGCCGAATCAGTATAAAGTCGGATTTTTACTGCTGTTCAGATACGAGGACGAATTGATCGGCATTTCGTCCAGATTGTTGACATAAAAGTGGTTCATCAGCTCCTGCGCCCAGGGTCCGTAGGTGAACGAACTGCTGTGGTTGTATCCCATGACGTGCCCCAGCTCGTGGAACATGATCTCGCAGGAATAGGTGTTGAAGTAGTGCTGCAGCCAGGCCTGCTGATAGACCCCGTAGGAGGAGCCGCCGCCCAGACCCACAATGCCGTTTCCGGGATAGACCAGCCCGACGTTCAGATTGCGGCTCTGACGCATCTGGCTCAAGACCTTCTCGGGGGTCACCTTGTCGTTGACACCGCCGTTTCCGTAGAGGCGGTCCTGGTTCTCGCGCAGGATCACCTCGTGTTCCGGCATGTCGATCATGTAGGTGAAGTTCAGGAAGAAGGCCACCGCTTCGCGGCAATGCACCGGGCGGATACCCATCCAGTTGCCCGACGGACCGCCGTCCGGACGGTCCGGATCACCATTGAAAAGGCTGAAGGCGATGGTCCAGCCGTGGAGGATCTGACGCAGCTTCTTCCAATAGGGATCCTCGGATTCGATCGTGAATTCGACCCCCTCGAAATCGGCCGCCTCCAGCTGCGGAATCTCCACCCAGCGGCCCGAGGCCGATCGGCACACCGTCGGACGCAGGGTCTGCGGCAACCGCTCGTAAAAGTCCGCAAAGGGCGGAATGCTGTCGAACCACGCCAGGTCGAGATACTCGTCGTCGACGCGCGGAATGCGTGCCCGAACCAGCACCCCCGAGAGGGCCCGCGGCGAATAGAACCGCGCATGGAGTTCGCCCGCATCGGTCACCGCGATCTGAAGCGGTGCCGCCGTATTGAAGCGCCGCTGGGCGGGATCCGTGTAGACGGTCTTCGATTCGCCGTCCTGGAGGATCAGCCCGTGCGCCCCCTCGTCGTAGGCCCGCTGCGTAAGGAACATCGTCCCCGACGAATTGTCCGGATGGACCACCGGCGTGTGAATCTGCCCGATGCGGTTGGCTTCGAGTCGCTCGAGTTCGAAGCCGAAGAGCCGCCGGACCTGACCGCCCCGATAGGTGCGCGTCACCAGTTCGATCTCACCCCGCAGCGGATGCCCCTCGACCGTAGGCAGGAAGCAGTAGCTCGCCACGGAATCGAGATCGGTCTCGAAAGCCAGCTCGTCGCTCCGGCCCGTGAACGCTCCGCCGCCGGTCATTCCCGTGCGGAAACGGGCGCCGCCGAGCGTGGCCCGCAGCGACACCAGCGCCGTGCGGATATAGGGATTCGCGTAGGTAAAGTCGAAGTCGGCGCGTCCGATGATGCGCTGCTGGGAGGTCTGCGTGCCGGTCACCACGGAGGAGACCTCCCCTGCGGCCGAGGTCGTCACCCGCACCGTGAAAGGTGTCTGCGAATAGAAGTATTCGGCGACGAGCGGCTTGCCGAGATCCTCGGGGAAGCTCACCCACTCTTCATCGACGTGTCCGATCGGATGGACCTCCACGCCGTCCTGCTCCCAGTCGCCGCGGATGCCCAGCACCAGCAGACGGTAGTCGCCCTCGCGCAGCCCTTCGATGCGCAGCACCGAACTCTGCGGATCGTACAACCCCTTCAGATTCGGGACCGTGCTGCCCGAAGCATCGTCGACCACGCGGAACTCCACCCGGTCGTAGTTCGTCCGCAGCCCGGCCGACCGAAGCGCCGGCCGATCCTCGTAGTCTGCCGCATCGAGGCGGAAAACCGCCTCGTCCGACTCCTTGACCGGCGTCGCCGGCACCCGCTCGTCGCGCTCGCACGCAACCAGCAGCAGGCAACTCCACAAAACAACGGAAAGAATTCTGCTCATTTGGCGTTTTTATTTGTATCTTTGTACGGTCTGAAAACGTTTCGGCGCGAAACCTGCTCCCGGACATCGGCCGGATGCCTGTTCCCTCCGGAACGGGTGCAAAAGTAGAGCAACGAAACAACCTTTCGCGTAACAAATGTTACGACGAATCCGCAACTGCAAAATTCGATCCTCGATGGAGTGTGAAATCTATGACATGCCTCTTTTCCGGGGAGGCGACCGTTCCGTACTGGAAGCGGCTCTGCAACGCTCACCCGGACGTTACGCCTCCTTTCGCAAGGGAGACTTCATCGCCATGCAGAACAATGCGTGCCGTTCGCTGCTGCTGCTCTGCGAGGGAAGCGTCTATGCCCAGATGACCAGCAGCGAAGGCCGGGAACTCACCCTCGATACCCTCTCGGCCCCCGATACGCTCGCCTCGGCCTTCCTCTTCGGCACCGAAAACCGCTACCCGGTCTCGATCATCGCCAATGCCGACTGCCGGCTCTGGATCATCGACCGCGAATGCCTGCGCCAGATCCTCGAACAGGACCGCACCGTGATGAACAACTTCCTGACGATCATCTCCGACCACAGTCTCTTCCTGAGCCGCCGGATCAACGAATTCGCCCTGCAGAGCCTCTCGTCGCGCATCATGGGCTATCTGAAGGACAACCACACGATCCGCAACCTGCAGGAGGTGGCCTTCATTCTGGGGGTGGCACGCCCGTCGCTCTCGCGCATGATCGCCCAGATGGTCGACCAGGGCGTCGTCCGCAAAACCCCCGACGGATACATCCTCGGCTGACCCTGCCGCCACTCCGAGCCACCTCCGGGCCACAGATCGGGCTCCCGGGCCTTCACCGGGCCATTGCCAGCACCGTTTCTCCGCCCCGCCAGCGGATTCCGGCCCCATCAACCGCCATTCCCGTTCCGCTACCGGACCACAACCGACCTGCGCCGCGCCCCAACACACAACGACGCCCCAACACACGACGACGCCCCGGCCTGCAAGGACCGGGGCGTCGTTTTCGCATCCGCCGTTCGCGGACTACTGGTGCTGGGGGCGCAGCAGATCCTGCACCACCTTCACCGGCGAGAAGGTCGTGATGGGCACATCGACGAAGACCGTGTTCCAACGCGCCATCGCACCGTTCCACAATCCGGGCAGCTCCTGGGCACGCAGTTCGCGGCCGCCGCTCGACTTCGACGAGATGAAGCCCGTCGAGGGGTCGGTGTACTGCCGCAGATCGAACTTTCCGCCCTTCGAGGTTTTCACGCCGCAGACCAGATCCACCGGATTGAAGTGCGTGGCGGCCTTCATCAACGGCTGATCGTCGGGACCGATCTGGCTCGACTCGGCAATCTGCAGCGACTCCGTGCCGTCGGGATTCCCCACCCAGAAGGGGCCTCCGCCCGGCTCGCCCTCGTTGCGGACCATGCCGCAGACGCGGATCGGGCGGTCCAGCACCGCACGCAGCAGCGCCGAATCGTAGTCCGCAGGCAGCTTCACGCACAGCCGCCGCTCGATGAACTCCGCAATCGGAGCCAGCTCGCAGCCGCCGACCTCCAGCGCCCGGAGAAACTCGAAGGCCTGCTCCTGCAGTTCGAGCAGCACGCCGGCCAATACCTTTTTATAACGGATCGTATCGCCGCGGCGGGCATCGGTCGTCACGTTGTCGATGTTCTTGATGAAGATCACGTCGGCATCGATCTCGTTCAGGTTCTCGATCAGTGCACCGTGGCCCGCCGGACGGAACAGCAGCCGGCCGTCCTCCTGGCGGAAGGGCGTATTGTCGGGGTTCACGGCAATGGTGTCCGTCGAGGGTTTCTGCACCGAGAACGAGATGTCGTACCGGATGCCGAAGCGCTTCTCGTAGAGGGGCACTTTTCGGGCGAGCAGCTCCTTGAATCCCTCCATGTGTTCGGGCGAGACGGTGAAGTGGATCCGCGCCACACCGTTCGACGAGGCGTAGGCCGCCCCCTCGACCAGATGCTCCTCGACGGCCTTGCGCGCCCCCTCTGGATAGGCGTGGAACGTCACCAGACCTTTGGGTTTATGGCCGTAGTTCAGGCCGTCGTTGACGATGGCGTTGACCGTCGCACGATCGTCGGCCCCCTCGGGCAGCACCGCCTTCAGCTCGGGCCAGAAGGCGAACCGCTCGAGGTTCGACAACAAGGTATCGATGCCCGGGGTGCGTTTGCCCTCGTTGACGAAGGCGAACAGCTCCTTGAACATCCGCGTGGCGGCTCCCGAGGCCGGAACAAACTTCACCACACCCAATCCCGCAGCCGCCTTCTCGTAACGCGACGCGGCGGCATCGGCCTGCGCCGCGTCGAGCATCAGAATGCCGTCACCGGGCGAGGCGGCACGTACGACGTTCAACCACGGAAATCCGCGGCGGAAATTCTCCAGTTGGGCTTCGACCCGGGCCACGGTCAGACCGTGGTCGGCAATTTGCTGTAAATCCTGTTCGGTAAACATATCTATCGGTTAAGGGTTTTGTGCAATAAAGTTACGCAAATTATTCGTAACTTTGCGCATCATGATCCGAGAATTTCACCACATTTCGCTGCGCGACCGCAACAGTTTCGGTGTCGAGCAGCAGGCTGCGCGGCTCGTCGAGTTCGAAACGGCGGACGATCTGCGCGACGTCTTCGCCCACGGAGTGCCTCCCCGCTGGATGGTCCTCTCGGGCGGCAACAACATCCTCTTCACGCAGGACTACGACGGACTGCTCCTGACACCCGTCTCCCGGCAGATCTCGATCCTGCACGACGGGGAAACTGCGGTGCGCATCCGCGTCGAAGCGGGCGTCGAATGGGACGATCTGGTCGCCTGGGCCGTGGGGCACGATCTGTGGGGGCTGGAAAACCTCTCGCTCATCCCCGGCAAGGCCGGCGCCGCCCCCGTGCAGAACATCGGAGCCTACGGAGCCGAAGCCGCCGATACGATCCGCCGTGTGGAGATGTTCTGCACGGAGACCTCGACGATGCTCACGCTCGACGCCGCCCACTGCGGCTTCGGATACCGCGAAAGCGTCTTCAAACACGCCCTCAAGGGGCGCGTCATCATCACGGCCGTCGAACTGGAGCTCTCGCGAACGCCCCGTCCCCGGCTTGCCTACGGCGATGTCGAACGCGAGGTCGAGGCCCGCGGCGGCGCCACGCTCGCCAACATCCGCGAAGCCATCTGCGCCATCCGCCGCTCGAAGCTCCCCGACCCGGCCGTGCTGGGCAACGCCGGCAGCTTCTTCAAAAACCCCGTCGTCGAGGCCCCGGTGGCCGAAGCCCTGCTGGCCCGCTACCCCGAGATGCCCCACTATCCGGCTCCGGACGGACGGGTCAAACTGGCCGCCGGATGGCTCATCGACCGCGCCGGAATGAAGGGCCATCGCGAAGGGGCGGTCGGCGTCCACGAACGTCAGGCCCTGGTGCTGGTCAACTACGGCGGTGCCACGGGCGGCGAGGTCATCGCCTTCGCCCGCAAGGTCCAGCAGCGGGTCCTCGACCGATTCGGCATCGCCATCGACACGGAAGTCAACATCTTGTAAGGAGGATACGAGCCATGACACTGATCGAAGCCTTTCAACACTACATCGACGAGAACCACCTCGCCACACACGACGACCGCATCCTGCTGACCGTCTCGGGCGGCGTGGATTCGATGGTCATGCTTTCCCTCTTCGTGCGCTGCGGCTACACGGTGGGGGTCGCCCACTGCAACTTCCAGCTGCGCGGCGCCGAAAGCGACGAGGACGAGGTGCTCGTGCGCGACGAAGCCGCCCGCTACGGCGTGCCGTGCTACAACCGCCGCTTCGAAACCGCCGCCGAAATGGAACGTACCGGCGAATCGATGGAGATGGCGGCCCGCCGGCTGCGTTACGCCTGGTTCGACGAGCTGAGCCGCCAGGAGGGTTACACCGTGGTGGCCATCGCCCACCACGCCGACGACTCGATCGAAACCTTCTTCATCAACCTGCTGCGCGGTACCGGCCTGCGCGGCCTGACGGGCATCTCCACCCAGGTCGGCAAGGTCATCCGGCCGCTGCTCTTCGCCTCGCGCCGCGAGATCCTCGAGTATGCCGCCGCCAACCACATCCCCTACCGCGAGGATTCGTCGAACCGTTCGACCAAATACCTGCGCAACAAGATCCGCCTGGGGCTGATCCCCCGCATCCGCGAAATCAACCCCAAGTTCACCAGTCTGATGTGCCGCAACCTGGCCCGCCTGACCGACGCGCAGCTCTTCATCAACCACGGCATCGAACGCATCCGCGAAATCGCCGTCACGTCGGAAAACGGCATCGACACGATCCATCTCGACCGCATCGATCCGGCCTTCCCGCGGGAGTTCGTCATCTACGAACTGCTCAGTTCGGCCTACGGATTCAAGGGTGACGTGACCGATTCGCTGTGCCACGCCCTGGAGCAGGGTGCCACCGGACGCCGTTTCTACGCCCGCGACCACGTGGCCACGATCGACCGCGGACGGATTCTCGTCTCGCCGATCGCCCCCGACGACGAGTGTCTGGTGAGCGTCCCGAAGGGCGCGCAGCGCAGCTACTGCGGGAACTCGGTCCTCTACTTCGAATACTGCGACATCGATACGATCAAGAACTTCGGGGTCCCAGAACAGATCGCCCAGGTCGACGCCGACCGGCTGCAGTTCCCCCTCACGCTGCGACGCTGGCGCGAGGGCGACTGGTTCATCCCCTTCGGCATGACGGGCCGCAAGAAGGTCAGCGACTTCCTGATCGACGCCAAGGTCTCGCTGCCCGAAAAACAGCGGCAGTTCGTCCTGCTGTCGGGCGACGACATCGTCTGGCTCGTCGGACGGCGCATCGACGACCGCTACCGCCTGACCTCCACGACCGAAAACGTACTGCGCATCACCAAAGAGATCGTCTGACATGGCCAAGGGTACGCTGAAATTCAAGGATTCGGTTGCCGCCTTCGACCGGATCATGAGCGACATCGCCGCGCGTCGTTTCGCGGGCATCTACCTGTTGATGGGCGAGGAGAGCTACTTCATCGACCAGGTCGCCGACCGGCTGGCCGCGACGATTCTCGACGAGGCGGCACGCACCTTCAACCAGATTACGGTCTACGGCCGCGATTCGGATGCGGGGCAGATCGTCAACCTCTGCCGCCAGATGCCGATGATGGGCCAGTACGAGGTGGTCATCGTCAAGGAGGCCCAGCAGCTCAAGGGGATCGACCGCCTCTCGCTCTACACCCAGAAACCCTCGCCGACGACCATCCTCGTCATCTGCCACAAGGAGAAGAACGTCGACAAGCGTTCGGCCTTCTACAAGGGGTGTGCGGCCAACGGCGTGGTGCTGGAGTCGGTACGGCCGCGCGACTACGAGATCGCCTCGTGGCTGCAGCAGTTCATCCGCCGCCGCGGCCTGGAGATCGATGCCAAGGCCCTCTCGATGCTCACCGACCATCTGGGCACCGACATCTTGAAGATTGCCAACGAATTGCAGAAACTCACCGTCTCACTGCCCGAGGGTACCAAACGCATTTCGGACCGCGACATCGAGGCCAATATCGGCATCTCAAAGGATTTCAACAACTTCGAGCTGTGCAAGGCCGTCGTCACGCGCGACATGAACCGGGCGCTGATGATCGCCGACCACTTCGCCCGCAATCCGAAGGAGAATCCGCTGCTGCTGACCGTCATGGCACTGTTCAACCAGTTCCGCGACCTGTTCATCGTCAACTACCTGCGCTGGCTGACGCGCCACCGCAACAAGCCCTTCCCGTCGGATCAGGAACTGATGTCCATCCTGCGCAAAAACAACACCTTCATCCTGGGCGAAATCAAGCAGAACGCCTCGCTGTGGGACAACCGCAAGGTCTTCCAGGTGCTGGGGCTGCTGCGCGAATACGACGCCAAGAGCAAGGGCATGGCCTCGGGCGGCGCCTCGGACGGCGAACTGCTGCGCGAACTGCTGCTGAAAATCTTCCTGCTGTGACGGACCTCTACCTCTATCAGACGGTGCACGTGGCCCGCGGCCGGGCACGACGTGTCGGGGAGCATGCGGCGCTGCTCGATGCCGCTTCGCGTCGGTGGTACGGACGCCCCTATCGCCCGGACATTCTGGCGCTGACGGCCCGCATCGAGGCACTCGCCGTCGAGGAGCACTATCCGACCGGAGTTTCGTGTTTCATCCGCATCGAACTGCCCGCCGACGGCTCGGAGCGGCTCGTTGCGGGCGGCGTATCGCTTTACGACGGCCCGGCCTACCGGAGCCTGCGCCCGGCGGCGGTATCCCTGCACTACGAAGTGCCGTTCGGCGAAGGTCCGACGTCGGCCCACGAGGCGGCCACGCTGCTGGCCCGCCAGGCAGCCCGGCAAGCCGGCGCCGACACGGCGGTCCGCTGCGACGGCAACGGTCTCTTCCACGAAGCCGAGGGCGCTCCGCTCTTCGCCGTCACGGGCCACACGATTCTGGAGGCTCCGGGAGCAGAGTGCGTCGAACGGACGATGGTCCGGCAGGCGGTGGCGGCCTCGGGGCTGACGCTTCGGGAGGAGGACTTCGGGCGTCCCGACCTGAAGCACCTCGATGAACTCTTCTTCGTGGATCACCGCGGCATCACCTCGCTCTCGTCCTGCGACGGCATGCCGCTGATGGCGCTCCTTGCCGAACGGATCGCTGCCGCCCTGAAATAGTCCAAGGGGCAAAAAAGATAAGCCGGGACCACAGGAAAACCACCCCGGGCCGCGGGGAAACCCGAGGAGATGGAGAACCCGGGACCGCAGGAAAAACCGAAGGGAGGGGGGGGGCAGGCAAAGATGCCGAAATTCGGCCCATACGATGGCGATTCGCGGCATTTCCACGAAAAATGGAAATCGTTCAAGACATTGCGGTCCTATCTTGCGGGTTGAAACCAACCCGTTATCCATGAAAAAATACCTGATCATCTATGCGCTGCTGGTGACGGGCGCCCTGTTGTTCACACTCCGCCACTACCGCAGCCAAACGCGCCGCCTCGTCCAGAATCAGGAGGCCCTCACCTCGGATCTCACCCGTTACCGGACCCGGGCCGGCCAGGAGGCCGCCACGGCACAAGTTCTGCGGCTGCGCTGCGCGGAGTTCGAACGGCTGCGCGAGGCCGATGCCGAAGAGATCCGCCGCCTCGGAATCCGCCTCCGACGGCTGGAGGCCACGTCCAAGACCGCCACCGCCACCCAGCTCGAAATCCGGGTCCCGATCCGCGATTCGCTCGTCATCCGCCGCGATACCGACGGGGTGCCTCCTCCCGCGGACGGGGTGCATCCCGAAGACCGGCCC
>OLWA01001157.1_pt1 | contig 28243 bp, 29 predicted proteins | sample 1673251 | NCBI WGS metagenome assembly OLWA01 (sample SAMEA3178937, study PRJEB25190) | human gut metagenome | biome: human gut; feature: human-associated habitat; material: faeces | place: Austria | collected 2013 | reverse complement strand
AAACTTTTTCATGGGGTGTTCCTCCTGTTGTGTTGTTTTGGGGTTTGCTGTATGGGGCTGGGTTGCTTTGTGCGGTGCAGCCCTGCTAAAGTGTCCGCTTGTGCTGGGTCAACGCTTGGACTTCTCGACCTGCAAGGCGTGGAAAAGATGGGCCTTCGTCATGTAGAAATGCGGGTCGGTTTCGGGGGCGTCCTTGCCGTCAGCCTCGGCGGCCGCATACTCGAACTCCGTGCGGTCGGCGCAGGTGCCGTCAGCCTCGGCGGCCTCGCGGGCGGCCTTGCCGGGCTTGTCGGTGTACTTCCAAAGCTGGCAGGTCAGCGCGGCGTGCTGGCCCTTCTTCACACTGTACCCCATGCGCTTCCACTCGGCGAAGGTGTGGAACGTGTCAGCGGCCAGCATGGCGGAGAAGATGTTCTCGGCGCTCTCGTCGCTGCCCTCGTCAATGGTGATCGTGACGGCGGCGCGGCGGGCGGCGATCTGCTCGGCGGTGTAGGTGGACTGTACCAGCTCGGCGAGCTGGGCGGGGGTGAAGGTGTTGCGGACGGTCTCGAAGATGATCTCGTTGTTAGTCATGGCGTTTTTCCTTTCCGGCCTGTTCGGCCTGTACACTGTTGCGTGTCGTTTTCTGCTGCAAGCATACACTGTTGCGTGTCGCTTTGTCAAGCACTTTTTTTCGGCGGCTGGGTGTTCCCCCTATGGGGGAAAATTTTTTCAGCGGCCCCGGCGGCGTTGCTTTTTCCGTGCGGGTGTGCTATGCTTTACCCGTGGCCGGGCGGCGGCGAACTCGACGCCCGTGCCGGATTGTCAAGCGTCGGGGGATGTCGTGCGAGGACTGGCCCCCGGCGCTTTACTTGTTCAGCCGCTCGCGGAGCTTTTCGCGGAACTCCTCGATGGTCTTGCACTCGTCAGCGAGTATCAAGAGCCGGAGCCGTTCGGCCTCCTGGGCCTGCTGTACAAGCAATTCGCCTGTGTTCGGCGTGGTCATGTTCACCTCCCCTTTCTGGTCGCCGTTGTCGGCGGTTCGCTGGGCGGTGGCCGCTGGGCCATCCGCTTGCCCCGGATGATAGCGGCGATTTTTTGCGCCGTCAATAGGCCGAAATCCCTTCCCACGGCCCCCCTTTAGGGGGCCTGGGAATTATTTTTGCACAAAAATCCGTGGCGGTTTTCTGTGCAGATTGCACAGGCTGGGGGACTATAGGGGGCATATTAGCATAGCTTACCAGGAGACGAGACCGGGCGCGGTAAATACCCTCGGCGGCGGGCCGTGGCCGTTTTCGGCGGGCCGTCCGGCGATGGCGGAGCCGGGGCGCGGCGGCATGATGGGCAGGCCCTCACCGGAGCCGGGGCCAGCCGTGGCGGCGTGGGCCGTGTGTGCCTGCTGGGATAGCTGACCGGCGGCGGAGCATACCGGCCCGGCGCAGGCCGGAGCCGCCAGCCGATAAACAGCGCCAGCACCAACGCCAGCAAGCCAAGCAAACGCGCCCGCCCACCCATGCGCAAGGCATGAAGCAGAGCGCCAGCACCGCCAGCCAGGCATAGGCCAGGCACCGCCCCGCCAGCGCCGCCAGCACCAGCAGAGCGCCAGCCAAGCAAACACGCCCACCCGCGAAGATACCAAACGCGCGAGACTTCTCCTCACCGCCATTGATAGCAATACACCCCCTCCTATACCCTCCCCCGGCACGGCGGCGGGTCCTCCCGGCGCAGACGAGGACCTTTGCGGGTTCGAGAGCGCAAAAATTGATTAGGTGCGATGCATTTTTTTCATTTCCGGCGGGTCCGGGCGAAAAAATGGAGGGGGGTCAAAAAATATGGAACGCGCACGCGGGCGGGGGCGCGCGAGGGAAAAGGAACGCGGGCGGGCGTGAGATCGGGACGGGTATCATTTTCGCGGCGTCACGAAAATGGTGGAAGGAGCTGGCGCGGCGGAAGCTGCTGGGGCGCACGGATGGACCGCACGCGGGCGGGGGCGTTACGCCGGGGTGGTGATCTGGTACGCGGAGGGGCGTTTTGTTCCGGCGGGTTGGGCTTTTGGTACGCCTGGGAAAAATATTTTTCGGAGTTAGCAACTTTCGCAGGTTTTCCGTGTTACATTGATATTGTGCAGTAATGGCTCATGGAGAAATCCATGGGCCTTTTTCATTGGCGGGGGCCGCTGTGGTCGTGGAAAACCAGGCGGGTTTCGCATCCTTTACCGCTGAAAGGGTCAGGGTTCAAGTCCCCTCTGGCCGCAGGCGGCACCGAATGGAAAACGTCCTGCTGCCGCCGAAGGTCTGCGCTCATGCGCGGAAGTATCCGCTGCGCGGCGGAGGTAGGCGGAGCGGGACACGCTGCATACCGGGACGGGAGGAGCTGCGAGGCAGCCCGCCCCGGTCCCGGAATTATTACAGGGACGCGGAGGCGAAAGGATACCGGATAGACAGGGGTGAGAGCAAATGCCGAAGCGGAGTGAGAAACGGGACGCCGCAAAGGCTGAATACCTCGCCCGGAAAGGCCGGGGCGAACTGGTAGACCTCCGGGAGCTTGCGGAGGGCCTGGGCGTCAACTATCAGACCTTGCGCAACTGGAAGTCGGCGGATGAATGGGAGAAGGCGGAGCCGAAGAAGAAACGCGGCGGCCAGCCTGGGAACCGGAACAGCGCCGGACATAAAAACGCCGCCGGGAGCCACAAGGGCGCACCGGCGGGCAATCACAACGCAGAGAAGGATGGGGCTTACAGCACCATCTTTTTTGATACGCTGAGCGAAGCCGAGCGGGAGCTGGTGATGAATACGCCGGTGGGGAGCCGGGCGGCGCTGGAACACGAGATGCAGATACTCAAGTTCCGAGAGCACCGGATACTCACCAAGATCATCGAATATGAGCAGGCCCCGGAGGACGAGCTGTATTTGAACAGCGTGCTGGATATGCGCCAGCCTGCGGGCCGGGGCGACAAGAAGATAGACGGTGCCAGACAGCAGATGGGAATGTACAGCAAGGACAGCGCCTTTGCACGGGTGCTGAAATTGCAGGATGCCCTCTACAAGGTGCAGGGCCGCATCGCAAAGATCGCGGACAGCCTGCGGGCTTTGGAGGAGAACGAGAAGCGCCTGGAACTGGAAAAGAAGCGGCTGGAAATCCTGCGTATGCGGGCGACGGGCGTGGTGGAGACACCGGACCCGGAGACCGGCGAGGACGCGGCGGAGCTTTGGCCGGAGGGAACGGAGGATGCAGATGGACCCGAAACGGTTTGAAAACACATACACCTATCACGCGCCGAAGGGCGACCAGACGGCGCGCTATGAAAAGCTGAGGGCCAAGGCGCGGGAGCTGGCGGAGCTGATCGAGGCGTGCTGCCCGGACAGCCGGGAAAAGAGCCTGGCGCACACGAAGGTGGAGGAAGCGACTATGTGGGCCAACGCCGCCATCGCAAGAAACGAGTGACGCCATGCGCCTGTACACGAGCAAGGTGATCGCCGACTGGCTGGGCCTGACGGAGCGGCGGGTGCGCCAGCTCCGGGACGAGGGCATCATCGAGGAGCAGGCACCTGGCCTCTATGACCTGCGCGCCACTACGCGGCGGTACATCTCCTACCTGCGGAGCGGGAGCCTTGCCGACGAGCGGGCGGGCTTGACCCGCGCAAAGCGGGAGGCGGCGGAGATGGAAAACGCGCTGCGGCGCGGTGAGCTGCACCGGACGGAGGAGATCGAGAGCGGCATCAAGACGATGCTTTTGAACATTCGCGGCCGGTTCCTCTCTCTGCCTGCGAAGCTGTCCCCGGCTCTGGCGGCCATGGGCGGAGACCAGGCCAGCATCTTCGACGAGCTGAAACACGCCATTGACGAGACGCTTGAGGAGCTGCGGGACTTCAACGTGGCCTTTGCACAAGAGGAGGACGGGGATGGAGAAAAAGAAGAATAAGGACCCGTGCGCGGGCTGCGTGTGGAAGCTGTGGACAGGCACGAGCGAGAAGGTGCTGTGCTCCCTCCCTGTATGCAAGCGCGCCGAGTATGAGCGGATGCTGCGGGGCGAGAAGGAGCCGGACCATGAAGAAAAAGCGCCGGACGATTGAGCTTGCCCCGCAGACGGAGGAGATGTTCGCCAGATGTGTGGCGGTGCTGAAACCGCCGCCTGAGCTGACGCTATCCCAGTGGGCGGACACCTACCGGATGCTGAGTGCGGAGAACAGCGCCACGCCGGGCCGGTGGCACACGGACAACGCGCCGTACCAGCGGGAGATCATGGACGCCATCGGCGACCAGCACGTGCGCAAGGTCGTGGTCATGTCTGCCGCACAGATCGGCAAGACGGCCATGCTGATGAATATGCTCGGCTACTATATGCACTACTACCCCGCGCCTGTGCTGGTAATGCAGCCGACCCTTGAAATGGGCCAGACGTTCAGCAAGGACTTCCTGGCTCCCATGATACGGGATACGCCGGTGCTGCGGGTGCTGGTAGACACAAAGAGCCGCTATTCCGGCAACACGATCTTGAAGAAGAACTTTCCGGGCGGCCATGTGACGATCATCGGCGCGAACAGCCCGGCGAGCCTTGCCAGCCGACCGATCAAGGTGCTGCTGTGCGACGAGGTGGACCGCTACCCGGCCAGCGCCGGAACAGAGGGCGACCCGCTGCTCCTGGCGCAGAAGCGCCAAACGACCTTTTGGGACAAGAAGACCGTTATCGTATCGACACCGACCATCAAGGGAAGCAGCCGCATCGAGACGGAGTTCCAGGAGACGACGCGGGAGGAATGGAACGTACCGTGCCCGAAGTGCGGGCATTATCAGCCCCTTCGTTGGGCCAACATCGTATTCGACCGGCACGACCTGAAAAAGGGCGTGCGCCACAAGTGCGAGCGCTGCGGGCGCGAAAGCAGTGAATACGCCTGGAAGGCCCAGGAGATCAAGGGGCATTTCGTGGCGGCAAATCCGGGCGCGGCGGCGCGGGGCTTCCACCTGAACACGCTGGCCTCCACCTTCTGCGGGTGGCAGGAGGTCGTGGAGAAGTTCCTGCTTGCCAAGGAGATGCTGGACCAGGGCGACCCGGAGAAGATGAAAACGTGGGTGAACACAGAGCTGGGCGAGACCTGGGAGGAGCCGGGCGAGCGGCTGGAAGACACCGAACTGGTGAACCGCCGCGAGGTATACGACGCCCAGGTGCCGGAGGATGTGCTGGTGCTGACGGCAGGCGTGGACGTTCAGGACGACCGCTTCGAGGTGGAAGTCGTGGGCTGGGGCGTCGGCAAGGAGAGCTGGGGCATCCGCTACCAGAAGATATACGGCGATATGCTCAAGGAACAGGTGTGGCGCGATCTGGACGCCTTCCTGACAGCGACGTTCAGCAAGAAGGACGGGACGCAGCTTCCCATCCTGTGCACCTGCATCGACAGCGGCGGCCACCACACCGATCAGGTCTACCGCTTCACCAAGGAGCGCTACGAGCGGCGCATCTTTGCCATCAAGGGCAAGGGCGGCCAGGAGGTGCCATATATCCGCAACCCGTCCACGAACAACCGCGTGAAGACACCGCTGTTTGTTTTGGGCGTAGACGCGGGCAAGGCGCTGGTGTATCAGCGCCTCAAGCACGAGCCGCCGGAGCGGAAGGGGCCGAACTACTGCCACTTCCCGCTGAACGAGGAGGCCGGATACGACGAGCAATACTTCCGGGGCCTGACCAGCGAGAAGGCCGTGGTGCGGTTCCGCAAGGGACGGAGCGTGACGGTGTGGGAGATCAAGGACGCGAGCTACAAGCGAAACGAGCCGCTTGACCTGCGCAACTACGCCACCGCTGCCTTAGAGATCGCAAACCCGGTGCTGAAAGGACCGGAGGAGACGGAGACAGAGCGGCGGCAGAGGGCAACCGGAAGACGCCGCCTGAGTGGAGGTATTTAACATGGCAGTTTTCAGCAAGGAGCTGTGCTCCAAGAAACTGAATACATGGCTGGCGGCGGAGGAAGCCGTGGCGACCGGCCAGAGCTATCAGATCGGGACCCGTATGCTGACGAGAGCCGACCTAAAACAAATCCGGGCGCAAATGGAATACTGGGCGGCGAAGCTGGCAGAGGCCGAAGCCGCTGAGACGACCGGCGGCAGAAACCGCCTGTACCATTTCGTCCCCCGTGATGTGTGAGGAGGGCGGCCATGGCAAGGAACTTTATTGACCGCTGCTTCGAGGCCGTGGCCCCGGTCCATGCGGTGCGCAGGAGCGCCGCGCGGACGGCACTGCAATTTCTGAACAGCGGATACGGCAACTACGGCGCGAACCTGACAAAAAAGAGTATGCGCGGATGGGAATACCACGGCGGCAGCTCCAAGGAGGACATCGAGGACAACATCGACGTGCTGCGCCAGAGGAGCCGCGACGCCTACATGGGCGTGCCGGTGGCGGCCTCAGCCCTGAAAACGCTGCGCACGAACGTGGTGGCGGGCGGCCTGATGCCTGCGCCGCAGATCGACGGCGCATTTTTGGGCCTGTCGGCGGAGCAGACGGAGGAGCTGCAGGAGAAGATCATCCGGGAGTTCTCCTTGTGGGCGGACACGCCGGAGTGCGACATGGACGGGCTGGGCAATTTCTACAAGCTGCAACAGCTCGCCTACCTGGGCTACCTGATGAATGGCGACGCATTCGCGGCGTTGCCTATGTGCGAGCAGGTCGGCCAGCCTTATGGCCTGCGGGTGCGCGTGATGGAGGCGGACCGTATTTGCAGCCCGGACGGCTACGACCGGCTGGCTCCGTGCACGGTGCGAGGCTATGAGGTCCACAACATCGTACAGGGCGTGGAGACCAATGCGGAGGGCCGCGTGGTGGCCTACTGGGTGTGCAACCGGCATCCCCTTTCCGACACCTCCATGCTGGGCAGCGGCCTGGAATGGACGCGCGTGGAGGCACGCGGCGAGCTGACCGGACGGCGGAACATCGTCCATGTGATCACACGGGAGCGAGCGGGCCAGCTACGCGGCGTGCCTGTTCTGGCCCCGGTGCTGGAAGCGCTCAAGCAGTTGGGACGGTACACGGAGGCGGAGATCAACGCGGCGGTCATTTCCGCCATGTTCACGGTGTTCGTGCAGCCCGCCACGGCGACGGATGATCGCCCGTTCGGCGAGATGCTGCCGGAGAATATGCTGATCGACGCAGAGGACCAGGGCAGTGTGGAGCTAGGCAACGGCGCTATCGTGGGATTGAACCCTGGCGAAACCGTATCCTTCGCGGACCCGAAGCACCCAAACGCCGGATACGACAAGTTCACGGAGGCCATGATCAAGCAGATCGGCGCGGCGCTGGAAATCCCGCCGGAGGTCATTTCCAAGCAGTTCTCCACCAGCTACAGCGCGGCGCGCGGTGCCCTGAATGAGTTCTGGCGCTCCTGCGATGTGCAGCGCGACGACTTTGTGGACAGTTTTTGTCAGCCAATCTATGAGGAGTGGCTGGCGGAGGCCGTGGCGCGGAACCGCATCAAGGCTCCGGGCTTCTTCCAGGACCCGGCCATCCGCAAGGCTTATAGCGGGTGCGCGTGGCCCGGCCCGGCCAGAACGAGCCTGAACCCTGTGCAGGAGATCAGCGCGGCGACGAAGCGCGTGGAGGCCGGTTTCTCCACCGCGCAGGAGGAGACCGCGCAAATGACCGGCGGAAATTATAACCGCAACATCCGCCAGAGAGTGGCGGAGGCCAAGAGAAAGCGGGAGGTGGACGAGATCATGGACCCGTCCAGCGCCGCGAGCGAAGGAGGAAATGGAAATGCCTAAACCGTTTTGGAAGTTTCAGAATGTGGCCGGAGGCAGAGCGGAGCTGCTGCTGTACGGCGACATTTCAGACAGTACGTGGTGGGGCGACGAGGTAACGCCCAAGCAGTTCGCGGAGGACCTGGACAAGCTGGGAGCCGTGAGCGAGATCACGGTGCGCATCAACAGCGGCGGCGGAGACGTTTTTGCCGCGCAGACCATCGGAAATCTGCTCGAACAACACCCTGCGAACGTGGTGGCCCGCATCGACGGGCTGTGCGCCAGTTCTGCGACCATCGTGGCCTGCCACTGTGACCGCGTTGTGGCGGCCAACGACAGCACCTACATGGTCCACCCGGTCCGGCTGGGCCTGCTGGGCTACTACGACGCCACGACCATGCAGCAGTATTTGAACGCGCTGGACACCATCAAGGAGAACATCATCAGCCTGTACGCGAAGAAGACGGGCCGGGACAAGGAAGAAGTGACCGGCTGGATGGACGCGACGAGCTGGTGGACAGGCCAGGAGGCCAAGGACAACGGCTTTGTGGACGAGCTTGTGGAGGATGTGGAAACGCCGGTGGTGGAAAACCGCGACGGCGTTTTGTTCGTGAACAGCGTGAATATGCACCTGCCTTTCGACAAGGCACCCACCTTCATGCAGAACAGTTTGGCAGCACCCACCGCCGCCGGACGTTTTGTAAATAAACCCGGAGCCATGAAACCGGGAGTACAACACGAGGAGGTACAGAACATGGAAATCAAGACTGCGGACGACCTGCGTCAGGCTTATCCTGCGCTGGTTGACCAAATCGAGCAGGCGGCGGCTGATCGTGCGACCAACGAGGAGCGCGAGCGCATCCGCGACATCGAGGAGATGGCTCTGCCGGGCAGCGAGGAGATCACCGCCGAGGCGAAGTTCACCAAGCCCGTCAGCGCCAGCGACTACGCCAAGGCCGCCATGAAGCGCGCCAAGGAGCAGGGCAACGAGTATCTGAACAACGCGAAGACCGACGCCAAGAACAGCGGCGCGGGCACTGTGGAGAACACGCCCCCTGCCGGTAAGACGGACGAGTTCCTGGACGCCATCAAGAGCGTGGGCCAGAACGCGCAGAAGAAGTAAGGGAGGGCAAAAGCATGAGCATGGATTTGGCAAGAAAGACTTTTTCCTGCGAGCCTGAGTATTTCATCGCAGGCACCAACATCCGCATCGCCACGGCGGTGAAGGAAGCGGGCGCTGACCTGAGCGCCCATACCCCCGTCCTTCTGGCGGAGGGCAAGGTCACTCCCGTGGCTGAGGCTGCGAAGCTGACCGGTCTGTACGGCGTGACCGCCGAAGCCGCCAAGAGCGGCGAGGACGCCATCATCTACCTTTCCGGCGAGTTCTTCGCTGATGCGCTGGTCCTGCCTGCGGGCATGACTGCCGCTGATGTGGAGGTCCCGCTGCGCAACCTCGGCATCTACTTGAAGTAAGGAGGAAACAGAGATATGCCTAACGAAGTGAATATCTATACCCCCCGCTATCTGGCGGAGGTCGTGAGACAGGCACCGCCTATCCACACTTATTTCCGCGACACCTTTTTCACCAACATCAAGACCTTCTCCACCGAGCGCGTGGACATTGACCTGGTGAAGGGCGACCGCCGCATGGCCGCCTTCGTACATCCCCGCGTCGGCGGGCAGGTGCTCAAGGCCAACGGCTTTAGCACCGAGAGCTACAAGCCGCCCCTGATCAACCCCTACGACGTGACCACGGCAGACCAGCACATGACCCGCCTGCCAGGCGAGGACCTGTACAGCGGCATGACCCCGGCCCAGCGCGCGGCCCGCAAGCTGATGGACGAGTATAACCGCCTGAACGACGCAACCACGCGCCGCGAGGAGTGGATGTGCGTGCAGGCCATCGTCACCGGCCAAATCCCCATCGTCGGCCCCGGCGTGAACGAGGTGATCGACTTCGGCTTCACCAACAAGATCAAGCTGGACGGCACGAAGCAGTGGGGCAAGACTGCTGCCAAGCCCATCGAGGACCTGGAAGACTGGACCGAGAAGGTGCTGACCGGCGGCTTCACCAACGTGGACCGCGTGATCATGGGCAAGGCTGCTCTGCGCGCCTTCATCAACGACGAGAAGGTGCAGAAGCTCCTTGACAACCGCCGCATCAACATCGGCGGCTACGACCCCCGCGACCTGCCTAACGGCGTGAAGTATTACGGCCATCTGACCAGCCCGAACATCGACCTGTATACCTACGGCGAGGTGTATCTGGACGACTGGACCGACCCTGAGACCCCGGCTGTGAAGCCTCTGGTCCCGGAGAACGTGGTCATTCTGATCTCCGGCCAGTCGAACTTCATGCTGGCCTACGGCGCGTGCACCTACATCGAGGACAGCACGCAGCAGTGGGTGACGGCGGAGACCAGCCGCCTGCTGCGCAGCTATGTGGAGCATCACCCCGACCGCCGCATGGTGGAGCTGCAGGCCCATCCGCTGCCTATCCCCGACAAGGTGGATAGCTGGCTGGTGGCCGAAGTGTGCTGAGATGGCACTGTTCGAGCTGAAACAGGACTATGGGAATGAGACGGAGGGGCTGCCCCCTCCGCCTACGTTCAAGGACTGCGCGGCGGCGGACATCGACACCGTGTTCTTCAACGGCAACGAGCACGCCGACCGGCACATCATCGACGGCAAGGACGTTCTTGTGGTGATCGTGGAAGGCGGCACGCGGGAGCATAATTCACACTGGGAGGCGGGAGCCAAGCAGAACTTCGACACCGGACTGTACAAGGCGCACACCATCCTGTACATCCGCACGGAGGACTACGGGCCGAAGCCGAAGGTGGGAAAGCCGCTGGTGATGGACGCCGGGACGGACCATAAGCGCACCTTCGACATTATGAAGTGCGAGGAGGAGTGCGGAGTCTTCCGCATGACGTTACAGAGGACGAGACAATGAGCAACGTGCGATATAACGCGGGGACCATGACCATCGAGGTCGATGGTCTGGACGATGTGAGCGCGGTGCTGGGCGACCTGCGGAAGAAGACCCCGGCGGTGGCGAAGGTCGCCATCAACGCCACGGCCCGGCAGGCCCGCAAGCTGATGATCGCGGAGGCGAAGGCTCGGTACGCGGTGAACAGCGCGGGCAAGCGGCACCTGAGCGACTTGGTGCAACGTAAGAAGGCCAGCAACAGCAGCTTGAGCGCGGAGCTGCGCATCGCAAGCTACCGCAACGACCTGGGCTATTTCCAGACCAGGCCGAACCGCCCCTTCATGGGGCATGACGTGGCGCAGGCCCCGGAGTATTTCACGGCCCGCGTGCTGAAAACCTCCCCAATGAAGCCGCTGACCGGCAAGGGCCGGTTAAGCAAGGGCTTCCTGGTGGAGTTCAAGAGCGGGCACGTGGGCATGGTGCAGCGCATCGTGGGCACGGGGCGCTTCCACTACACCGTGCGCAGCGGCGCACCGAGCACCAGCGACAAGATGCAGACCATGGGCAGCCCCAGCGCGGCGGCGATGCACTCGACCATCTGGCCGGAAGTGGAGCCGGAGGTGGAGCTGTTCCTGGCGGCAAAGCTGACCGAGCGGGCCGAGCAGGTCTTAGCACGGGCAAAGAGAAAGGCGTGAGGATATGAAAGAAACGATGAAAGTGGGCATCGGCCAAACGCCGCAGCTCTGCCAGGATGCATTGATCGAGATGCTGCGCGAGCTGTTCGCCGGAAAGAAGTACAACGGCCAGGAGGGGCGGAAGCCGCTTGAAATCTTCAAGCAGGACCTTCCCATCCCGGAGGAGAACGATGTGGACGCCGACACCGACGTGGCGCACGCGCCCTATATCGTGGTACGCATGACCGGCGGAGAGATCGCGGACGATAAAAGCCCGCAGACGGTGGAGTTCAGCCTGATCATCTGCGCCTATGACACCGGCATCGAGCGGGCGGGCTTTCAGGATGTCGCCAACATAAAGGAGGACATCGTGCAGAGAGCGTGCACCGCGCCGTACTTCGGCGGGGCTTTCACCATCCTAAAGCCTATCGCCTGGGCCTTGCAGCAGGACGACACAGCCCCGTATTACTACGGAGCTGTGACCATGAACTGTACAGCTCCGGCCATGACCCAAGACACCGAATTGGAGGGACTGCTATGAGCAAGAAAACAGAACCCCGCGCGGCGGATATGGCCGCGCCTATGAGCGAAGCCGCTGCGGCGGCGGAGGTCAAGACTGCCGTTCCTATGGAGCGGGAAGCAAAGACCGGCCCCGTCGTCTACTGCGGCCCCAGCGTGCGCGGCGTTGCCAGACAGTACACCGTGTACGCGGGAACCATTCCTGCCGCGCTGGCAGACTTCATTCAGGCCCACCCGGCGGCCAAGGGGCTGCTGGTGAGCGTGGGCCGTTTCGCTCAGGTGAGAAGCAACCTGGGCCGGAGCGGGACGGCGGAGGCTATCCTGTTCCAGAAAATCAAATCCGAATTGTAAGAAGGAGGAAAGAACGTATGTATCGACATGGCATTTACGTCAGCGAGCAGGAAACCAGCATGATCGCTCCGCTGAACGGAACAGCCGGTTTGCAGGTCGTGATCGGGACTGCCCCGGTGCACCTGCTGGCGGACCCGGCTGCGGCCATCAATAAGCCTCTGCTGGTATACAGCAAGGCGGAAGCCATCGCTGCCGTTGGGTACAGCGACGACTTTGCGAGTTTCACCCTCTGCGAAGCGATCTCCGCTTCGTTCGCGGTGGTGAACGTGGCCCCCCTGGTGCTAATCAATGTGCTGGACCCGGCCAAGCACTCCGCCGAGATGGAGGAGAAGACCGTACAGATCAACGGCGGCATGGCCGTTGTGGAGGAGACGGGCGTGCTCCTGAGCACTCTGGTGGTGAAAAACGGCGAGGAGACGCTGACCGCAGAGGAGGATTACACCGCCGTTTATAACGCCGACGGCACCGTGAGCATCGTCCTGATCGAGGGCGGCAAGGCCAACGGCGCGACCAACCTGACCGTTTCCGGCAAGAAGGTGGACGCCAGCAAAGTGACCGCTGCCGACATCGTGGGCGGCGTGGACGCGGCCACCGGCGCGGAGAGCGGCCTGGAAGTCGTGCGCCAGGTCTACCCCAAGCTGGGCATGACCCCCGGCATCCTGACGGCTCCCCGTTTCAGTACCAACGCCACCGTGAGCGCGGCCCTGCAGGCGAAGACGAAGGAGATCAACGGCGTATTCAAGTGCGTGTGCATCGCGGACGTGGACAGCGGCGCGGACGGCGCGCGCAAGTACGCGGACGTGAAGGAGCAGAAGGAGCGCCAGGCTTTGACCGACCCGAACGCTTACGGCGTGTGGGGCTACGGCAAGGTGGGCGACGTGATGTACAGCGGCTCCGCCCTGGCCTCTGCCCTGACCGCCTACACCGACGCGGCCAGCGACGACATCCCCAGCAACCCCGGCAATAAGACCATCGCCATCAGCGCTATGTGCCTTGCCGACGGCACCGAGGTCCTGCTGGACCAGGACCAGGCCAACGTAGTCAACAGCTACGGCGTGGCGACCTGGCTGAACATGAACGGCTTCCGCCTGTGGGGCAACCGCACCTGCGCCTACCCCGGCAACACGGACCCGAAGGACAGCTTTTTCTCCTGCCGCCGCTACATGAGCTGGCGCGCCAACAGCTTCATTCTGACGTATTTCCAGAAGGTGGACAGCCCTCTGAACAAGCGCCTGATCGAAGCCATCGTGGACAGCGAGAACGTGCGCGGCAACGGGTATGTCGCCATGGGCGTCGCCGCAAGGGACGAGATCGTGTACAACGAGGACGAGAACCCCGTTACCGATCTGATGAACGGCAAGATCACCTTCCACCAGTACATGACCCCGTACACCCCGGCGGAGGACATCGAGGACATCATCGAGTTCGACCCCGACGCGCTGGTAAGCGCACTGAGCTGATAAGGGAGGTACGAAAACATGAGCATCAGCAACAACTACATCCCTGAGAAGATCAACGACTTCAACACCTATCTGGACGGTAACAAGATGATCGGCGTAGCTGCGTCTGTTACGCTGCCGGAGGTGAAGATGAAGACCAGCACCGTGTCCGGCGCTGGCATCAACGGCGAGATCGACAGCCCCACCATCGGCCAGTTCGAGAGCATGGAGCAGGAGATCGACTTCAATGTGCTGTACAGCAGCGCCATGGATATGCTTTCTCCCCTGTCCGTGGTGAACCTGACGCTGCGCGCCGCCCAGCAGGTCTACGATAAGACCGGCGGCTACGCCTTCAAGGGCCTGCGCGTGGTGGAGATGGGCCGCGTGAAGACCTTCAACCCCGGCAAGGTGGAGAAGGGCGAAGGCATGGAGGCCAAGGTGACGCTTGAGCTGACCTATCTGCTGGTGGAGAACGACGGTTCCCCGCTGCTGGAAGTGGACAAGCTGAATGGCGTCTACAAGGTCAACGGTGTGGATATGCTTGCAGGCATCTCCGAACTGACCTGATAAGGCCGGAAAGTCAAAAGCGAAACGAGCAGGCTCTACTCTCTGCACCGGCGGAGGGTAGGGCCTGCGCAATATTCAAAAACCGAAAGGAGCAGCACTATGAATGAAGAAAAGAACATGATGGCGGAGGCCAACGAGGAAACCGCGCAGACCACGCAGAGCGAGCGCGTGATCGAACTGGGCAAGCCCTACAAGTTCGAGGGCACGGAATACACTTCCATCGACCTGAGCGGACTGGATAAGCTGACGGTGAAGGACGCCATCGACGCCCAGCGCCAGCTTTTCAACGAGCGGGAGGTGGCCGCCGCTATGCTGTGCGAGACCACGACCGCGTTTGCAAGGGCCATCGCCGCGAAGGCGGCGGAGCTGCCCATCGAGTTTTTCAAGCTGATGCCGCGCGGGGCCAGCCGCAAGGTGGCCGGTGTCGTGCGCAACTACATGAACGTGGATGCCGCGACGGAGAACCACGTGATGCAGCTTGAGGAGCCGTATCACTTCAAGGGACAGACCTACACGGAGGTGGACCTGAACGGCATCGCGGACCTGAACAGCATGAACGAGAGCGAGGCAGAGAACCGGCTGGCACGCGCTGGCTTTATGGTGACGGAGACCTCCTTCAACTACCTGTTCGCCTGCATCCTTGCGAGCATGGCGACGGGCCTGCCGGAGGAGTTCTTCACGGGACTGCCGCTGCGCGAGGTGCTGAAACTGAAAAACGCGGTGAACGACAGCGGTTTTTTCGAGTAAAGGGCGGGGCGAAAGCCTTACGCCAAGCGGCCATCCGCCTGTCAGCGGTCACGAGAACGGGCGTGGACTTCTACCTGAAACTGCCCGTCGAGGAGTTTATCGCGCTGAATAACGAGGTGGCGGAGGAATGGCACAGAACAAAACATTAGAGTTAAGCATCAAGATCGCCGGTAAGGTAGACAAAAGCCTGACGACGGCGATCAACCAGACCAATACCCTGATGGGGAGCCTGACCACCACCATGAGCAAGGTGGGCACGGCGGGGCTTGCGGCCATGGGGGCGCTGGCAACGGCGACCGTAGCCGGACTTGCCAAGTGCACCTCCGAGGCCGCGAAGCTGGAAAACAATATGTCTGCGATGGTGCGCTACGTGGACGGGCTGACGGAAAGCGCCACCACCAGCACCGAGCAGGCACAAAGCAACCTGAAAGCCATGAGGACCTATATACAGGACCTCAGCACGCAGATACCACGGACCACCGAACAAATCTCCAAGATGTCGGCGGCCCTGGGCCAGTCCGGCATCGGTGCGGACCGACAAATGAGCACGGGCATCCTGCGTGATACCGCCGTCGCCGCGACCGCTATGGACCTTGAAGACGACACGGCGGGCAACTACATGGCGAAGTGGGAGGCCGCCTTCAACTTCAACCATGACCAGGTAATGACGCTGATGGACCAGATCAACTACCTGGGCGCGAACAATGCCACGACGGCGGCGGAGATCGCGCAGAGCGTGAACCAGGCCGCGTCTATGGGCCAGATCGCGGGCGTGGACCCGTCGGCTACGGCGGCCATCGCCACGGCCATGCAGGCGACCGGCGTTGCGACGGACCGCGTGGGAACCAGCATTTCACGTATCTACACGAACATCAGCAAGGGGTCCAATGCCACAAAGGCACAGAAAGCCATGTGGGAGGAGCTGGGCTTCACCGCTGAGGGCATCGCAAGGTCCATGCAGAGCGACGGCATCGGGACGCTGAAATCGGTGTTCCAGGCCATCAACAATATGCCGGACGAGCGCAAGGTGGCTGCCCTGAACACTCTGTTTGGTCAGTGGGCCATCGAAGGCGGCGCGAAGATCACGCAGAACCTCGCGCTGCTTGAGAAGACGCTGGGCGAGGTCAACGACCCCGGCATCTATACGGGCAGTATGGAGCGGGAGTTCCTGATCGAAGCGAGCACGCCGGAAGCGGTCGATCTAATGCTGTCGAACGCGAAGGCGGCGCTGATGCAGGACATCGGCCAAGCGTTCCTTCCGGCAAAGAAGGAGTTCAGCCTGTCAATGATCGACTTCCTGAACCAGATCAGGAAGAATATGCCGGAGCTGACGACGCTGGCGAACTCACTGGGAAAGATCGCAAGCGACGGCGTGGAGCGCCTGGGCGACGCTATGGAGCGGGCGCTGCCCTACATCCAGAGAGGGCTTGACTACCTGGCGAACAACGGGCCGCAGGTGGCCTCGACGCTGGGCAAGCTGGCGGCGGTGTTCGTGGGCATGAAGTTCGCGCCGGGCATCGAAAGCCTTTTGAGCGGCGCGGGGAACCTGCTGCTGGGCGGCTCTGTCGGCGGCAGCGGAAAACGCACCGGCGGTCTGCTGGGCGGCATCAAGAGCCTGTTCCGGGGCGGGCAGAAGGCGGCGGGCACGGCTGGCGGCTTCCTCTCCACCTTCGGCGGCGCGGCCAGCGGAAACGGCTTTTTCCAAACGCTGGGGAGCATGGCATCCAGCCTGATCTCCGGCAACGGCATCAAGGGCACGGCGGGGCTGCTGGAAGCGGCAGCGGGAACGCCGGGCCTCTTATCCGGTTACCAGGGCGCGGGAAGCGCACTGAAAAACAGAATTGCAGGAAGCGGCATCGGGCAGTATTTCGGCAGCGTGTTCTCCTCCCTGGGGAACTTCGGGAGCACGCTGGGGAACACGAAGACCGGCGGCTTCCTTTCGGGCCTGCTGGGCAAGGCGGGCGGCGCGCTGGGCAACCTGACCATGCCGCTGCGCCAGGGTATCGCAGGTATCGGTGCTGCGGCGACCATTCAAGGCAGCATCATCCAACAGAACCTATCCGGCCTGCTGGGTAAGGCGGGCGGCTTTGTGAGCGGTATCGCCAACTCCGGCGCGGGAAAAGCCATCGGCGGCGTGCTGGGGAGCCTGGGCACCGTGGCGAAGTCGGGAGCCGGTGTGCTGGGGACCGTGTGGGGTCCCATCGCCTCCGGCTTCGGAAGCATCTTCGCGGGAGCCGCGCCGGTGATCGGCGTGATCTCCTCCATCATCGCCGTAGTGAGCATCCTGGGCGACCACCTGGAAGACATCCGGGGCATCATCCAGAATGTATTCGGCGATACCGGCGTGGCCGTGTTCGACAAGTTCATGGGCGTGCTGCAAAACGTGGGCAGCTTCATCACGGGACTGTTTGCGGACGGCGGCGTGGCAAATGCGCTGGCCCCGCTGCGGGAGACCATCACGAACCTGTTCGGAGAGGATGCGGGCGCGGCCTTCGACGGGCTGACGACCATCCTGCAATCGGTGATGGGCGTGGTCGGACAGATCGTGAGCTTTGCACAGACGACCGTGAAGCCGATCATCCAGGACATTTTCAGTTTCCTGACGGGAACCGTGGTGCCCATCATCCTGCAAACCTTCACAGCGGCGGCTCCGTCTATCGCTGGCATCATCAGCGGTCTCGGCTCCGCCATTATGACGGCTATGCAGATCATCGGCTCGGCCATCCAGGCAGTCATGCCTATCGTGCAGAGCATCATCACCGTCATTATGAGCATCGCTTCCGTCGTGGTGCCCGCTGTGCTGGCGGGTATCTCGGCACTGGCGCAGGGCATCGGCCCCATCCTGGAAGGTATCAAGACCGTATTTGACGGGCTGATCGCTTTCATCACGGGCGTATTCACCGGGAACTGGTCCCAGGCATGGGAAGGCGTAAAGCAGATATTCGGCGGCGCGTTCGACGCGCTGGTGGGCCTGCTGAAAACGCCGGTGAACGCGGTGATCGCGCTGATCAACAAGGCCATCTCCGGCATCAATGGACTGGGCCTGGACATCCCGGACTGGGTGCCCATCATCGGCGGCAAGAGCTTCCACATCAGCATCCCGGAGATACCGATGCTGGCAAAGGGCGGCTTCACCGACGGCGTGAGCATCGCGGGCGAAGCCGGGCGCGAGGCTGTGATCAGCTTCCAGCGCGGCGTGCGGGCACAGAACATCGCCACCTGGGCACAGGCGGGCCGGATGCTGGGCGTGAGCGCCGAGCAGGCGTTGAGCGCGGCGGACGGCGCAGAGCTGAAACCCATCGACCCCGGCGAGGGCGGCGGAGGCGGAGGCAGCTTCACCTTCGCGCCGAACATCGTCATTCAGGGCAACGCCGACGCAGACGTGCTTGAGGAAGCGCTGCGGCGGGCCAAGGAGGAGTTCGAGGCATGGTACGAGCAGATGATGCGCAAGCGTGCCCGGACGGCCTATTGATGGGAGGAAGCTATGTACACGACAAAGAGCGGCGACACCTGGGACGTGATCGCCAAGGAAGTCTATGGCAGCGAATACCACGCGGACGCGCTGATGGCGGCCAACCCGGAGCACATCGACACCTTCCGCTTTTCCGCCGGGGTCGTTTTGAAGACGCCGACGGTGGAGGACGCGCGAGCGGGCACGCTGCCGCCATGGAAATACGAGGCGCAGTATGAATAAGGCAAGAAGCATCGGACTTGCGGTGCAGTACCGCAGCACCCCGTATTCCGCGCAGGTGCAGGCGAGCGCCCGGGTGGACGCGGCGGAGGGCGGCGGGAGCGCTGCTTCCTCCGCCAGCTCCGGCTCCGGCGCGGCGGCGGGACAGGCCGTAACGCTGAACAACACGCCCCTCTACGTGAGCAGCGTGGCAAAGAACCCGGCGACCCACAAGACGGGCGTGTATTACTTCTACGACGGCATTTTGATACGCGGGCGATACCGCATCACCAACACCCCGTCGAGAGTGGGCAAGACCCCGGTGGGCCAGAACGTGACCGGCTGGGCGGACGCGGCGGACTGCGGCGCAGTGAGCAGCGCCAAGGCCACGCCGAAGAAAGAGACCTCCGGACAGGAGAACGCGACGCTGGGCGCGGGCACGGGAACGGACATCGGCCTTTCCATCGAGAGCCTGACCTATGTGGACAACGCGGCGGACGACAGCGACAGCATCGACCTGACGCTGGACGCGCAGGACAGCAAGTGGCTGTGGGGCTGGATGCCGCAGAAGGGCGCGACGCTTTATCCCCGCCTGCTGGGCCACGACTGGGAACGGCCCGGCGACGAGCGGGCCATAGACTGCGGCCTTTTCGTAGTGGACGACGTGAACTACACGGACACGCCGACCACCTTGCAGCTCGGCGGCGTGAGCAAACCGAGCGACAGCAATTTCAGCGAGACAGATCGGAAGGTGACGTGGAAGAACACCTCCATCAAGCGCATCGGCCAGACCATCGCGGCGCGCTACGGCCTGGGCTTCACCTATGACGCTGAGGACTACGACATCGAGTGCGACGAACAGGACGGAGCGGACAGCAGCTACTACAATACGCTGTGCCAGAACTACGGCCTGGTGCTCAAGGTGTACGCCCGGCGGCTGTGGGTCTACGACCGGGAGGCATACAAGGCAAAGCGGGCGGTGCGGACCTTCGACCGCACGGACATCATCCGTGGGAGCCTGAGCTGGACCACTACCCTTTCCGGGACCTACACCGGCGGGACCTTCGACTACACCGACGCGGACAAGGACTGCGACATCTCCTGCAAGGTGGGCGGCGGAACGCACATCAAGAGCGTGAACCGCAGGGCCACCAGCGTGCAGGATGCGGCGGTCCAGCTCTGCGCGGAGCTGAACCGGGCCAACCATGGCACGATCAAGCTGCGCTTCACCGTTCCGGGAGACTGGACCGTGAGTGCGGGCAACACGATCAACATTACCGGCTACGGCGGCGGCCCCTCCGGCGGAGAGGGCGGCATCAACGGCAAGTATTTCGTGGACAAGGTGACGCACAAATACACCAAGAGCGGCGGATTTACCACGGCCTTCGAGTGCAGCGGCGTCCGGGAGGGCTTCCACCCCTACGAGGTGGGCGGCTCCATCCAGTACAACACGGAGGGGTCCGACACCAGCGACACGAATTACAGCAGCTCCTACGAGACGAGCGCGGCGGCCAGCGCCGCCAGCGCGGCGGCGGGAGCTGAGGCCGGGGCGGCGGTGACGCTGACCAACGCCCCCTTCTACTACACCAGCGTGGCCCAAAATCCGAGCTGCTATAAAAGCGGCGTGTTCTATTTCTACGACGGCATCCTGGTCAACGGGCGCTACCGCATCACCAACGCGGCTTCCCGCTGCGGGAAGCTGCCGGTGGGACAGAACGTGACGGGCTGGGTGCCCGCGAGCTACTGCGGCGTGGACACGCGCACCGGCGGCGGAGGCGGCACGAAGGCGACCATGGAGGTGAAGTAGCGATGGCAGGCACGAACCGGGTCGGACGGGTCAGCTCCATCGACTATGAGAGCGGGACCTATGAAGTGACGTATGCGGACCAGGGCCGGAGGGTCACGGCCCGCATCAACGCCATGAGCAACGGCGAATACAAAATGCCGAGAGTGGGCCAGATCGTGAGCGTGACGCACACGAGCAATGGCACGGCGGCGGCCACCACCAGCGGCACCGTATGGAACCGGAGCAACCGCCCAGCGGAGGGCTTTGCCGGGCTTTACCGCAAGGAATACGGTGAGAAGGCCGGGCAGGCTTTTGAGCGCTACGACGCCAACACCGGCATCTACACCCAGTACACCGACGTGCGGACCGGGCGCAACTGCAACGGCGACATCTTCGACGAGGCCAAGGGCACCATCAGCTTGATCGCGGAGAAGCTGGTGCAGATCACGAGCAAGATCAAAAGCGTGAGCATCCACGGCAAGGAAGGCGTGGGCATCGGCGCGGAGAAAAGCGTGACCATCGACGCCGGGGAGAACATCAATCTGGAAGCCGAGGGCGACCTGGACGAGGGCGCAGGCGGCGACCGGGCATTGACTGTGGGCGGCAAGAACACCGAGCTATACAAGGGCGAGGTGGAGCGGGAGTTTCAGGGAGGCATCCGCGACACCGTGACCGGCGAGGTGACGCTGACGATCAACGGCGTGACCATCACCATCAGCGAGGGCGGCGACGTCTCCATCCAGACCGCCGGGAAGATCAGCATGAAGGCACAGCAAATCGACCTGCAGGGCGGGTCCTCCCTGGTACTGTAAAAAACGAACAGCGAGGAGGAAGCGGAAAATGGTGGGCAGCTACATGGGCCGGGTGTTCACGGTGAGCAGCCAGAGGATATTGACACCGAGCAATCTGAAAGGCAGCGCCGGGAGCGACTGGGCAAACCATGAGATCATCGGTAAAAAGGCGCGGAGCCAGTGGGTAGGCCCGAAGCTCAAGAGCTACACCATGGACATCCTCCTGCGAGCGCAGGACGGCGTAAGCCCCCGGTCCACGCTGGACTACTTCCAGCGGGCGGCGGAAAGCCAGATGGTCGATTGGTTCATCATCGGCGGGCGACCGATCTCTGACAACCCCTTCAAGCTGGTGAGCGTCAGCGACGAGTGGGACACGGTACTCAACGGCGGCGCGCTGATCGAGTGCCGGGTGAGCCTGAACATCGAGGAATACACATAAGGGAGGGCAAGCCGTGATCTACATTGAGGATACCATCGTCGAGATCGAGGCCGGGAGCGTGGACGACCAGACGGCACAGGAAGTCTACCGAAATCTACAGGTGCTCTACGGCACGGAGACGGGGGAACAGGCCCTCGACCGCGAGTTCGGCATCGACATCAACATTCTGGACAACCCGCAGGAGGCGGCGAAGGCGCTGCTGACGGCGGAGTTCGTGCGGAAAACAAAACAGTATGAGCCACGGGTCCGGGTCATGCGTGTGGAATGGACCCAAAATCATGCCAGGGACGGCGGCATCGTCCCGAAGGTGGTGGTGAGCTTTGTCTAATATCAAAGAGCTGGCAAACGTGCCGGAGATCAGCTTCATCGAAAACATGAGCCTGCAGGAGACGGAGGAGCTTGTGCGGGCAAACTACACGCGCATCTTCAAGGAGCTTACCGGGCAGGACGCGGAGCTGGGCGAGGCGGACGCGAAGAACCTGATCATCAAGTCGTTCAGCCTTGTGCTCTACCAGGTGATGCAGTATGTGGAGGCCAAGGGCCGGGCAGAGCTTTTGAAGACCTCGACCGGCGACGCGCTGGACGCACTGGCGGCCCTGTTCGGCATTACGCGGCAGGAGGCCAGGCGGGCCACGTGCATCGTGCGCTTCACGCTGTCCGGCCAGCGGAGCGAGCCGACGGCCATTCCGGCGGGCACACGGGTGAAGACCCAGGACGGGAAATACTTCAACACCGTGGACTACGCGGAAGTCACGGCTGGCGAGCTGACCGTGGACGTGGACGTGCAGGCGGAGGAGGCCGGAGCAGAGAGCAGCGGCATCGCCGCCGGAGAGATCGACACGCTGGTGGACCCCATCCCCTACGTTGCGAGCGTGGAGAGCATAGAGGCGAGCACGGGCGGACTGGACATCGAGGACGACGACGGTCTGACGGAACGGGTGTGGCTGGCCCCCAGCAAATACTCCTGCGCAGGACCGCGAGACGCCTATGCTTACTATGTGAAGGAATGGCGGACGGACGTGGACGACGTGCAGATCGTCAGCCCGGAGCCGTGCGTGGTGCACGTTTATGTGGTGCTGGACGGCGGCGTGCTGCCCACGGAGACGGAGCGGGAGGAGCTGGCCGCCTACCTCAACGGCGACACCATCCGCCCGCTGACGGACATCGTGAGCTGCCCGGCGGCGGAGGAGGTCCCCTACGACATCAGCTTGACCTACTGGATCGCCAGCAACGACCAAAAGAGCGCGGGCACCATTCAGGCCCAGGTGGAGGCGGCGGTGGACGCCTACGAGAGCTGGCAACGCAAGATGGGACGGGACATCAACCCGACCGAGCTTGTGTACCGGGTCCGCGCGGCGGGAGCCAAGCGCGTGAAGCTGGCGGCCCCGGCGGACATCGTGATCGAGAAAACGCAGCTCCCGAAGCGGAACACGCGCACCGTGACCTACGGAGGGCTTGAGGATGATTAAAAGTCTGCGTCAAGCCCGCATTACAGACGGCCTTCCGAGGGTGTTGGCGAGACAGGAATGGGTGATCGCCCTGTCCGAGGCCCTGGGGCTGGCCCTGGGGAAGACGCTGGACTACACCGACGAGAGCCAAATCTACACACGGCTGGACACTGCGCCGGAGACGGTGCTGGATGTGCTGGCCGTGGACTGGAAGATCGACTGGTACGACACCGAACTGACGGTGGAGCAGAAGCGCCGCATCGTGAAGACGGCGCTGACGGTCCGGCGGCTGATGGGCACAGCGGCGGCGGTGAAGCTGCAGGTGCACGCCATCTACCCGGAGGCCACCGTGACGGAGTGGTTCCAGTACGACGGGAGGCCGGGCTGCTTCCGGGTGAGCCTGCCGCTGCCGAAGGAAGGCATCACGGCGGCGGAATACCGGCGGCTCAAGACCGGCATCCTGACCACGAAGAACGAGCGCAGCCACCTGGACATGATCGACATTCAGCATGAGTGCGAAGCCGTGGTGATCACGGGCGGGTGCTGCTCCATGAGCCAGATCATCGAGGTATGGCCGGAGCTTGTGAGCGAGCTGGAAGTGACCGGCGAGCGCTTGACTGGCGGCGCGGCCAGCATGAGCCAAACGGCGGAGGTCTGGCCGGAGCTGACGGAGGCGCTGGAAATTCTGACATACCGGCACACCGGCGGAGCCGCGAGCACCGCGCAGGCCGTGGAGGTATGGCCGGAGCTGGCGGCGGTGGTGGAGATCACCGTGACGCGGGAGACCGGCGGCGCGGCGCACACGGACCAGGCGCTTGAGGTCTGGCCGGAGCTGACCGAGCAAATCGAAGCAACGACAGAGCTGGACCGGGGCGGCGGGACCGCTGCGAGCCAGGTCGTTGAAATATACCCGGAAGGGGGAGGATGAAATGGACACTGAAAACGTAGTTGTCACCAAACAGGACCGAAAGTACAAGACCCTCGTGACCGACATCGGCAAAGAGAAAATGACCAACGCTATTCTGAACGGCAAGAAGGTCAACGTCGTCATGGCGGCGGTGGGCGACGGCGGCGGAAGCTACTACCTGCCCACGGCGGATATGACCGCGCTGGTGCATGAGGTGTGGCGCGGGGCCATCGCCAGCAAAGAGATCAACAGCAAATCCTCTAACATGGTAGATGTGAAGTTCGTGCTGCCGGGGACCGTGGGAGGCTTCACCGCGCGTGAAGCTGCCCTGATCGACGACGAGGGCGACATGATCGCCGTGTGCAACCTGCCGGACACGGAGAAGGCAGCCATCGAGGACGGCATCGCCGCTGCGCTGACCATTCTCATGCACATCGTTATGACCAACAGCGACGCACTGACCTTTACGCTGGACCCGACCACCGACACGGCGAGCGCCGTGTGCGTGGCCTTTACCATCCCGCACGAGGCATGGCAGAGCGCAGGCAGCGCGGAGGACGACGAGAGCGGCGGCACCTATCCGTGCCGGGCTGACGTGACGTGCGACGAGGCGACCGCCATGCACACGCCCATCGCTACGCTGGACAAGGCGTGCCTGGCGGCGGCCAAGGCGTGCGAGCTGTGTCCCACGGTGGAGACCGCGAGCGGCGTGCTGCGCTTTTGGGCGATGAAGGTGCCGGACGGCGAGCTGACCGGAAGCGTGCTGCTGGTCGGCCAGGGCGGCGGAGGCAAGAGCGGCGACGGGAGCTACACCCTGCCGACGGCAACCCCCTTCCGCCTGGGCGGCGTGAAGGTGGGCGACGGCCTGACCGTGGACAACGAGGGCAAGCTGTCGGTCGATGCGGCCAACACTGAGGAGACCACCGGCGCGCTGAACGAAGTGTTCGGCGCAGAGGACGGCAAATAAGCCGCCCCACAATCCCATAGCACCGTCGCTTGAAGCGGCGGTATTTTTATCGACAATTCCGGGGGCATCCCCGAAATTGAATATTTTTTAAGGAGGACAAAAATATGTCCAAATTCGTAAATCTCGAACAGATCAAGGTGCTTGCCAACAAGGTCAAGTCCGAAGACGCCGCCCTGGGTACTAAGCTGGAAACGGTCACCACCAAGGTCGATAACCTAGTCGCCGCCGGCGGCGAGGCCAACATCCTCGAAGGCGTCAAGGTCAACGGCGCTGCCCTGGCTATCTCCGACAAGATGGTTGACATCCTGATCGCCTCCGGCGAGGAGAACGGCACCATCTCCGTCAACGGCGCTGCTGTTGCCATCAAGGGCCTGGCCGCTCTGGCCTACAAGTCCGAGATCACCGAGGACGAGCTGGGCGAGGCCCTGAAAGCCTCTATCGCCGCTAAGGCCACCAAGGCCGATCTGGACGCCCTGACCGTCCGTGTGGGCGACATCGAGAAGGCCGGTTATCAGACCGCCGAGCAGGTCCAGGCCGCTATCGCTGCCTCCGGCCACGCTCATTTCGAGGTCGCTGAGACCGACCCCACCGCTGAGGGCTTCGAGGCTCAGGCCAACGTCATGTACCTGTACATGAACAGCAAGACCAAGCACTATGACATCTACGCCAAGGTCGGCGAGAGCGTCGTCCTGCTGGATGATACCACCGTCGATCTGAGCGAGTATGCCAAGACCGCCGACGTGACCTCTGCCATCAGCACCGCCATCGCCGCGCTGAACATCGACCAGTACGCCACCGACGACGACCTGACCGCCGCCGTTGCGCGCGTGACCGCCCTTGAGACCGCCATCGCCAACGTCTACACCAAGAAGGAAGTGGACGACAAGCTGGCGGCCAAGATGGATAAGGCCAGCATGGACGCCTACGCCACCGACGAGGAGGCCCAGCAGGCCGCCGCCAACGCCGTTGCCGGTGCTCAGGCCAGCGACACCGAGTTCAACGCCGCCATGAATGAGGTCTGGACCCCCAGCGAGGGCTAAGGCACCTCCTCGCGTCAGAAACGAATACCAGGGCCGGGACGAAATGCCCCGGCCCACTTATCAGGAGGTGAAACCCAGTTGGCTGACGAGAAGAACGTAACTCTGGAACAGTTCAAAGGCTTTATGACCAAGGCCGACGAGCGGCTGGACAAGTTGGAAGTCGGCAAGGAAAACAAGGTTTCGCCCGTCAGTATCACTATTCCGACGGAGGGGTGGGCCTCCGAGGAGATCGGGGAGACCGACGAGGAAGGAACCGAGGCATCCTATCCCTTCTACTACGACATCGCGGCGGCGGACGTGACCGCAAAGCACCGGGCGGACGTGACGATCAGCCGCGAAAGCCTGGATGCGGCGACGGTGTGCGGCCTGTGCCCGACCAGCGAGACGACAGAGGGGAAGATCAGGCTGCGCGCTATGAAGGCACCGACGGAGGCCATTACGGCGGAATACTGGCTGCGCAGCGGGAAGGAGTAATACATGGCATTAGGACAAGTGAATGTTCCCGGCGCTGCCGGGATGGACGCCGTAGAGGCGAAGCAGGCCGCTCAGGCGGCCAAGGAAGCGGCTGAGGCCGCCCAGCGCACCGCAGAGAGCGCCGGGAAAACGGCGGACGCCGCCATGCAGAAGGCTGCTGACGCCGAGACGGCGGCGGGCAACGCGGACAGCAAGGCGGACGCGGCCCTGGATGCGGCCAACACCGCCGCCGGTGCCGCGACGGCTGCCGCCAGCGCCGCCAGTGCCGCCGAGGAGAGCGCGAACAGCGCCAACACGGCGGCCAACGAGGCCAAGACTGCGGCGAGCAACGCGCAGAAGGCGGCGAACGACGCGCTGAAAGCCGTGACCAAGCTGACCAGCGTGATCAACAGCGTACCCACCCAGGCGGGCATCTTGACGTACACGGGCGCGGCACAGTCCCCCTCGTGGAACGGGTACGACACGGAGAAGCTGACCATCGGCGGAACGACCAGCGGCACCAACGCAGGCAGCTACGTTGCGACCTTCACGCCCAAGGAGGGCTACGAGTGGGCCGACGGCACCAAGACCGCCAAGAGCGTGACCTGGACGATCAGCAAGGCCAGCCTGTCCGTACCCGCGCAGAGCGGGACGCTGACCTACACGGGAAGCGCACAGTCTCCCAAGTGGAGCAACTACGACAGCAATAAGCTGACCATCGGCGGGACGAGCACCGCCACCAACGCGGGAAGCTATGCCGCGACCTTCACGCCGAAGGCCAACTACCAGTGGTCCGACGGCAGCACCAGCGCCAAGAGCGTGACCTGGGCCATCGGCAAGGCGGAGGGCGGTTTGACGCTGGCGAAGAGCAGCGTGACGCTGAACATCTCCTCGCTGACGGAGAGCGTGGCCGTGACCCGCGCGGGCGACGGCGTGATCAGCGCCACGTCCAGCAACACCGCCACGGCAAGGGTGGAGGTGAGCGGCACCAGCGTGAAGATCACCGGCCTTAAGGCGGGCACCGCCAAGATCACCGTGAAGGTGGCGGCGGGCACCAACCACACCGCGCCCAGCGACAAGACCATCAACGTGACGGTCAGCCTGCCCGATACGAGCCTGGCGAACAACACGCCGGACATCATCGCGGCGGCGGCAAAGTCCGGCCAGGCGGCGAACTATTGGAGCGTGGGCGACAAGGTGGGTATCGCGGTCAATGGCTCTTTCGGAGGACTGAGCTATAACAACACCGTGTACGCCTTCATCCTGGGCTTCAACCACAACAGCAGCGTGGAGGGCGGAAACAGCATCCACTTCCAGTTCGGCAAGACGGCGGCTGGTGTGGACATCGCGTTCGTGAACAGCTACGGCTCGACCAGCACGGGCTTCTGCATGAACACCAGCAACACAAACTCCGGCGGATGGAACAACAGCTATATGCGCAAGACCATCTGCCCGGCGTTCCTGGCGGCCCTGCCGACGGCCTGGCAGAACATCATCGCGGCCTGCACGAAGTACAGCGACAACACGGGCGGCGGCTCCAACACCGCGAGCTACGTGACCGCGACCTCGGACAAAATCTGGCTGCTGAGTGAGATGGAGGTCCAGGGTACGAGAAGCTACGCGAACAGCGCCGAGGCGAACTACCAGAAGCAGTACGACTATTACAGGAACGGTAATAGCAAGGTCAAGTACCAGCACACGGCGACGACGAGCGCCTGCTACTGGTGGCTCCGCTCCGTGATTGCGAGCTCCGCGATCAGCTTCTGCTATGTGCTCACGGACGGGTCTGCGAGCTACTACGGCGCCTAC
>OLWA01001156.1_pt1 | contig 28253 bp, 23 predicted proteins | sample 1673251 | NCBI WGS metagenome assembly OLWA01 (sample SAMEA3178937, study PRJEB25190) | human gut metagenome | biome: human gut; feature: human-associated habitat; material: faeces | place: Austria | collected 2013 | reverse complement strand
AGGGTTCTGCTGCCTTATGCAAGAAATAAAAAATGGAATTGATAGAACCCACCTATACAGAAACTCTTTCCTAATTTTTCAGCCAGCCATATTTGTTTTATGCCGCGTTCTTCTAATACCTCTTTTATCCGATTCATTGGGGTATACATCAATTTATATTTGCGATTAATTTACAAAAATATATAATATAATGCATTATAAAGAGAAAAACAGAAGAAAGCGTATACTCAATGTTAATTATACAATTAACAACTTGCAGTATGATATAAAATCACTTGCACCATCTCATAGAGATAGGGCTAGTTACTATTTCCGAGAATACCTGAACATCAAACAAAAATCCTCCATAGAGTCCTGCCCCAAGGCAGAGACGAATCGCCATTGTTATAGCATACATATTTCCATGGCATTTTTAGACAAAGTCTTCGTCCTGATAACTTATATAGTTGTAGTAAATTCGGGCTCTAATCGCACGAATTCTTTTAGTTCGATATTATCTGGAGTGCCTTGGCGTCATAAATTAGCAGCTAGCTCCGACCTTATACTTGGCAATAATCACGTCAATAACCTTGTCTGTCATTGACGAATAATTATTAGTAAGCCTCATATGCCATGCTAGCGATACGGTATAGGCACACAAGCCAAGATTCACAAAAGTAAAGTCAAAGTAATGAGACGAAAAAGAAATGGTTGCGCAACGACAAACTAGTTTCAGACATGTTGCTTTTGGCGACAAAACACATAAGCAACCGAGCTTGAATACTGAGCAAAACACTATTCCAACTAGGGCCTTATTGAACCCCGAAATCTATGAATCTTGTCTCAATCATACAACTCATTTTGGCAAATAACCCCAACATATCTGATCTTTATGGATGAATGTATTAGGTATTTGAACTACATCAATTCTTTGTAATAATATGTTTTTAATAACTTTTGGAAATGCATGACATTATTTTTTTTAGCAAGCTCCACCATGTCTTGGTAAGCAAAGAATTCTATTTCATATTTTTTAGTCTTAGCTGAACTGTCTTGCAACTTTTTTAGTGCACTTTCTTCAAATCCTCCTGTACTCCAAAGCTCAAAACAAATCTTTTTATTTTTCAACGAATTTTGATTTAATATCCAATTCCTAATAACTGGTATTTTATTTGAAAGCCAACTATCAATATAAGATTCATCTAATTTTTTATTATAACCTTTGCATTCTGCTACAACCACTTTATTTTGATATACTGCAAAAACATCAATCTCTCGATGATCTCGTTCATAAAAAACATTTTTTCCTATCTCTAAAGATTGGCATAGTTGGCTGTGGTAGTATCCAACAGCCATTTCAAATAAATCACCTTTGAGATTATTCGTTTTACCAATTGCCAGTTTTTCAATATTTGCTAAAAGAGACAAGTACTGTTCTGGATTAGTTTTAAGTATTGCTCCTGCGTTTTCAATTAAATTCAAGATACCTTTTATCGTACAACTATACTGTTCTCCAAATAACTCATCCACATTACCTATAATTACACCGGCCTCTTTTAACGTTTTGTAAATATTCGCATCATGACTATCTGTGATAAAAAAAGGCAGATATTTTGAATTATGCTTCAACCCAACCATGTTGGAGAGTTTCTGAGTAAAAAACAATATAGCATCTTGATCTAAATCACCTATCAAAATATCAGCAATAACAAATGCAGGTACTATATTGCCTCCAGTTGACTTATAAGGCAACGTCCTAACATAGGACGGAGCAACTAAACCGAATTGATACCTACTGCAAGTAGAATTATATTTAGCAGAACTGTACGAGATTAAGCCTATATTTCTTGCCCAATTATTAAAATATTCTAGCGTTATATTGTGGATTAGATTTTTTGCTTTGGAACGTTTCTGATTAACAGCATCAGAATATAAGACATAACCGGTATCACCCTCTCCTATTAAATGAAGATTTTTAAGGTCTAAAATTACAGAATTAAAACTTTTATGCCCCTTAACTAGCTCTACCGGACTCATTGAATACGAAGCCAGTTTGTCTATTGGAATATAGCCGCCATGCATTTCAAGAGCTTTTATTACAACATAATGTTGTTTAGCATATTTCCTAAGGACAGCTACTATAGCTTCTGTAAATCCTTCAATCATCCAATCATCTTTATGATAAAGAATAGCCTGTTTACTAGAGCATATTCCCTTATATCTGTAAATAGTATCAGGAAGGCGCTGAATCCTTTTTCTAGCAACGTCTTCTTCAAGATTTAGCTCTTGCACACAAAAATCTATCACATCCGATGAGGATGTAACTATCTTATCTCTAATAAATTGTTCTATAGATGTCACAACACACTATGTATATATAATACTAATATAAAGGCGATAATCTCAATTATAAATATACTGCATATTTAGACAAATAGCAATCTCTTCGAATAAAATTGAGCATACAATAATTATCTCATCTCCCAGACATAATTTAGCAACTCCAACAGATCATATCCCATCTTCATAATGATGTCTCTTATTCACCCCTCTTTTACTCTGCAAGTACAAGTAATTGTATAAAATAAGCCTCCTACAACAGGATGACGGCAGCCAAATCCAAAAATATCCGGGAATCTATTCTCGATTTACAGTTCATTTTGTCACAATAAACCTCGACAAGGCTCATTTGTAACGGGGGCTGTCATGGCCCCCAAAAGAGGTTCTTACTCCTCAAATCGTTCAGTCATTAATGTTTGCGAAAAACAAGTAAATTTTAAGCATCCATTCTTTTAAACCGCGAGCTATAATAAGTCAACAGAATGTGATACTGCATCGGTAATAAATAAGATACCCCCCCTTGTTTTTAATACAAATATCACCGACCGGCCAACAATATCCACAAACGGTCTGTTTATTTTCAGGAAAATAACTTCGTGACATCCATTTCAAATTAAGATTCGAATTTTGATGAATCGTTAAATTCTTGTAATTTTCGTAAAATTTACGAACAAATTTCACAAAGCAATATGAAGAAAGACTTTGGATCGAAGAGCTGGCTCTACCCGATGCCCGTACTGATCGTGGCAGCCTATGACGAGCAAGGTGTGCCCAATGTCATGAATGCTGCCTGGGGCGGCATGTTTACCGATGAGACAATCGGAATCTGTCTCTCTGCCGGGCATAAAACCACGAAAAATATCCTTGCGACACGTGCCTTCACCGTCAGCATGGCTACGGTCGATCAAGTGGCAGCCTGCGACTATGCTGGTATCGTCTCCGGGAATAAAGTCCCCGACAAATTCGCCCGGGCGGGATTTCATGCTACTCCTTCGGCGCACGTCAATGCCCCGATGATCGACGAACTGCCCATGACGCTCGAGTGCGAACTACTCTCCTATGACCCCGCAAGCTGCCATCTGACAGGACGTATCGTCAACATCTCGGCCGACGAAAGCATTCTGACCGACGGACAAATCGACCTGCGTAAGTTGCGCCCGATCAGCTTCGACCCCATTCATCTCGAATATGTCGAATTGGGAGCTACGGTCGACAAGGCATTCTCCTGCGGCAAGAAACTAAAATAGTAAGACCCGTCGCTACACAGGATGTACGACCCTCGGGAAAATCGGATTATCATCGACGGAGAGGACAAAACCGACTCCGTCGAACGTTGTTGGTACACCTCAAGACCCAACCGCTGCCATGTCATTTTCTGCCATTTCCCGAAGACCTACTCCTATGTCCCGAGCAAAGTGTTGTGGCTGAAAGATCCCGTGGTCTTCGATCCGCAACATTGCCACCTGCTCCACAAAGGCCGCCGGATAGAGCCTCTCTCCTACATCGCCGCCTTCCAACAAGGCTCGCGGCGATTCTGGTATGTGGAATACGCCAACGGCACCGGAGCTCACTACAAGGGATCGGAGGTTGAACTGGTTCGGTCGTGCTTGGAGGAACCACCCGCACAGGATCGCTTCGCCTATCTGCGCGACGTGGCGGAACTCAATCCTCTGAAGACCGATGATGGGCAGAAACTGCTGCTGATGCAGTACCAGAAGATCGATTTCGTCTCTGACCGTTCGACGGCGGCCTTCTACCTGAATCCCGGAAAGGACTCGCCCCGGCAATTCCCGGCGCCGCCGCTCATCTACCCCTTCGGGTGCAACGCCAGCCAGCAGAGAGCCATCCAGGCAGCCTTCGGGAATCAGATCAGCATCATCCAAGGGCCTCCGGGAACCGGCAAGACGCAGACGATCCTCAACATCGTGGCCAACCTTGTGGTGCAAGAGAAGACCGTGCTGGTCGTCTCGAACAACAACTCGGCCATCGAAAACGTAGTCGAGAAACTGGAGAAGCAGGGGCTGGGATTTCTCACCGCCCTGCTGGGCAGCCGTGAGCGAAAGACAGCCTTCGTCGAGACACAGGCCATTGAGAAGTCCATTCCGGCCGAGATCGACTCGTGGTATTCGGCCGAAACCGACTCTCCGGAGTTTCTCCGCACCATCCAGTCCGAGGCCGAATCATTGCAGACGGTTTTCGAACGACAGGAGCGGCTGGCTCGCGCCCGACAAGAGTTGACGGGACTGCAAACCGAGCAACTTCATTTCGAGCAGGAGACAACGATTGATCCCTCCGTCACACTTCGTCGGCAGATGCCGTCGGGCCGTCTGCTGATGCTGTGGAACGAATTGCAGACCGCAGTCGAATGGCAGCCGAACGGACTCTTCGACCGATGGCGAGAGGCAGTCCGATGGTTTTTGCTCAAGCGGCGGATCCGCCGCCTCTTCGACGGATTTCCCCGCCACCCGGAGCGGCAGGATCTCCAGCGATTGATCCCCCTCCTCCAGCGTAGCTACTACCAGGTCCGGCAAGAGGAGCTCGCGGCGGAGATCGACCGAATTGAAAAGCAACTTGCCACGTCGGATGCTCCGGCGATGGTGGCTCGGTTGAGCGACGACTCGATGCACTACCTGCGCAGCCGACTGGCTGGACGTTTCGGCAAAGGACACAAGCGACCGATTTTCCAGCACATTACCCCCGAGCTGCTCAAGGAGTACCCTGTCGTGTTGAGCACGACCTTCTCCTCGCGGTCGAATTTCCGGGCAGAGACGCTGTTCGACTACGTGATCATGGACGAAGCCTCGCAGGTGTCGTCCGAAACAGGGGCGCTGGCGCTGATGTGCGCCCGCAATGCGGTGATTGTCGGCGACTCGATGCAGCTACCCAATGTCATCACGGATGCCGACCGGCTCCGCATGCAGGCCATCGCCGCCAAACACGCGATCGATCCCCGCTACGACTGCGCCGCGCTGAGCTTTCTGGAGTCCGTCTGCCGGGTCTTTCCCGAAGCACCTCAGACGCTGCTGCGCGAACACTACCGCTGCCACCCGAAGATCATCAACTTCTGCAATCAGCGCTTCTACGGCGGGCGCCTGTTGATCATGACCGAGGATCACGGCGAGCCCGACGTCATCACGGCGTGGCAGACCGCCCCGGGGCATCATGCTCGGGGGACGTTCAATCCCCGCGAGATCGAAACGATCCGGCGCGAGGTGCTGCCGTCACTCCCCTGCGAGCAGGCCGAAATCGGCATTATCTCCCCCTACAACGAGCAGGTCAATGCGCTCCACCGCGAGCTGGGCGGAGGCATTGACGTGGCCACGGTCCACAAGTTCCAGGGACGGGAAAAGGAGGCCATCATCCTGTCGACCGTCGACGATCAGATTACCGCCTTCACGGATGATCCCAATCTGCTGAACGTCGCCGTATCGCGGGCCAAACGGCAATTCACGCTCGTCACTTCGAGCAACGAGCAGCCCGACAGCCACAACATCGCCGACCTGCTGGCCTACATCGACTACAACGGCGGCAAGATCTCGGAGAGTGCCATCCATTCGGTTTTCGACCTGCTCTACGAACCCTATGCCGAGGCACGGCGGGAGTTTCTCAAACGGCACCGCCGGATCTCGGAGTTCGACTCCGAGAATCTGACCTATGCCCTGCTGGAGCGTGTGTTGGAGGCCGACCCGGCATTCCGGCATCTGGGCATCCTCTGCCACCAGCCGCTGCGTCAGTTGATCCGCGAATGGACGCTTCTCAACGACGAGGAGCGCCGCTATGCCTCGAACGGCGCCACGCACCTCGACTTCCTGATCTACAACCGGGTGAGCAAACAGCCCGTCCTGGCTATTGAGACCGACGGCTACCAGTTCCACAAACAAGGAACCCGCCAATCCGAACGCGACCGGATGAAGGATCGCATCCTCGACCGCTACAGCCTGCCGCTGCTGCGCCTCTCGACCACGGGCACCGACGAAGAGGCCAAGATCCACACGCAATTAACCAAACTCTTACAGAGATAGCGGCTGGAGGAATTTATGGTCAAAAATCCGTCCAATCCATTCGAAATTACTATCTTTGTATATTAACACGCTCCCAATGAAAAAAGAAGCAGGATACGTATATATTCTGACCAATCCGAGCTTTAAGGAGGATTGGGTGAAAATCGGCAAGAGCTCCCGCCCGGTAGATGTTCGCTCGAAAGAGTTGGACAATACGGCCGTGCCTATGCCGTTCGAGATTTATGCGACACTCAAAACCTCGAAATACGAGGAGGTCGAGAAGTTGATTCACAAGACCATCGACCGGCTGACAGATTTGCGGATTCGCCAGAATCGGGAATTCTTCAACGTGCCCCCTGCCAAAGCGTTGGACATCCTACGCGACATATCGACCACGCTCGACGATGCCGAGATTGATGAAGTTCATCTTAGGAATAAGAAAGCGGAGCCGGAGGAGCCCACCGAAAACGGGAAGAAACGAGCTCGCTTCAAGTTCAGCATGGTTCACATTCCGATTGGCGCAACTCTGGTTTTCGTGCCGACCGGAATTGAAGTAACGGTCGCGGACGACGATCACATTGAATACGAAGGTCGCCTCTACAAACTCTCACCTTTCGTAGGGACCTTTATGCCCGAAGAGCGCCGCAATACTTCGGGGGCATATCAAGGAGCAAAGTATTTCACCTATAAAGGCGAGCTATTGAGCGACCTCCGAGCCCGTTGCGAACACGAGGAATAGCACTGAGCGACGAGGCGTTTTTCGATTTGAAGTAAATCTTCAAACAAAAGACCTATTGTCAGAGATCAAGAGGGTTGACTCTCACTGATGTAACCCTCTTGGTCGTAGGCCTTTCGCTCTCGATGGATTAAATCTATCAGGTGCTGCAATTCAGGCACTTCGGATCTAATAGACTTAAAACGGTTATACTGTTCATCGTATCTCTTTCTGGAGCCCGATTTCAGGCGCGACTCCACATCGTCCGGGATCAGATACGAAGAGCGTTCTTTTCCCAAATACTGCTGAAAATCAACCAGGAATATATTTATTCCGGCCAGATCAAAATCACCAAAATGCAGATAATGATTCGGAATGGTGCATAGCCACCTCCTTAGATCCGTGGATTGCGGATATCGGGAGACAAAGAGCACCCGGGTTGAGAGATCATGCGCCTGAAGATATTGTTCAAAGAATACTCGTTGCTGACGAATCATCCGGAAGTTCTCCATATTCTCAACCCCAATCACCACCACATCCTCCGGGATTGTAAAACGCTCCCAATCGGCGACAAAGAGGAAGCTCCCCTCCTGCGGATTTACCACGAAAGGCTTCCCGTCAAGAAGACACGCAATCGGTTCATAGCTGTTCACCGGGAATCCCGGGCAGGAACGAACCATAACGAGTTTGGAGTTTCCGGTTTCCGCAGCCATTGAAGCACGGGAATTCGGTTGATCCACTTCGAGGATTCGATAGCTTTCATCCCGGTCTATGAGAAACCGTTTAAGGGCCTCCGGATCACGAGCCCGATACGATTTTCTTGAACCGCGTGGCAGGACCAATAGCAGACCTTCCGCCAGCAGTTCGTCAAGCAGCCGGCTGTTTAGCTTCGAACCTGCAACTTGTTCACCGGCTAACAATGCCTGTATAGATGCATTTATCGCCATATCATCCGACTAATTGATTCGTTGCAACAACTTCTCGACCCTCGTCTTCACGCCATGTTTACTGAGGAGGTATGTATAGCGATAGTCGTAAGGATTATACGACGTAGGTGAGCTGTTGATAAGATAGATATTGCGTGAGTTGGCGAACTGCAGAATTCCCTTTATATTGTTGGGATGCAGACGCCCGATCTCATCCATCATGCAGTGGACGATGAAATCACCACTCTTTTTGGCCGCCTTTTTCTTAAAGACATTGATGAGCATGATATTGACCATCGCCTTCACAAGAATATCCGTACCATCCGATCCCACGTTATTGATACGTTCCACCCAGCCCGTGTCGTTGTCATTCTCTTTGACACGGAACTGTAGCCGGAAGGCATCTCCCAAGGATACCGTCGCACGATTGGGCTCGTTCTGCAACTGATGCGACAGACTCTTCAGATAATCGACGACCTTACGGTTCACTTCATCCTGGTTATTGTCCGAGAAAAGATTCAGTTCACCGATGGTGAGCGCATTCTCCATCGTATAATCGTGAATAGAGATCAGCAACTGCATGAGCTTGTCGCTCGATGCATCGGCCCGGAGCTCAATGCTCTTGATAACTCCGGCAAAATTCTTCTCCACGAAATCCCGGTTGATATCCTGTATCACACCATCCACATCCGCTCTTCGCTTCATAAGTGACCCAATCTCGGCCGAGATACGCCCCATGATGTCTTTGTAATGCTCGCTCGTCCGTCGGCGGAACTCCTCGATTTTGTTATTGTCCATGAAGTCCTGCAGATCGACCGCAATTTGCATGTAGTCAGCATCCGTCACCGGCATTGTGTTGAAGTGGAAAGCATTCTGAGGCTTGAAGTTCCGATTGAAGCTGACTACGACGGATTTCAACGTCTCGATTGATTCCCGTTTTTGATTGACAACTCCCCGCAATTGGCTCAAGAGCTGCTGACAATCCTGCTGCGTCTTCATCGTTTTCTCATCTGAGAGATAAGTATCCGGCACCAGATGCTCGTTATCGCGCATCTGATGATAACGCTCCAGCCCCTCACGCCTATGCTCCAGCTCCTTTAGGAGTTTTTTCTGACTCTCGTCCAGCTCCGCGCAATGTTTCAAAATACGCTCCCGTTTGTCATCATAGTGTTGCCGGATCGTGGAGAGCTGCCGCTCAATAGCTTTCATGCTCTCTTTGATTTCCGGTTCCACGGCAAAGAGATTTTTTTCGGCATCACGATATCTGATAACTATCGGTCGTTCTTTATCAATTTTTTTTAACAGTCCCTGCAAATCTTCCAGCTCCTTACGATATTGCTCAAGCAGGTGCGTATCAACGCCTTTCCCGGCAAGCTCCTCGTTCTGCTGTTTGTCAAGTTGCTTCTTCTGATCGGCAAACTCCTGATTGCGCGCGGCAGCCTCCACGTTTTGTGACGCTTTGAAGGCACGTAATTCCGCGTCAAGAGCTTTGGAAGCCTTGTCGAATGCCGAATCAAGATCCTTCAAATCTTTCTTGTTCTTCAGCTCATTCTTCTCACGGGCCTCTTTCTCCGATTGCACCTTCAAAACAGCGTCATTGCAAGCACGTTGACGGACTTCGGTCTCCCGAGCAATCTCTTCCTGCTCCTCCATCTCCAGTTTATGCCGCTGGATTTGCAATTCCTGACGTTTGCCGGGGATCTGTTCCTCCTCCACCTTCAATAAGGTTGCACTTTGACGAAGAGGATTAATCAACGCAGCATATTTTTTACGGAGTTTTCCTATTTCATCCTCATGCGTAGCAAGCCATTGTGCCAACTGGTGCTCTAACTGCTGCACCTGTTCTTCCAACCGCTTCTTCTCCGCCCTATACTCGTCGGGAGTACGATGGACCGAGTCAATATTATCCAGGTTTAACTGGATGCCGAACAGTCCATCGCTGGCACCGGACAGCCGAGGTTCAAGCCCCTCTGCGTATAAAACCCGCTCCTCATCAACGACCTTACCAATCGTATTTTCCCAGCCTTCCGTATTTTCACACAGCCACTTGTAAAGAGAGCCGTCCAGGTGAGCAAGCAAGCCATCAATCCTTGCGACTTGTTCTCGGATTTTGGAACGATCCGCCTCAAGATGCTCCCGCTCACGTTGAAAGGTCTGCTTTACGTCCGCTTCTTGCATCTTGTACTCGGCGGCGAGCTGCTCAATCTGACTTTTCACCGCACGCTGCTGGGCGGAATTCTCGTTCTCCTTCAGATTCAATTGCAGGAGTTGTTCATCCACCTGCTTGATTGCATCGGCCATGGGATGCCACTGACGGAGCTCCCGGAGCGCAGCTTCTGCCCGATTCTGGTCCGCCAGCAACATTTGCCACCGTTCGTCCGAGTCATGCCTCCAGCTATTGAAAACCTCCATGACCCGGTTTCGTTTTTGGGTGCGGTCCTCATCCAGCTTAGCGCGCTGCTGCTGAAGTTCGGCCTGCTTGTTATAATATGCCTCTTTCTGGGAGTTCTCAAATGCTTGTCGGGCATTCTCCAGATTTCCTTTTAATACTTTGTATTTCTCCTCTATCGATGCATGGGTTCTCAATAAACCATCCAACAACGTCTGTTTATCCGTCGTCTCCTGTCGGATAGCAGTCTCCCGGTCAGCAAGAGCGAGGATCGGGCCAATACCCAGTGCCTCAAACTCTTTTCTCGCCTTCGCTATATCCGCCAATTTACCCTTTTTGGCTCCGAGATCCTGATTGAGCTGGGCTTTCTCCTTGTCGTAGTCTGCCGTCAATTCCCGCTCCCGGTTCCGCTCTTTCTCAATGCTGCTCTTTACCTCCTTTGCTTTATCTTCCAGAAGCGGAATCTGTTGTTCACTATATGCAACCGCTTCATTCAGCATATGCCACACGTCCAGCAATTGCTGATCGAGCGCGATAATCTTACGCCCCTGATCTGCAATCTTCATCGCCTGCTGACGCACGGGGAAACTACCATCACGGGACTGGCGGAACCAGCAGTCGATCTCATCATACTCCCGCTCGAAATCCGTAACAAGTCTTCTGTAGGTCTGCAAGTCAATCGGCAGATCCTCCTCTGTCATGGATTGTATCAAGGTGTTCTTCACAAAGTCGGCATCCAGCTTCGTATTCAGAAAAACATTCTGGATGCTTCGTGGAATATTCTGATAATGCGAACTCTGCACCAGGGCATAACGTGCATACTTGGAATCGCGGGTATTGCCAAAGATAATATCCTTGAACATGGCACCGGATTCGATTCTTGCGGAGACAGCCACATTCTTGTCGATGCGTTCCCGAATCCGGATCCAGTCACTCAACACCTGCTTGTCCTCGGTAATCAGCCATTCCCGCTTATACGGGGCATCAATAAACCGCCACGAAGCTCGTCCCTGGTAGCGACCGACAAGGATCGTATATGCACCATTCTCACGCATCACTTCATAAAGTATATACGAGTTTGACTGGCGGAAATAGAATTCATCAAACGGTTTCTGTCCCTGCTGAATGCCCAAACGATGCTTGTCGGCATTGTAAAAAAACAAAAGCGCTCTCAACACGGTGCTTTTACCCACACCCTGCGTTCCCGTAAAATGCACATTCCCGTCTACAGCAATCTCGGCATAGGGGATATTCGCGCTATTTATAAAAATGACTTTATTCAGGTACTTCATCTTCGTTTGCAATTTGAATGATGTCCACCAACTCCTCTACATAGCGAAATGCCGAAGTGACCTTATAGGTCTCGTCAAGCTCATTGACACACTCCGCAAAGCCCATACTCTGCATCTCCTGAAGCAGCTTGTTCACAATCTCGACAAGAGACCCCGCGCCGTATTTCTTGAAAAGATGGTTCGCCTTCTCCTTCATTTCGATATCCAGGCTGATCTGTTCCATCAGATGGCTTTTACGGAACTGATACCCGGCCGTAAAGGATTGGTTATAGCATTTCAGAAAGTCCAGAAAGTCCAGCCATTTGGAGAAGCTGTCCAACTTCTGCTCAATGGACTGTTTACTCTCTCCTATTCGGGAAAAATAGAAGTAACCATTCCCCGCTTCGAGTTGCAGCCCAATCTCCCGAAAATAATCCGTATAATCCTCCAGGTTCTCCTCTATATCCTCATACAGATGGCGGATAGAGGCGTCGATGCTGTCGACCGAGAGGAATTCGCCCCGGCTTAAACGCTCGTATATTCTTTGGGTATTATTTCGCATAAATGATCGGATATTCAATATTTTGGTAGATGGCATATTCTCCGGTCATCCGGCATTCATCAGGATGCAGGATAACCAGCTGACAGAAGATTGCGGCATACTCCTCAATATTATGTTTTACCTTATAGTCGTATCTCAAGATGAAATCGAACAGATTATAGCTTGATGCCAGGAACGCATTCCATATTTCGGCAAGATTCACCTCCTTCAACAGTTGGACATGGTCCTGCAAATCATCATCCGTCAAAGGCTCGGCTGCGGTTCTTGCCGTTTTCTGGATTCCATTACGCTCGGCGACGCGCTTCAGCAGTTTGATGATCTGATCGTTTCCCCGCAACATCTCCAGGGAAAGACGGATCCGGCTGTATTGACGAGACTCCATCCAAACCGGATTCCGCTCTTCCAGCACCTTCGAGAGGTTCGTTTCACTCTTGATAAGCAGCTGATCTTGCAAATATTTCAGCTTCCGGATCTTTCTGTAGAGCTCATTCTGCTGGTCTATCTGATTGATGTAAGAGATGATCTGCCGGTCAATCTCCATCAGCGCATGGTAGGCTTCAACAAAATCATGCTTCACATCGCTACAAGTCTTGGCCATGTGCGGGTCATTAGCCATGATGAAAAAAGCATGCTCATTATCCATCAGCTTTTCGCACTCACGTATCATGGCGCGAATGCTATGACTCTTCTCGTCCAGATTTTGCAGTTTCTTCTTTTTGATGATATAATTCGGCTCCTGCTTATAGGCATGATCCATATTACGTTTCAAATCCACCACATTTTTCAAGGTTCTGAAGCCGGTCTTCTTGAGAAGCTGCCGGACATTATCCTGATACCCCGCTTTACGGCTGGGATTGGTCTCCTGCAGAAAATAGCCGATATTCTCCTTCAACGTATTGATACACTCCTGTACACTCAACACGCTGATCTCCTCGTTGACATTCAGTACCTCCTCGAAAAAGTTCAGGTAGTCACTCTCAATCTCTACCATGTTGCCAGCTTCCACCAGCACGCCATAGTCAATCAACTTCCGCAGCCTGGCTTCATTTCCTCCGACAAGGTCAATAGCAAGTGCGACCGGAAACCTCATGAGTTTCCGTTTCCCAAACATCTCACTGAGCAATCCTTGCTCACGTGAGAGCGTTTTGGTCAACTCCTCTATGCTCCTAAAATGCGTCAGGACATCCATACATTTACAACTCTGAGATTGACTCTATTTACTTTCACTATTGCGTATTTGACCGGCGTATAGGTTCCCCAGAAATCTGAACTTCAAGTAACCATCCCAATGATCGCCTTATCGCCCCAAAAGAGGCTTCGATCGCACAAAGCCAAGTACCCAAGGGAACATGGGATATTGCCTCCTTTTTGAGCAATCTATAATGCCAAATATATCCGACAAGCCTTCAATAATTGCTTAGGCGGGTCTGTTTCAACATTTTTCTTTTATATTCGAAAGCTCTCTCTTGTAATTATTAAGCAGAGCCAAAGAATCCACCTATTAAGGTATATTTCTTTTCTGAGATCTCTATATCTCAAAACTGTATACATCGTGTGTTCTCAGCTTACTGACACACTTCCACTGTATTTTCACACCAACAAATTAAAGGCTCAAAGGCTTGTACGAGTCTTACTTACTTATCCTCATTCAATACTCCTTTATTATTCAATATTTATTGGTTCTACTTTATCGGAGATATTCTGTGTTTCCAAATAATGACGAACAATAGACTCAATTTTACTTATAGCATATAATACTCGATCCTCTGTATCTATACCTTCTGTATCCTGAACAATTTGCCAATATTCCTCTTTATCCTGATAGAAATATTTAAATCCGTCGGATACTGCAACAACAGATGATATTGGATGGAAAAGATGCAGTCCGTCTCCATAATTATCAAGTAAAAGAGTTTTATCTATATCACTTACTTTAATATTTTCCTTTAATCTTTGATAGATTACATTCAGGAACGAATTCCAATGTTGCCCATTAAACTGATGTTTATTAAGAGTTATACAAATGTAGTCGTTAAAGGACTTCTTATCCAACTCACCATCCGCGCCCCTCAGCATTTCAGGATATTTCGCAAAATAATATCTCCATGTAAATTTCCGCAGTTTCTCTTGTTCAGCGATAAAGGAGTTACGTATGGTAACAATAGTTTCACCCGCACGTATACGCTCCAACATATTGATCACAACAGACATTGATTGCTCAAAATTGTTTCTGTTACGGCTTCTGTGGAGGAGTTGTGACCATGTTGAGCGGTTAGAGTTTGCCATATAATATCGGTTATTGTCACATTGTCTATAATCTCCAATAGATACCAGTGCTAAATGGATATCTTTGTAATCACGCTTGTCATCAAATACAGAACAGAATATATCGGTCAAATCAAGATGTTCATAGCCGATTCCTGACACATAGCCATAGATAAGTCGATGGTCTTCAAACTTATACATTCTTTCAAGTTCCGCCTCAGACATTTGCGTTTTCTTATTCAGCTTTTCCTGTTCTTCCTTTTTCTGGAAACTATTAAAACCGTGTTTAACCTCTGTCCTAATATCTCCATCAAGCATCAACCAAAATACTTCATCCAACAAATCTTTCATGTAGTCGGAATCACCACGAATCTCACCTGAATTTGAGTTCCATATCAAATTCCGGAGGATTCTCAGTCTTTCAATAAAGATTTTTTCTTCTATTTTATCTCTATTTGTCAGATAGATAATGATACCGAACAGGAACAGAAAATCACTATAAGAGAAATTATTATTAACCTGATACAGTTTTATACAAGCATGGAAGAAATTTTGGCACCCGCAATATTCTGCTATGCTCTTGTAGGTTGTGACCTTACCTTTTTCATGAGTAAAATTTGACAGATATTTGATAAAGAATGCATCTATATCACCAAACTCCTTTTTTACTTGATACCAGCAATCCATAGCGTTTTCAAAGAACCTACGGTTTTCAAGAGCACTGGGAGACTCTTTATACAGACTCTTTATTAATTCAAACTCATCAGTAGATTTGACAACTGACTGCCGATAACAAAGAATGTGACTGATGTAAAAGAAGTACCTCATAAATTCTTTATCAGTCAGATTGTTTTCGTCTCTATAATTGAACAACGTATCTACCCATTCCACATCAAACTTATGGTTAATAACCGCGGACTCTTCCGAATCACGCTCATACAGGGCCTCATATTCCGCCTTGAAATGTTCAAATGGAGTCAATTTCTTACCTCTGGAGTTCATCTTAATGTAAAGCTCATCCGAGAGTCCATTCTCACCTAATGGCAAAAAGAAAAAAATGATACGATCATCGGCAGACGTAAGCAAATCCCAAAGATTGTCTATGTCAGCAAACTTATCATTGATAGCATCCAGCATCGTGAGCATGCCAAGTATTGTTGGGTCATTATGCCAATCACCCATAAACCAATATTGATCCGTTAGTTGCTCTTTAAGTGATTGGTCGAATGAGGGAGTGAAAGCTAGCAGACGGGAGCAGAAGTCTCTTGAACTGGGACGAATATCATAAGAAAAATGACTCAAAAAAGAATATTCTGTTGGTTGTAATCCAACTTTACGTTTCGCGGCATACCAGTGAAGCAAAAAGAGTGTGGTTAGACGTTGTTGTCCATCCAATGGTGTGACGATGATCTCATCGATCTTTCCAACATCTATCTTACTCCATACTTTTTCTATCTCGCCATACACGAAATCCATTTTCATTACATCGTGGTTATTTATTGGCTGTATCAGATAGCTTCTAATGGCATCGAGGAATCTATTCCTAATTCTATTTACATCGGTACTTGTTCGTCCCTGCGCATAATCTCTCTGCACCATCGGAATCGTTACTCGATATTTAGTCAAAAACGATTTGAATGTATGACGCTCGTATTCTTTTTTATTTTGATTATTATTTGTTTCCATAATGAATTTCCTCATTAATAAGTCTTATTTCATTACCCTGAGCGTTTTTATGATGATATAATATATCGTTCATTGCTTCAATATAGCATTTACGATCTTCCTCCGACCAAAAATGCAGTTTTGTATCTGAAGTGGAATAATACTTCATAAAAACATTCTTTGTACAGATGGGAATGTAATCTCCGGCTCTATCCATGTCGATTATTCTAACCCGCTTCACATCAAAGGTCGAGTTGTTTAGTGCCGCATTCTCACCGACTGTGAGCAATGCCATATTCGACAGTGAATGCATCTGATACTGATCATCACCATCAGAAAGTATCCCAACAATATTTTGTGACACAGCAGAGAATTCATCTCTGATAGACCCTTTATAGTTCTGCTCTGCAATATGTGCCAACACATTATCTATCTTATCTATAGCATCTTTTATAGATTCTGTTAGATTAGGCTCTTCATTATAGTCTTCCATTAAACTTTTGAGTGATCGTTTATGCAGTTGCAACCATTCCTGCCATTCTTGATTTGTTTTCAGGCTATCGGAATTTTGTGCATGAATATGCTCAAGCGACCATGTGCCTTCATTTTTGTAACGATTGAACGAAAAACGATTCTCCTCATCTCCTTTCTGACGTATGGTCTCTACATTAAAGAGCAATAGCAGAATGTGAAGAAGGTCGCTATGCTGTTCATAGTTCAAATCTGCATAATCTATTTTTTCTTCTTCATTTCCGTTTTTTTTAACAAATCTTACGCTATCGCGAATCATGTCAAGAATCTTCTCCCTGAATGCAGTCTTACTTATAGGAACTTCCTCGCTCATCGCTATGTCAAGAAGTTCCTTAATGTCCTTACCTATTGCAACAAGATAACCCAGTTGATGATACAGGTCAAAATCATTATACCACTCCCAAAGTTGTTGATAATATCTTACAATGGTTTCCCATGTCTTCAGTCTATCTGTGCTTTTTTTAAACTTATCATAGAATCTGTTGAATGTATAAAAACTGCATTCGTCAGCCGGTTTATTTTCCATGATATCAAAAAACAATTCCATATGAATGGGATATTTTTCCTCCTTTTCATTTGTAATAAATGCCCAGAATTTGCTGTTGTGCAATCCTTTCTCCATAGCATCCCATTGAAGAGCTATCTCATATTGTTTCTTATTATCGATTCCATAAGGATTACCTGCATATACTCCCTTATTATCTTTCTTTCCTCGGCTGAGAAATAAGGCTTTTACCAACTCTGCATTCGTCAAACTTATCTTACCTATGTTTAGACGAGTAAAGATTCCTATACTATCTTCATTCGAATCTACTTCATACCAGATAATGGTTACATAATTCTGGAGCTTTCCCGCAAAACGGTTCATCCGTGTCTTATCTTTGTTAAACCAATCTCCAATAATTTTGTAAGCATTCTTAATAAACAATTCGTCTATATTTGAAGAAGAGTCATTTAAATTTATTGCATTAATCTTTTCAAGTAACTCCTTACTGCCGATATTCCCGTTTTCACTTTTTCGAGTTGTATATTCAATGCTATAATGAAGATCTATGTATAATTCAAGATACTTCATAATAAGGTACAAAGTTGTCAGACGTTGCTGGCCATCTATCAACTCATATACACCATTATTATCTTTCACAACAATAGGTTGAAGACAATATTTTTGACCATCTGGGAGCTCATAAATATCATCAAGTAAATAACGTATCTCATCCTCTGACCAACGATAACCCCTCTGATAGGCCTCAATTACGAATGTCCCTGTTATATTGCCAATTATTTTTTCTTCCAAATTCATGATCCTTTGACTTTTCCGATTACTACATCAATGATGATTATTTGCTTACTAAATTAAGGTGCGAATCATTATAAGATTTAATCTCTCCTTTACGCACTACAAGTTTTCATTAGCTTCTGAAATATTCCAGATAGTTTTATCTGTCATTTTACGGAACTCTGCCCTCCTTGTGGTGTGAGTATTCTAACTATACTCGATATCTTTAATTTTCGTCTCTCGATATAAAATTACAAATATTTTAGATCTCAAATATTCACACTATAACAGATTTCACGTATTTTAATTTAAAGAACCAAATTCAGAGGAATCAGCCGCTCAACCCAATTTATAAAAGAGGCGCTAATTTCACTTTCTTATAACAAACCTTACAACATATATGCGAAAAAGACACACTTGCAAACAATTAATCGGAAGGAAGCATTTCCCAAATTGATTACTGACAAATATTGCACAGTCGCTCCAATATGTCACTTGCCTCTTTCTCATCCAACCCAGCCTTTACTGCTACAGCCAAAAGATCCTCTTTCGTCGGTTCGATACTGTCGTTGATGGAAGTCGTGCGATAACCATTAATGCCATCGCTGGGCAACAGGTCATAGGCCGGAGCAAAATGCCAATCGCCATCCCGATGAATAAAAGCGAAGTTCTTAGCGTGGTCATCCTTGTTGCCGATGAGATAATTGAACACCATCAGTCGATAGACTTTCCACAATTCGGCTACACTATGCGTCAGCACGGCGCACACCTGAAAAATATGCTTGTAGTCGATACTGGGCAACCGATAATCAGCACCGATAAGACCAGCCACGCTAACAACATGCAACTTGCCTTGAGGCGTTCGGTCGAAACGCTCCACGCCGAAGTACTTGCCCTCGAAAAGCCGCGTATCAGGCATTTCGATTCCGCACTCTTTAGCAAGCAGCGAATAGCGGTATTCATCCACACCAATACTCTGCGGATCTCTCTTGGCTCGAAACTTTACCAGCCACTCTTTGCCTTCATAACGGGCGAAGATCTTGGGACGTGCGCCCCCCGGAGAGCCACCTCGGTCTTGAAATTCCTCGATGCCTTCCCCCTTATATTCGTCGCTGTCCAATATCCGCTCTGCTTCCAATGCCAATTTCTCGAAATCGGCATAATCCTGTCGCGTCACGACACTATGATCCGGACGAAACTCCAGGGCCCCACGTCCCGACGACCCGACCAATGCAAGGCGATCCAGCAGAGTAAGCGCGCGAGGATTGATCCCCTTTTGTTGCAGGTATCGATCCAGGATAAGAAGACCCCATCCATCGGGCAGGCAATCATCGAAGACACCGAATCCCCCCTCAAACGGACGCGGTTTGGCAATAAAGACACCGCTTCGCAAAGGCAACTCAAAGGGAGAAATGGAGAAACCCGAACCGAGCCAATCGGGAGCATATTCAAATGCACACAACCCCTCCTTGGTCAGAGCCAGACGACCCACCAACCGATCCGCAAGAAAAACCTCGATTTGTTTGATGTTATTCATTTTTCCGACCCCGTTTACGCGTGACACCTTGCTCATTCAAGACTTCATCGAGCGATTGATATTGCCTCTGCGCAAAAAGAGCGTCGAACTCCGAAAGGGCATTCAAAGCAAAGCCTATCTGGAGCAGTCCCTTCAACGAAATCTCCCCCGTCTGCTCAAATCTGCGATAGGTTGCAAACTTGATTCCTGCTCTCACAGCTAAACCCTCCTGCGTCAAATCCAGCTCCAATCTCCGAGCTTTGACTCTCGCCGCAATCCGCATGGCCACCTCACCTGAATTTAAGACATCAACCGCTATCATATTATTCATAAATGCTATTTATACCGCAAAACAAACAAAATAGTATTCCTTACAAATATAATCAATATCTTCCATTTAAGCAATATTCACCATGAAACACTGCAACCGGCCAGAAGGTATCAAACAAAAAAGTCGGGCCCCGATTTTCGGAACCCGACTGCCCTATCCACAAAGTGTGACGGTTACTTCTTCTTACGGTACCCGCACTTCGGACATACACCCTCCTCGTTGAGTGCAACGCCGCACAGCGGGCAGCGGTCGATGTCGTTCTTGGTCACGAACTCCGCCGAGGCCGCATTCACACCGCTCGTGAAGGTGATCTTGGCGATGTTGAGCTTATCCTTCAGCAGGTCGTAGACAATCTTGATCATCCCCTCGACCGTCAGCGTCTCCTTCGTGACTACCAGACGGCAATCGGGATAGGCCGTGGCCAGCTCCGTCTTGAAGGCCGGGCCCTTCATCTTGTTCTGCGGGTGTCCGTTGCGGATGCCCTGCTTCTCGTAGACGTCCAGAACGGCCGGCAGCAGCGGATCATCCTCGCGCAGAACCAGCGCATGGTCGAAATTCCGGAGCACGTCCCACGCTACCTTCTGAATCTCGTTGCAGGGGTAAACCATGTTCACACCCGCCTCGATGCTATCCTCCACCTCGATGGTCAACTGTCCCGTGTGGCCGTGGAGATATTGAGCCTCTCCTTGAAAACCGTAGAAACGGTGTGCATACTGCAGATCGAATGTTGTGATACTTCTCATAACAAATTGCGGTTTTAAGTTAGACATTCTTTTTCAGTGTTACCTGTACCTGTACTTTACCGATCTCCTCCGTCGGGAAGTGCTTGCGTTCGAGGTATTCGCGGATCAGCTGCGAAAGCTCCGGATCCGCATAGTCCTCGATCGACTTGCCGTCGAAGAGGTGATGGTGCTCCGCCACCGTGATGTCGTAGTAGCACTTCCCGGTGTCGGGGTGATAGATGAACGACAAAATGTTTGCCGAACGGAAGCTGTCCAAAATCCGATAGATGGTCGAAACGGTCACCTCCTTGTTGCGGGACTGGACCCGTTCGATGATATCCTCCACCGTGGCGTGGCGCAGCTCCTGCATCGCCTTGTAGACCTCGCGGCGCTGCGGGGTCAGCTTCAGCCCCGCCTCCTTGATTCTTTGCAGTCCTTCGTTGTTCATCGTTTTGTTCGTTTCTCTGGTGCAAACATAATGCAAATAATTCGCATTTGCAAATATTTTGCATTTTTATTTTCGAATTTAGGGTAAGATCCCCCTCAGACACCTCTACGGCCGCCCTGCGGATCAAGCGCACCAGCAGACCGTCTCCCGATTTCGAAGTTTGCCAACTGCCTCAACGATTGTTGCCGCCTGCACGGACAAATCCTTCCAATCGGCAGCCCTTTTATCCCCCGAAACGCACTATTTGGAGTAACCGGGTAAACGATATTTTTTTATATTTGCGCCGATTAGATAGATGACCGACATATGAAATTCGAGGCTAACCATCTGTTCATCCTGCTGTTGCTGCTTTCGGTGGTGATTCAATGCGCGTTCGGCAACTTCCCGTTTGCCTTCTTCGCCTTCCCGCTGGATGCACTCATAGCCCTGCTCTGGATTGCAGGAATGGTGTATGCCTACAAGGAAAACCGCTCGTCGCGATTCGTTCAGATGTGGCTCTCGCCGCAATGCACCTACTGGACGCTGGGCTGGCTCATAGCCGGCAGTCTGGTCATCGGGCTCTTTCCGCAACTCTCGGCCGCAGAGGCTGCCGAACGTTCAGGGCTGCTCGCCCGGCTGGGGTGCTACCACTTCACCACCTCCTGGATCTTTGTGGTGGGGTTGTTCGCCCTGCTGACCCATCTGGGGATGATTACCCTGCGGCGAGGCTTCCGCCCGGGGCGCAACCGCTGGCGCTTTGTCCTCAACCATGCCGGGCTGTGGCTGGCTCTCTTTGCCGGCGTGGTGGGAAGCGCCGAGGAGCAGACGCTGCGCATCCCGGTCTTCCGCGACCACCCCAACAACGAGGCCGTCAGCGAAGAGGGGTCCAAGATCTACCTGCCGAAGGAGCTGCAACTGAACGATTTCACGGTGGAGCACTACGCCAACGGCACCCCGCGCCACTTCTTTGCCGAGATCTCGATCGACGGAAAGCCGGCCCGGCTGGAGGTCAACCACCCCTATGCGGCCAACTGGGCCGAGGACTACTACCTGACGTCGTACGACGTGCAGTCGGAGCAGCCGCGCTACTGCGTGGTGCAGATCGTACGGGAGCCGCTGAAATACGTCATGTGGCTGGGCGTGGTCATGATGCTGTGCGGAGGCTGCCTGTTGTTTCTGGCCGGCCCGAACAGACAAAATAAGGAACTTTGTGAAACATCGCGGTGACGAAAGACGTATTGTAAAAGTGTGCGAGTATGATGTTCACGTGGGATAATTTCGATTGGTTCGCGCTGGTCTCCATCGTGCTGTGGGCAGCCGGTGCCGGAGTGGCGCTGTTCAGCAGGGAACGGCGCCGCTGGGCCATTCTGCTGACCGCTCTGGGTATGCTGGTCTTCGCGACATTCATTGCTGGGTTCTGGCTCTACATGCAGCGTCCGCCGCTGCGCACGATGGGAGAGACCCGGCTGTGGTACTCCTTCTTCATGAGCGTATCGGGACTGCTGACCTACCTGCGGTGGCGCTACCCCTGGATCCTCAGCTTCTCGACGGTGGTGGCGACGGTCTTCGCCCTCATCAACATTCTGAAACCCGAAATCCACGACCAGACGCTGATGCCCGCCCTGCAGAGCCCGTGGTTCATCCCGCATGTTACGGTCTACATGTTCTCCTACTCGGTGCTGGGGTGCGCCTTTATCCTCGCCTGCATGGGGCTCATCAAGCATCGGGCCGACTACCTCGAGGCGACCGACAAGCTGGTCTACACCGGACTGGCCTTTCTGACCGTCGGCATGCTCACCGGTTCGATCTGGGCCAAGGCGGCTTGGGGCCACTACTGGAGTTGGGACCCGAAGGAGACCTGGGCCGCAGTGACGTGGGCTGGGTATCTGCTCTACGTCCACCTGCGTCTGTTCCGCAAAAACGCCTCACGGCCGCTCTATTGGATTCTGATCGTCTCGTTTCTGGCGCTGCAGATGTGCTGGTACGGGGTCAACTACCTCCCGGCGGCCCGGCAGAGTGTTCACATGTATTCACGTTCTTAGTTATATAAACTGTTTAATTTTAATTCATTTGTTATGAAAAAAGGCTCAAAGATTATTCTATCCGTGCTGGTAGTGATAATCGTGCTTTGCGTCGTCTACCGGCTGGTGAACAAGGCACCGTCGGCCGACCTCGAAAGCAATGCGCAAATGGAGCAGATCGTGGCGAGCAGCGGATGTATCTCCTGCCACTCGGCCGATCCGAAGCTGCCTTTCTATGCCAACTTCCCGGTAGCGGGCAAGCTGGTGCAGGAGGATGTGCGGCTGGGCTACCGTTCGTTCGACATGGCTCCGATGATGGAGGCGCTGAAGAATGGAGAGAAGATCAACGAAGTGGACCTGGCGAAGGTCGAGAAGGTGATTGCCGACGGAACGATGCCGCTGGCCAAGTACTACCTGATACACTGGGGTGCGTCGCTCACGAACAAGGAGACGCAGATGGCACTCGCATGGGCCAAGTCGCAGCGTGAGGCCTTCTACCCCAACCCGCTGGCCGACCAGGAGTGGGCGAACGAGACGATCCGCCCGATTCAGGACTCGGTTCCGGTGGACATCCGCAAGGTGATGCTGGGCAACAAGCTCTACAACGATACCCGTCTGTCGGCCGACAACACCATTTCGTGCGCCTCGTGCCACGGTCTGAATACGGGAGGTGTCGACAACAAGGCCTTCTCAGAGGGTGTTGGCGGACAGCTGGGCGGCGTGAACGCCCCGACGGTCTTCAACGCCTACTACAACTTCGTGCAGTTCTGGGATGGACGTGCCGCCACGCTGGCCGATCAGGCTGCCGGACCTCCGGTCAACCCGGTAGAGATGGCCTGCAAATCGTTCGACGAGATCTGCGAGAAGCTGAAGGCTGACGCCGCATTCAGCAAAGAGTTCACGGAGGTCTATCCCGACGGTATCAACCAGGCCAACATCACCAACGCCATCCAGGAGTTTGAGAAGACGCTGCTGACGCCCAACTCGCGCTTCGACAAGTACCTCAAGGGTGACAAGACGGCCATGAACGCCGACGAGATCGCCGGATACGACCTCTTCAAGAAGTACAACTGCGCCACGTGCCACGTCGGTGAGAACATGGGCGGACAGTCGTACGAGCTGATGGGCATCAAGCGCGACTACTTCGCAGACCGCGGTACGGAGCTCACCATCGAGGATAACGGCCGCTACAAGGAGACCAAGGACGAGCGTGATCGCCACCGCTTCAAGGTGCCCGGACTGCGCAACGTCGCTCTGACGGCCCCCTACTACCACGATGCCACGCAGGCTACGCTGGAGGATGCCGTCGTCTCGATGGCCCGCTACGAAGTCGGCGAGGAGCTGACGCAGCAGGAGGTCGACCGGATGGTAGCCTTCCTGAAGACGCTGACCGGCGAATACCAGGGCAAGCTGCTGACCAACGACAACTTCCCCGAGACGAAATAAGGCACAACGCCTCATTTTCAGCCCGACACGTTCCAACGTGCCGGGCTTTTTTTCTTATCGCCGGATCACATCCTCCCCGGCGAAAAAATCCTTCGCCGGGGCTTGGAGTTCGCGCAAAAATTACTACCTTTGCTCATGGAGTCACACCCCTCCGGCGACCCGCTCCAGCGAAGGAAAAGAACCGCCCAAAATCGGACTCCGAACCCGAGTTTTACATTTTTCCGAGAATATCGGACCTCAGAAATGAAGCGTCAAACAAGGTTTTGCCGCCTCTTTACAGTGTGCCTTTTTGCGGCATCGGTTAACGTCGTAACTAACAGAAAATTAACGAGTTACAAGGCTTTTCTGCATCGGAAAGTACAATCCGGAGTCACAACGCCCCGCTAACAAACTCACTCTGAGTGAAATCACATCGATTTCAACCTCTCCCCCGCCACAAAAAAATCGGCCTTTCCTGTTTCGGGAGGGCCGATTTTTATCAAACGTCAATCTACTAATTCTCCTCTTTCTCCTCCTCATCCTCACCAGGTTTCTTCTCCTGCACAAAGCGGATACTCAACTCGTAAAGCAGATAGAGCGGCAGGAAAACGACCATCAGCGTAAAGGGGTCCCCCGAAGGCGTAATGATGGCCGCCAGAACCACCAGCACAACGATCGCATAACGCCGGTATTTGCGCAGAGTCGCCCGCGTCAGCAGCCCCAGTTTCGACAGCAGCCAGGCCAGCAGCGGCAACTCGAAGACAATTCCCATGACAAAAATCATCAGCAGGAAATTGCTCATATAGGAGTTCAGCGAGATCTGATTGGTGATCATGCTGCTCAACTGATATTCGGTCAGGAAGCGGAACGTGAAGGGAAAGACCAGAAAATACCCCACGAAACATCCCAGGAAGAACATGAACGTTCCGAAGAAGAAGGCGAAGCCCACGCTTTTGCGTTCGTTGACAAACAACGCCGGCTGGACGAAGTGCCAGATCTCGAAGACCAGATAGGGGAATGCCAGCACCAACGCGAACCAGAACGACGTACTGATGTGCGTCATGAACTGCGAAGCGACATTGATGTTGATGATCTCAACCGAGTAGGAATCGTCGCTGAAATCGGGGAAAAACGAGCTGATTTCACCCAAATGCGAGAGCCATCTGTACAGCGGGAAATGGGAGGTCGTGGGGGCCAGTACGAAGTGTTCGAACAGATAGGGCATGCAGCAGAAGCATACGATCATGAAAACGAGCAGCACGCCGGCCACCCGCATCAATGCCCAGCGAAGATTCTCGAGATGCCCCCAAAAGGACATCAGCTGGGGATCTTCGGTTTGTTTGTCTTCCATGTTTCGAAGGGGGTTGTAAATTCAAGGAGAGATCCGGCCGCCAGCGGTGAGCCGGATCTCTCCGAAGGATTGGAATCAGGGTTTGTACGAAGCCGGAACGAACGGAGCACGCCGCAGATAGTCGACACACTCGTCGACGCTGCGCAGCATGTCGCCGTAACTCGAGGCCTCAATCTCGACGATGATATTCTCCACACCGGCCCTGGCGGCGTTGCGGAAAATGGCATCGTAGCCGACCATGCCGCTCTGACCAATTTCCCGACGGTCCTTGATGTGGAGCAGGCGGAAGCGGCCGGGATACTTGACGAAGTAGTCGACGGGGCTGGCCTGTCCCATGACGGCCCAATAGACGTCCATCTCGAAGAAGACCTTGTCGGCATCCGTATGTTCGATCATGTAGTCGTAGACGACCTGATCGTCGATCTTGCGGAATTCGCCCGAATGGTTGTGGTAGCCGAACTTCAACCCTGCGGCATTGCAGCGGGCGCCGACCTCGTTGAAGTAGCGGCAGTAGGTCTGCAGATCCTTCAGATTGTCGACACGCGGCATCGAGGGGGCGACGATATACTTCATGCCGGCCTCCCTGTGAGCGGCGATGCAGGTGTCCCACCACGAGAGGGCCCGTGAGAAATCACCGTCAGCCAGCTCCTCGTCCGAGAGGTTGGTCGTGCAGTGCGACGACAGCACCTCCAGACCTGCCGCCTCGACATCCTCGCGGAACCGGGCGGGGGACTGACCGTAGAGTTTGCCGTCGGCATAGCTGGCGGCCTCGATCGAAGTGTAGCCCATGTCGGCCAGCTTCTTCAGCACGTCGTTGTAGTCCTGCCGATTCTGCCCGAAGGCTCCGATCAGGTCGCGCACCGAATAGAGCTGAATGCCGATCTCCTTGCGGGGCAGCTGCTCCCCGTCGGCGGCTCCACACGCCGTGAAGCCTCCTCCGACGAGCAGCATGCCGATTGCCAGAAGCACTCTTTTCATACGCTGAAACACCGGGAACTACTCCAGCACCTTAATACGGATATTGCGGAACCAGACGTCATCGCCGTGATCCTGCATGCCGATGTACCCCTCGTGGTTCGGACCGCCGCAGTTGTTGAGCAGTTCGAAGGCCAGGGGCCACTTCTCCTCGCTGAACTTGCTCTTCTGGAGCATGTCGGTCCACTGGGGCGTCCAGAGATGATACTCCAGGACGTTGGCACCGTTCTGTGCGTGAACCACCGTACCCTTGTAAACCAGGATCTTGGCCTTGTTCCACTCGCCGAAGGGCTTGGCGTTCTGCGGCACGGCGGGGATCATGTCATAGAGCGATGCGGCCATGCGGTTGCCGTCGACACCGAGTTTGGCATCGGGATGGTTTTCGTTGTCGAGGAGCTGATACTCCGGGCTGGAGATGTAGATCGGTTCGAGACGCTGCTGACCCTTGTCATCGGTCGTAGCGACCTCCTGAGCCAGGTAGAAGAGGCCCGAGTTGCCGCCCTTGGAGACTTTCCACTCCAGTTCGAGTTCGAAGTTCTTGAACTTGTGGGCGAAGATCAGGTCGCCGCCCTCGCTGGTCTGGGCTTCGCCGCCGCCCGAGCCGTTGAACTTGATGGCGCCGTTGTCGATCGTCCAGCGCGAAGGCACGTTGTCCTTTCCGTAGCCGCGCCAGCCGTTGAAGCTCTTGCCGTCGAAAATCACATAGTAGCCCTCCTTGTCCTGCGGGAAAGCCGACAGGTCGACCTGCTCTTTTTCGAGGACCGTATAGGCCGGAACGGCTCTCGTCTCAGCCTCGGCCGAAGCCGTATCTGCGGTTTTGGCCTTCTTGGCGCCCTGACCGCCACACGCGGCGAGCGTTGCCGCAAGGGCGATGCATGCGATTGATAATACTTTCATTTTCATAGGTCTGATCATTTAAAGGTTCATTATTCGGTTATGAAAGGTTCAACGCGGCATGTCGGGCAGTTTCCAACCGTCGCGGTAGTTGTGCTTGATGAGCTCCTGGGCGAACTGCCGGGCATTGACCGGATCGGTCCAGGTCTTGTCGAAGGTCGGGTGACCGTCCTTGATGTGGAATCCGTCCTTGATCACCGTGCGGATCGTCAGATCGTCGGGGATGTTCGTGAAGCACATGTTCTCGCCGTCCCACTCCAGCTCACGGTTGAGGCTCTGCAGACGCACGGCCAGCACACCCATAACCACCATTTCGTTGAACGGGCCGGCCTCGCTGAAGTCCGAAGCCGACGGGATGCGGTCTTCGGGGTCCTCCTTGCAGGCGCGCACCCAGTCCATCTGGTGCGACTCCTTGATTTCGCGCAGCACCTTCGGGGCATTGGGCACGCGACCCGAAACCAGATAGGGGTCGACACCGTAGCATCCGCAGATGAGCGTATCCTTCGTACCGTAGAAGATCGCGCCGCCACCGCTGACATTGAGATCCTTACCGGCGGGCAGACCGGCGGGACGCTCCGGCATCAGGCCGCCGTCATACCAGTGCACCTCGACCTCGGGCATGGCCACCTTCGGCATGTTGTCGCGGGCCGGGAAGATGAACTTCACGC
>OLWA01001155.1_pt1 | contig 28260 bp, 15 predicted proteins | sample 1673251 | NCBI WGS metagenome assembly OLWA01 (sample SAMEA3178937, study PRJEB25190) | human gut metagenome | biome: human gut; feature: human-associated habitat; material: faeces | place: Austria | collected 2013 | reverse complement strand
CGTTCTTCAAGGGCCTGATCAACCTCTTCCGTCAGATGAACTATTCGGAGTGGAAGTCGGAGAAGTTCGAGGGCTACCGGAAGCAGATCGAGCAGTATGTGAGTGAACAATCCAAATAAGCGGGAGAAATTATGACAACACGAGCATTTCAGAAGATATATACCAAGATTGACAACATCACCAAGGCTACCGTGACGCTCCGCGCCACGGGCGTCGGCAACGACGAACTGGCCACCGTCGGCGGCAAGCTGGCGCAGGTGGTGAAGATTATGGGCGAGAACGTCACGTTGCAGATTTTCGCCGGAACCGAGGGCCTGTCCACCGACTCCGAGGTCGTCTTCCACGGCGAGCCTCCCAAGCTGCGCGTTTCGGACAACCTCGCGGGGCGTTTCTTCAATGCCTACGGCGAACCGCTCGAGGGCGGCGAGATCATCGAGGGCGAGGCCCGCGAGATCGGCGGTCCGACGGTGAATCCCTTCCGGCGCATCCAGCCTTCGGAGCTGATCGCCACGGGCATCGCCGGCATCGACCTGAACAATACGATCGTGACGGGGCAGAAGATCCCCTTCTTCGCCGACCCCGACCAGCCCTACAACGCCGTGATGGCCAACGTGGCCCTGCGCGCCAAGGCCGACAAGATCATCCTGGGCGGCATGGGTCTGACGAACGACGACTTCCTCTACTTCAAGTCGGTCTTCGAGAACGCCGGTGCGCTGGACCGCATCGTGTCGTTCGTCAACACGACCGAGAATCCGCCCGTGGAGCGTCTGCTCGTTCCCGATATGGCGCTTACCGCCGCCGAGTACTTCGCCGTCGACAAGGGCGAGAAGGTGCTGGTGCTGCTCACGGACATGACGCTCTATGCCGATGCGCTGGCCATCGTCTCGAACCGTATGGACCAGATCCCGTCGAAGGACTCGATGCCCGGATCGCTCTACTCGGATCTGGCAAAGATCTACGAGAAGGCCGTGCAGCTGCCCAACGGCGGTTCGATCACGATCATCGCCGTGACGACCCTCTCGGGCGGCGACATCACGCACGCCGTGCCCGACAACACGGGTTACATCACCGAAGGTCAGCTCTTCCTGCGCAACGACTCGGATACGGGCAAGGTGATCGTCGACCCGTTCCGTTCGCTGTCGCGTCTGAAGCAGCTCGTGATCGGCAAGAAGACGCGTGAGGACCATCCGCAGGTGATGAACGCCTGCGTGCGTCTGTATGCCGACGCGGCCAATGCCAAGACCAAACTCGAAAACGGCTTCGACCTCTCGGACTACGACGAACGGGCCCTGAAATTCGCCCGCGACTACTCGGAAAAACTGCTGGCCATCGACGTCAACATCGGCATCACGGAGATGCTCGACACGGCGTGGACGCTCTTCGCGAAGTACTTCTCGAAGGAGGAGGTCGCCATCAAGGAGGAGCTGATCAAGAAATACTGGAAGGAGGCGTAACGCACCATGGCCATCAAGTTCCAATACAACAAGACCTCGCTGGGCGAACTCGGCAAGCAGCTGAAAATGCGGCAGAAGGCACTCCCTACGATCAAAAGCAAGGAGTCGGCGCTTCGATCCGAGGTGAAGAAGGCGAAGGACTCCGCAGGCGACTTCCGTCGACGGCTCGAAGCCCTGAAGGCCGAGTACGACTACATGGTGTCGCTGTGGGGAGAGTTTGACAGTGACCTGCTCCGCATCGCGGACGTGGACCTCACGGTCCGCAAGATTGCGGGGGTGCGCATCCCGGAACTGGAGGGGGTTCGCTTCGAGGAGAAGGCCTATGACCTCTTCTCGTCGCCGGCGTGGTTTGCCGACGGGGTGGAGATCCTCAAGCGGCTGGCGCGGCTGGGCCTCGAATGCGAGGTCTACACGCGGCGCATGGAGCTGCTGGACTTCGCCCGACGCAAGACCACACAGAAGGTGAACCTCTACGAAAAGGTCCAGATCCCGGGCTACGAGGATGCCATCCGAAAGATCAAACGCTTCATGGAGGACGAGGAGAATCTCTCGAAGTCGGCCCAGAAGATCGTCAAAAACAAACAACAAGCCGCCGGGGAGGGCGCCATGTTATGATAGCCAGAATGTCGAAATACGACTTTGTGCTCTATGCGGCACAGAGTGAGGATTTCATTGAGAAGCTGCGCGAACTCGGGCTGGTGGACATCACCACGACGGGTTGGGAACCCTCGGAGGAGGACCGTCAGCTGCTGCTCGACATCGAGGGTTGTGGCCGTGCCGCGGAGTTCCTCAAGGGGTTCCGGGCCGATCCGGCGCATGCCGCCCTGCGGGGCGAACCCTTTGCCACGGGGCGCGAGGCTTACGAACACTATGCGGCGGCACAGCGTGAGGCGGCGTCGATCCGTTCGGAGATCGCCCGGCTCGAAAAGCTCGCCGACGAACTGCGTCCGTGGGGACCGTTCGATGTCGACCGCACCGCCAAACTGGCCGAACAGGGCATCGTGCTGCGTTATTTCTCGACGCAGCGCGCCACGTTCGACAAGCAGCGGGAGCAATGGGCCGAACACTACACGCTCACGGAGATTACACGCACGGATTCGACCGTATGGTTCGTCGTGGTGGCGGCTCCGGGCGAGGAGGTGACCATCGACGCCCAGGAGATGAAGACCCCGCAGATGGATATCCGCGAGGCGGAACGGCGTGTGGCCGACGAGCAGGCGAAACTCGCGGCTTTGGATGCGGAGTTTGCCCGCGTGGCAGCCTCCGAGACGCAGCTGGCAGCCTATGCCGCTGAACTCAAGGAGCGTCTGCAGGGGGTACAGGTCGTCGCTACGGCCCGCAAGGAGGCCGACGGTTCGCTGGCCCTGCTCGAGGGCTGGGCCGAGACTGAGACTTCGGCCCGGGTTGATGCCCTGCTCGAATCGTACCCCAACGTCGTGTGGATCAAGAGCGATCCCACGCCCGAGGACGATACGCCCGTCAAACTGAAGAACAACCGCTTCGCGCGGATCTTCGAGATGATCGGCGACCTCTATGCGCGACCCAAGTACGGCACGTTGGACCTGACACCCTATTTCGCGCCGTTCTACATGCTCTTTTTCGGCATCTGTCTGAACGATGCCGGCTACGGACTGATTCTGCTGGCGGCGGGTCTGGTGATGCTGCGCAAGTTCCGCGAACCGGGCATGATGCGGCGTGCGGCGTGGTTTGCCACGCTGTGTGCGGTGGCGACGATCGTCTTCGGCGGCATCTGCGGCTCGTTCTTCGGACTGAGCCTCAAGGAGTACTTCCCGTCGATCCCGTTCTTCGACTTCCAGGGACGATTCTTCATCATCTCGCTGGTGATCGGCCTGGTGCAGATCCTCTTCGGCATGGCGCTCAACATCTGGACGACGACGCGCTGCTTCGGCATCTCGCACGCCTTCGGACAGTTGGGATGGTTTGTGATCCTCGTGTCGTGCGCTCTGGCCGTGGCCCTGCCCATGGCCGGGATCACGATTCCGGGTTTTGCCTCCGATTCGGTGGCCTTCTACGTGGCGCTGGCTGTCGGTGGCGTGCTGCTCCTGCTGCTCAACAATCCGCGGCGCAATCCGCTCATCAACGTCGGCGCCGGCCTGTGGGACCTCTACAACAACATCACGGGACTGTTGAGCGATGTGCTGTCGTACATCCGTCTGTTCGCCATCGGACTCTCGGGCGGTGTACTGGCCCTGGTCTTCAATACGCTGGCTGAGGGCTTCGTTCCCGAGGGGGCGAACATCGTGGTGCGGCTGCTGGTGATGATCCCGATCCTGCTGATCGGCCACGGCATCAACCTCTTCATGTCGACCATCTCGTCGTTCGTCCACCCGATGCGACTGACCTTCGTGGAGTTCTTCAAGAACGCCGGCTTCGAGATGGCTACGCGGTCGTTCGACCCCATCCGCAAAATGGACACACGTGACGAATAAACAACAATAATCAAATAATCAACAACTTTCAAAACATTATGGAAACAACAACAGCATTGGTAATGGCTTACGTCGGCGTAGCGTTGATGGTGGGCCTCGCGGGCATCGCATCGTCCATCGGCACGGCCATCGCCGGCCAGGCGTCGGTCGGAGCCATGAAGAAGAACAGCGGCGCATTCGGTAGCTACATGATTCTCTCGGCGCTTCCGGGTTCGCAGGGCCTCTACGGATTCGTCTGCTTCTTCCTGGTGCAGGGCGGTCTGACGAACCCCACGATGACGCAGGGCGCCGCCATTCTGGGTGCCGGTATTCTGGTGGGTATCGTCAACCTGGCTTCGTCGATCTACCAGGCAAAGATCTGCGCCAACGGTATCGCCGCCATCGGAAACGGTCACGACGTGATGGGTAAGACGCTGATTCTGGCCGCCTTCCCGGAGTTGTACGCAATTCTGTCGGTAGCCGCTACCTTCCTGATCGCCACGCTCGACGGCGTGAACCTCTTCTGACGAGGCTCGTTCGGAAAAAAGGAGGCACCCGAATTTCGGGTGCCTCCTTTTTTGGTGCCGTATGTCGTCTTCGGACGGGACGCTGGCGGGGCGGATCGCCTCTCAGAGGCCGGGTCCCATGCCGTGCACGGAACGGCGCTAATCGTCCAGACGAATGGTCTGGCCCGTGAGCCGGCTGCGCTCGGCTTCGTAGCAGATCCGGTGGCTCTCGACCGATTGTTCGATCGAGGTGCGGAAGTTGTGCTCCTTGCAGGCCAGCGTGTGGACGAAATCCTCGATCAGGTTGAGGTCGGCACCGGCATGGTAGGGCGTTCCGATGAGCGACGAGAAGTCGAGCACCTCCTCGCGGGCGCCGCGGAACCAACGGATGCGCAGCGAGCGTTCGTCGCCGTCGATCTCGCCCTGTGTGAGGCGGATATGGGTCTGGCGCTGGTCGTCGAGCGTAAAGGTGTCCATCGTGAAAGAAATCGTGACGTCGTTTTCCATCTCCATGGCGATGACCTGATGATCGGCCACATCGTTGTCGCAGTGAAAGACACATCGTCCGTAGGGACCGGTTCTCAGTTCGCGGTCGATGACCTGGTCGATGGTGGCTCCTTCGGGGACGTCGAAATTCGAGATCCAGTCGCGGCGCGTGCGGTAAAGATCGACGGCCGAGTAGGGGCACGAGGGTTCGATCGGGCAGTTGATGCAGCGATCGGAGCTTCCGGCGGGGGCATTCTCGGGGCGGTACCAGCGCAGTGACCCGAACGACGTGAGTTTCCGACATTGCGACGAGGTGAGCCACAGCAGGAAATCGATGTCGTGGCAGCACTTCGAGATCAGGATCGGGTTGGTGATCTCCTCGCGGCGCCACATGCCGCGGACGTATCCGTGGGTCATGCGGTCGATGCCGACTGCGGCGTTGTGGTTGATCGAGATGATCTGACCGAGTTCGCCCGAATCGACGATCTCTTTGATCCGGATGAAGTAGGGGTGGTAACGCAGCACGTGGCAGACGCCGACGATGACCCCCTTGTTGCGGGCGGCCCGGGCGATGGCCCGGCATTCGGCGAGGGTGCGGGCGATGGGTTTCTCGAGCAGCACGTGGTAACCGGCCTCGATGGCGAGCATGCAGGGTTCGAAGTGGATGTTTTCGGGGGTGGCGATCAGCACGGCATCGGCCTTCAGCGGATTACGGAAGAAGAGCTTGTAATCCTCGAAACATTGTTCGGGTTTTAGTCCGAACTTCTCGGCCAGGGCATGGCGCCGCAGCGGATTGGGTTCGACAATTCCTACGAGTTGCAGGCGTTCGGGGTGCCGCACGGCATATTCGAGGTATTTGTTCGTGCGGTTGCCGCCACCGATGGCAACGATCGTCACCGGAGTGTTCGAAAATGTGATTTCATCCATGATTTGTAGACACACTTGTAGTATGGACGGAGATTTGGAAAAGGCCCGCATGCCGAAGCGGATGCGGGCTTTTCCGGTGAGTATTTAGAGTTCCTTGATGCGGATGTTTCGGAACTGGATGCCGGGGCCGTGGCCCAGCAGACCGATGTGTCCGCGTTTGTTGAAGAGGCCGGGGTGGTTGCGGCCGTCGACCGTGTAGGGGTTTTTGTTCGAGCCGTCGGGGGCGACGTTGTGCCCCTTGCAGGCCTGGCGGATGTTGCCGTCGAGAATCACCTCGCCGTTGACCGTGACGGTGATGTGGTCACCCACGGCGCGGATCTCTTCGGTGTTCCACGTGCCCAGCTCGCCGAACTTGACGTGTTTCTGGGCGGGGATGATGCCGTAGACCGATCCGTGCTGCTGGTAGATGCGCAGGTTCTTGTAGATCGGGGCGTCGTGGTCGAGCACCTGGATTTCCATGCCGTGATAGGCGGCGTCGACGCCCATCGGCGTGCGGATACCGATGCCGTTGTTGACGCCGGCGCGGTCGAAGGCGAATTCGAAGCGCAGGATGAAGTCGCCGTACTCCTTGATGGTGTAGAGGTTGCCGCTGCCGCCGAACTGAGCCGTGACGTAGATCGTACCCTCCTGGGGAACATAGTTGGTCTTGTTGCCGGTCCATTTTTCGAGCGAAAGTCCGTCGAAGAGGATCTCGAAACCTTCGGCAGCCTCGTCGGCCGGGAGTTCGAAACGCGGAATGGCCGCATAACGGGCCAGCAGTCCCTTGATTTCGTCGACGGCATAACCGGCATCAGGATCGCTTTTGGCGCGTGCGGCGTAGCTGTCGCGGGCCTTTTCGAGTGCGGCCACCACCGTTTCACCGCCCATGCCGGGGTTCTTGGCCGCGATGGTCTTGACGGCCTCGGCAGCCGCCGCCTCGGTTTGCGGATTGTCGAGATAGGGGGCGATGATGCTGACGGCCGGCAGCGAATAGGTCCGGGCCAGGGCACGGAGCAGTTTGTTGCAGACGGCGGCCGAGGGGTTGAGTTCGAGTCCCTTGCGGAAGCCCTCGACCTGTTTGTCGGCAGCAGCTGCGGCGATGAAGTCGGTGTAACGCGTCAGGGCGGCATCGGTCCATGCGGGGTTCTGCCGCGCCAGATCGTAGAGAACGTTGGCCATTTCGGGATTCTCGACCGTCAGGAGCGCCCGGAATGCGGCCTCGCGGTCCTGTGCGGCGAGCAGATCGTCGATGGCTGCACGAACGCCCGACTGGGCCAGAAGCGGATAGTAGCGGGTCTTTTCGGGAGCCGAGGCCATGCGTTCCGAGACTTTGGCGTATTGGGCTTCGGGCTGCTGCGAGGCGAGGGCATTCTTCAGGGCGGCCTGATACTTGCCGATCTCATCGCCCGAGGCCTTGTCCAGCAGGTCGCACAGCGGTCCGAACTCCTGCATCGTGCAGATGCCCGAGAGCGCCTCTACGGCGGCATCGTGAACCGCGCGGTTGTCGGAGGCGAGCAGGGCAAAGACCCGTTCCGAGGCGGCCGAGATGCGGCGTGCGGCGATCAGTTTCAGGGCCTGGATCTGGATCTGCGGGTCGCGGTCGAGAGCCGCAATCAGGCCGTCGTTCACCGAGCCGTTGAAGGCCCGCAGAGCGGAGGCGGCTTCGGCGGCGTGTTTGCCGTCGAGGGCTGCGATCAGGGCTTCGAGAGCCTCGTCGCCACCGATTCGGCCGGCTGCGCGGATGGCTGCCGCGGCCAGTTCGTCGTTCGACGATTCGATCCACGGCGTGACGGCACCGATCTGCGAGGCGGCATGGCGGCTTCCCAGCCAGTTGATGACATCCGTGCGGGCTTCGTCACCCAGCGATGGAAGTTTCTTGACCACGGCAGCCTGGAGCGCCTCGTCCGCAAAGTCGTTGGCGGCATCGAGCGCCGCTCCGCGATACGCGCGGTTCGAATCCTTGAGGGCTGTCAGCAGCAGCCGGGTACGTTTGCCGGTATCGTACTTGAGTTGCAGTTCGAGGGCGGCGGCGCGCACGTTCGCACGGGCCGTGGCCTTGCCGAGAGCTCGGGCCGCTGCGAGCGTACTCTTCGTGTCGCCCTGTTCGGCCAGCCGGTTCAGCAGCCGGAGGTAGGAGGCCGTGGCATCGTTCGGTGCAAAGTCGTAATCCGAAGCGGCAGCCGCATTGGCCAGCGTTCGGAGCGAGGCCTTGCTTCCGCAGCAACCCAGTGCGTGATAGACGGCTTCGCGCGTCGGGTCGTCGTCGGCCTTTGCGGCCCAGTCGAGCAGCGTCGGCTCGACCTCCGTAACTCCTTTTGCTGCGGCGGCATCGGCCAGCCGGATGACGGGACGGTCGCTGCGGCGGATCAGGTCGGTCAGCATCGCTTCGCTGCCCGGCGTGGCGATCAGACCCCGCACGGCTGCGTCGGCCAGGTATGCGTCATCGACGTAGCGTGCAAAGACCTCCACATCCTCGGCCGTCGAGCAGAGTTGCAGCAACGAGAGCAGAAAGGCCTGATTGGGCTTGTCCGTGCAGGCGGCCACGCTCTCGGCCAGTCCTTTCCGGATCCCGGTCCGGGCAGCCTCCTGACCCTTGGCCGTGACGTAATGCACGACGCCGCTCAGGGCATATTCCACCGTAGCATTGGGGCCCTTCGCTGCGGGCACGAGCATGTCGGCCATTTCGCGGATGCCGGCGGCACCCGTGGCGGCCAGCTCCTTCATCAGTTCGTTGTAGAGGTCGGGGGTTTCGGCCGGAAGCTGGGCCAGAGCGTCGGCAATGATGGTCGACGTGGTCCGCTGGCGGTCATCGCGGACCTCCTGCGCCCCCGAGACCAGGGGCAGAAGCAGTCCGGCAAACAGTATGAGAATCAGTTTCTTCATGGTATGCGTTTTTTTGGGGTGGTTGGCGGTCAGATTTTCCAGGGTGAGCGCATCGGTTGGTCGATCAGGCGGTTGGCGGCATCGTCGTCGATGAAGAGCTGCTTCTGCGGGTCGAAGTTCAGCGTGCGGTTCAGACGCAGGGCGCAGAGGGCCATGTTCACCAGTGTGGCGCTGTGGTAACCCTTGATTTCGTCCAGGGCGAAGCGTTCGCGGGTGTGGACGCAGCGGATGAAGTCGGTATTCTGCGGTTCGGGATCGGGCAGCTCGGCGATGCGGTTCATCACGTCGGGGATCGTACACTCGAATCCCTTGTAGACCTTGCCCTTCGGGCCCTCGATGTAGGGCACCTTTCCCTTGCTTTCGTACCCCTCGCCTTCGAGGATGATCTGGCAGCCGTCGTCGTAGGTGTAGACGATGCGGCGCCAGATGCCGATGGCATCGGGATGCTGCTGCGGAGCGTCCACCTCGACCTTTACCGGCGAGGTGTTGTCCTTGCCCAGCAGGTACTGCACGGGGTCCATGTAGTGCTGGCCCATATCGCCCAGACCGCCGCCGTCATAGTCCCAGTATCCGCGGAAGGTCTGGTGCGTGCGGTGTACGTTGTAGGGCTTGTAGGGGGCCGGACCCAGCCACAGATCGTAGTCCAGCGCCGCGGGAACGGGCTGCGGGGTGAGATTCTCCTTGCCCACCCAGAAGAACTTCCACGTGAAGCCCGTGGCACCCGAGATGGTCACCTTCAGCGGCCATCCGAGCATGCCGCTGTCGACGAGTTTCTTGAGCGGTTCGACGGTCGTGCCCAGTCCGTAGAAGGTGTCCTGGAAGCGGAACCACGTGTTCAGACGGAAGATGCGGCCGTTCTGCTTGACGGCCTCCATGATGCGTTTGCCTTCGCCGATGGTGCGCGTCATCGGCTTTTCGCACCAGATATCCTTGCCGGCGCGCGCCGCCTCGACGGCCATGATGCCGTGCCAGTGGGGCGGGGTGGCGATGTGGACGATGTCGACGTTCGGGTCGTTGATCAGGTCGCGGTAGAAGTGGTAGGCCTTCAGGGTCTTGCCGAACTTCTTGCGGCCCAGTTCCACGGCGCTGTCCAGATGGTTCTGGTCGACGTCGCAGACGGCCACCAGCCGACAGCGTTCGTCGCTGGTGAAGTGATAGCTCGAGCGTCCGATGCCTCCGACGCCGATGATGCCTTTGGTGAGCTGATCGCTCGGGGCGATGTGATTCGGGCCTCCCAGCACCCAGCGGGGAACGATGGTGAAGAGGGTCGCGGCACCCGCCGTTTTCAAAAAATCTCTACGATTGAGTCCCATGATATGAAGTGGTTTTTCGGTTGTGGTTCGATATTCAGAGTGTCGTCAGTTTCAGACTGCGCCATTGTACCTTGATGCCGCCGCCGTCGTGGATCTGGAGGGCGATGCGGCCCTGGGCGGCACCGATTTTGGCGTCGTGCAGGTTGACGATCTTTTCGCCGTTGAGCCACGTCTGGACGTGGTCGCCCTCGACGCGCAGCCGCAGTGTGTTCCACGATCCCTCGTTGAGCATCACCTCCTTGTCGGCGGGTGTCTGTGCGAGCCATCCGCGGCCGTAGGATTCATAGATGCCGCCCGTGCCCTGGTTGCGGGGTGCCACCTCGCATTGCCAGCCGTGAATTCGGGCTTCGGGCTCCACGAACGAGCGGAAGAAGATCCCCGAATTGCCGTTCGACAGCTGGCGGAATTCGGCCGTCAGATCGAAGTCGTCGTAGTATTCGCGCGTGGCCAGATAGCCGTACTGCTTGTCGGGGCCGCTTTCGCAGACGAGGTTGCCGTCGGCGTCGACGTACCATTTCTCCGTGCCGTAGATCTCCCAACCCGAGAGGTCCTCGCCGTTGAAGAGGTCGATTTCGCGGCCGGCCTTGCGCGGCAGCTCCTTGATCTTCAGATTGCGGAACGAGGCGGGATAACCGTGATCCTGCAGGCAGATCACTCCGCGATGGGCCAGGCCGTATTCGGGTGCGTTTTCCCACTTGCCGCTGTGTTTGCGGATGAACCAGTCGTCGGTCCAGGCCTCGAATTCGAGGATCTTGCGGCCGTTGAGCCAGTGTTCGACGTGTCCGTTGTCGAAGACGATGCGCGAGGAGTTCCATTCACCCTGCGGATGGACCTGCATGGCGGACTTGTCGGGCAGATGCATGGCGTAGTCGACGCCCAGACGCTGCCACTCCTCGAGTTTGGTGGGGGCATTGTCCTCTTCCCAACCCTTCTCGTCGATGAGCTGGTATTCCGGGCCGGTTACGTAGGGCACGGCGAAGTAGGGGTCCTCCACCACGTGATAGAGCATGCCGCTGTTACCGCCGTGGGAGAGCTTCCAGTCCCATTCGAGGATGAAGTTTTCGTACTGTTTGCGCGTGACGATATAGCCCGTCAGGTCGCTTCCGTCGCCGGCTGCCTGGATGCATCCGTCGACCACGTGCCACGGCATCGTCAGCGAATCGCCGTTGTAGTCCTTCCACTGGTCGAGCGTTTTGCCGTCGAAGAGCAGCTGCCAGCCGTCGGCAATCTCCTTTTTGGTCAGGGTGTTGGGCTGTGGAGCGCAGGAGGAGGCTCCCAGAGCGAGCATCAATGCTCCGCACAGAGGTGCAATCAGCCTTTTGTTCGTGATAAGGGTCATGGTATTGGTTTTATTTGTTAGGTGTTTGTCCTTTGTTTTTTCGGGTCGGGGTCTCTTTGCGTGGGGCCGGGGCGTCGGATGCGTGGGACGGATCGGAGTTCGGATCCGCATCCGGTGCGTTTTTCTCATCGGGCACCGCTTCGTTCTGGTTCTGCTTCATGTAGTCCTTCGGGCGCATGCCGAACTGCTTGGAGAAGCACTTGGCAAACCACGACATGCTGCTGAAACCGGTCAGATAGCAGATTTCGTTGATGCGCAGCTCGCCCTTGCGGAGCAGTTGGGCCGCAGTCTTCAGCCGTACCAGCTGGATGTATTCGTTGGGCGAGGTGCCGGTCAGCCCCTTCAGCTTGCGCTGCAGACTCGAACGGCTCAGCGCCATCTGCTCGACGAGCAGATCCACCGACAGTGCCTCGTTGGTGAGGTTTTCGGAGATGATCCCCGTCAGTTTGTCGAGCCATGCACGGTCGCTGCTGCCGATCGTATCCTTTTCGTATTGCAGGTTCGGCTCCGAGGCGAAGTGGCGGAAGGCGCGTTCGCGGTTCTCGAGCAGACTCTCGACCGTCGCCTTGATGTAGCTCAGCGAGAAGGGTTTCTCGATGTAGGCGTCGGCTCCGGACTCCAGTCCCTTGATCTTCGAGTCGACCGAATCGATTGCCGAGAGCAGAATGAAGGGAATGTGACAGAGCAGTTCGTCGCTGCGGACACGCACGAGCAGTTCGTAACCGTCCATTTCGGGCATGAGGATGTCGCTGATGATCAGATCGCACGAACGTTTCTTGAGTATGTCGAGTGCTTCGCGGCCGTTCCGGGCCGGGAGTACGTCGTACGTATCCTCGAAGTTCTTGTAGAGGAACTCCAGCATGTCGGGCGTATCCTCGACGATCATGATGCAGTGTTGCTTCGTTGCGGGGGCCTCCTCGTCCTGGGTCGTGGCCTCCTCCTTGGCGGTAGCCGCTGCCGGGAGTTGCTTTGCGGAGCCGGGTTCCCGTACGTCGGGAATCTCGATCGAGAGTTCGCAACCGCCCGCGGCGTCGGCATCGTTGATGGCGATTTTGCCGTTATGCTTTTCGACGAGCAGTTTTACCAGGCTCAGGCCGATGCCGACGCCCTGTCCCGAATAGGGGTTCTCCTGATAGAAGGCATCGAAGACCTTTTTGCGGCTTGCGGTTGGAATTCCGGGGCCGTCGTCGCGTACCGACAGGCGGAATTTCCGCTCCTCCTTCTTCGTATCGGACAGGTCGGTCAGCGTGACGCGGATCGTATGGCGGGCATATTTCAATGCATTGGCGAGCAGATTGCTCAGAATTTTGGTCAGGGCCTCCTTGTCGACGTGGAAGATCATCGGAGTGGCGGGCAGTTCGGTTTCGATCGTGATGGCTTCGGCCGACGTGCGGAAACGGTCGACGGTCTCCCGGATGAGCAGACTGATGTCCGTGTCGCTGCACCGCAGGCGGAAGCCTTCGTCACCGATCTTGCGGAAGTCGAGCAGTTGGCGGATGAGTTCCAGCAACCGGTCGACGTTGCGTTTCATGATGTTGAGGTTGGCCGCCACGTCCGTATTCCAGCGGCCGGTCTCGATGACGTGTTCGAGCGGCGACTTGATGAGCGAAACCGGTGTCTTGATTTCGTGGACGATCTGTGTAAAGAAGTTGATCTTGGCTTCGATGAGTTTTTTCTCTTTCTTTTCGCTCTGGCGCTTGAGTATGAACTTGACGGTCAGGACGATGAGCACGAGGGCCAGCAGCAGATAGCCGATCTTGGCCATGGGGCTCAGAAACGGATGGGGCAGGATCCCGATCTCCAGGTCGCACGAGGCCTGGCTCCAGTAGCCGTCGTTGTTGCATCCCATGACCGAGAAGGTGTAGTGTCCGGCAGGCAGTTTCATGAACGAAACCGAATGCTGGTCGGTGTATATCCAGTCGTTGTTCGGTCCGTTGAGTTTCCAGGCATACCGGTTCTGTCCGGGGGCCACGTAGCTCAGGCATTCGAAATTGATATCGAATGAAATGGTTTTGCTGGAGACCTCCAGGTGTCCGTCCGGGATGATCCGTTGTTCGGAACTGGTGGAGACCTTGTTGGTGCCGTGCATGCTCACCGACGAGATGGCCACATTGGGTTTGACCTTGTTCACCGAGATGTTGAAGGGTGAGAAATGGTTGAATCCGTTGATGCCGCCGAAGTAGAAGGTTCCGTCGTCGGCCTTGAATGACGACCGGAAGTTGAACTGGTTGCTTTGGAATCCGTCTTCGGTCGTATAACGGATGTGGGTGCGCAGTTCGGGGTTGTAGCGGATGATTCCCTGATTGGAGGAGAGCCACAGATTGCCCGCCCCGTCATCGAGTATGCCGTAATAGACGCTGCTGGGCAGGCCTTCGTTCGGCCCGAAATTCTCGAATCCGTCGATTTCGGGGTCGTAGCGGCAGATGCCGTCGCTTTCGCCGCAGAACCAGATGCGCTGGTTGGTGTCGATATAGACGCGGATGAACTTGTCGCTCGGAGGCGATAAGGGGTCGAGCGGATTGTGGCGGTAGTTTGTCCACGTTCCGTCGTGTTTCGAGTAGCGGTAGATACCGTGTACGCGGGATGCCACCCAGATGTTGCCGCGATCGTCCTCGGTGATGTCATAGACGAAGTAGTCGGTCAGTTCCCGCACGCGGGTGAAGCGGCCCGTGCGTTTGTCCAGAATGCACAGCCCGCTCATGGTTCCGACATAGAGCCGGTTGTCGTCGGCCTTGTGGATGACGTAGACGTAGTCGTTGCTCAGCGAGGTCGAATCTTCGGGAATATTCATGTAGTTGGTGACCCGTCCCGTACGGGTATTCATGCGGTCCAGACCCCGTGAGAAGGTGCCGATCCAGAGATCCTCACCATCGAGGCAGAGTGCATGGAGGTTGTTGTGGCTTTTCGAGGAGTAGTCGGTAAAGGTTCCGGTTCGGGGGTCGAAGTAGTTCAGACCTCCGTTTTCGGTGGCAATCCACAGATTGCCCTTTTCATCTTCGCAGAACTGGCTGACGGCATTGCCTTGCAGCGAGGAGGGGCGTCCGTCGTCGTAGTACCATTTGATCTCGTCCTGACGGGGCGACAGGTAGTTGACCCCGCAGAAGAAGGTTCCGATCCAGATGCCGCCTTCGCGGTCGCGGAAGCATTTGTAGACGCTTTCATTGGCCAGATCGTCTCTCGATGTGGCCCAGGTGTTGTCGAGCCGGTTGAAGTAGAAAAGGCCGCTGTCGGATCCCACGATGTAGAAGTGGGCCGATTTGCGGAAGATCGTGTGGATGCGTGTGACGGAGAAGGTTTTGCCGGAGGCATCCACGGCCGGGAATGCGCGGAACCTTCCGCTTTCGATGTCCAGTTCGGCCAACAGTCCGTTCTGGGTTCCGATCAGCAGTTTGCCCGGTTCGGTCTGGACGATGGCCGTGATTTCGTTGTCGCCCAGTATCTGGCTTCCGGGTTTTGGGCGCAAGGGCCAGTGATAATGGGTGCCCTCTTTCAAATTACCGAGGCGATAGAGGCCATCGGTAGTCCCGACCCAGACGTCTCCCTGGTTGTTGCCGGTGATGATCCGAATGCTGTAGCAGGGCTTTCCGCAGGGGCCTTTCAGTTTGTAATGGTTTAGTTCTCCGTTGGTTTCGTTCCATCGATAGAGGCCGTTGTTGGTGCCGATCCAGAGATTTCCCGATTGGTCGTAGTAGAGGCTGTTGCAGCTGTTGATGGTTGATCCGTCGTTGCTGCGCATCTCGAATCGTTGCAGACTTTCATCCTTGGGATTGAAGAGCATGAGGGCATGCGTGCACCCCAGCCAGATACGTTCGTTGTCGTTGTGGGGACAGATGACGTCGATATTGAGCAGATTTCCCGTCAGGGAGGAGCCGAAAACGTCGAATCGATATCCGTTGAAACGGTTGAAGCCATCTTTCGTGGCAAACCACATGTATCCTTTGCTGTCCTGGCAAATATCCTTGACGCTGTTGTCGGAAAGTCCGCTCCGGACGTCATAGCGACGATAGGGATTGATCCCTGCGGCCGGCAGGATCATTCCGAGCAACAGAATTAGAATTATTATGCGGAATCTTGTCATTACGTTGCGTCTTTTCCTTGTCAGTCGTTGGAAAGAAGGATTGTGGAGATGATTCGGGTTGTGCGGTTGTTCCTGTACCAGGATTCGGTTTTCGCCTGGTTTTATTCTGCTTCAGAGATCCGGAATTCGTAACGGCCCTTGACCGGAGCGTCGGGTGTCGAGGTCAGATTGATGCGTCGCAGACTTTTGCCCCATATTTTCGTGAATTTCGGATCATCGAGCTCTTTGACATCGACCGAAGCTTTCAACGTCCTGGGATAGGACAATCTGACTGTGAGACCTTCGTCGCAGCGGATCAGAATCTCGCCTGGGGTTATGATATGATCTTCAAAACGGTCACCGGGCAGGAAAACTTCGCCTTTGACGAGGAAGTGTTCGACGTCCGGGGCCAGCCGTTTATCGAGCGTATACGTGTCGGTGATTGTCAACGTCGGCTTGCCGTTCATGGTCAGTCGATAGGCTCGCGTCCAGCTTTTGCATGCCGCTTCGTCCGGATAGGCTCCGGCAATTTCTGCCGAAAAACTGCCTTTGGTCGGATTGCATCGGGTGTCGCGGGCCCGATATTCACTGCCGAAGGATTGTGCCACACCGTTTATCATGGGCAGATTATGCCAGTCGCACTGCATCGACCAGATCGAGTAGCGGTCCTTGCTGAAGGTCTGCTTGGTATAGGTCCCCACGCCGGCATCGACCAGCACCGGGATGTTCCGGATGTAGACCACACAGGTCCCGACGTCGTTGTGGTTGTGGCTTTCGTTGTTGTAGCCACCCTTGGCTCCGAGAAACCATTGCGACGGATTGCGCATGAAGCACATTTCGGTCTCGGGATACCACGTGGTTTGAGGTACGTTTTTCCGTAAATTCTGCAGTACGATTTCCATCGAGCTTTCATCCACAAGGGTATTCAGCGAGTCGACGGCCCGACGGATCTGTGGATTGAAGCGTACATTCTGCATGGCACGGTAGGAGTCATTTCCCTGATAGGAGGGATTCTTGAAGTGTGTTTTTTGGCGGTCGGCCAGGCCGAAGAGTGCGAAATTCATCATTTCGCGGCTGTTTACGGCGTGACCATAGTTCCAGATCAGTTCATTGGGTGTAATTTGCTTGGCTCCGGCATCGGCGAAATTGGTAACATATTGATTCCCGATGTAGGCACGGGAGATGAATTCACCCATGCGGCGGATCCGATCATGGTCGAAGACCGAGAAGTTTCCCTCCGATGCATCGTACATGATCTGCAGCCAGTCGTAGAGTTTGCCGGCTGCGGCATCCCAATATCCGGGGCCCTCCTCGCAGGCGCCGTCCTTTTGGATGTAGTCCAGAAAGAGGTCCATCGATTGAACCGATTGTGCGATGGCGCGATCGAGACGCTCCTGATCCTTTTCCATGAGCAGGAAACACAGAATGGCGTCCGAATTGCACCATGGGGTCCAGTTGTTCAGCATGGCTTTGCGGCTGGCGGGCAGTCCCAGCCACCATTGGGCGCGCCATTCGTCTTTGTCAAGAAACGGATCAAGAATATTGCGTTTGACGGCCTCTTCGGCGGCCCGGGTAATCGACGGGTCGAGTTTGTCGAACTCGTCGTGGAAGAAGTGACAGGCGATTGAAACGATCGATCCGAAGCGTCCTGCGGCCAGATCGATAAAGTGTTCGCGCATGTCGGGCAATGCGCGTCCGCTACGCTGGCGGGACTGGTGGGCCGACAGCACCCAGGAGGTTTGCTGTGCGGCCTGCCAGATCCCGTTTGCGAGCTGATCGATGAAACGTCCCTTACCCTCGGCGAGTTCGGCCAGGGTCAGTGCGATCAGGGCGCCACGGTTGGCGCCTTCGGGCTTTTCCATGGCTTGTCGGTCTCCGATACGTTCGAAGGCGAGGTAAGCGGTTGCGGGGATCACCTTCCAGTCGTAGTCGAGGAGTTTCTCGCCCTGTTTGATGAATTGTTGCGCATTGGGGCCTAGGAGGGAGTTCCAGGCCTCCCGGTCATTATAGTCCGGGAGCGGGAACCACTCTTTTCCCGCGACGAACGACCGGGCTACGCCGGGTTGGTCATATCGTGTCTGGAGCAGTCCCGATTGGTCCTTGTCGTCGGAGGCGAATGCGGCGCAAAGCGTTGCGCAGGTCAGTGTGAGGGTTAAAATGAGGCTTTTCATCGTTGTATGACAGTCGTGGTTATTCGTTCGGGGAGACCTTTACGGTGAAGGTGTCGCTCTGTCCGGAAGTTACGTGGGCTTCGAATCCGGCCTCGTAGTAACCGGCGTTGCTGGCATCGTATGATTCCCCGATCGTAGACCAGGTCTTCAGGGTGATTTTGCTTCCGTTTTTGCTTGTAACCGTAAGATAAAGGTTCTTGTTGGTACCCTGAAGGATGATTCGATTGGATTCAACCACAGGCAAAGCCTTGGTAACCATTGTCCAGCGTACTTTGGCTGCCTTGTTGTAATAGGCCTTGATTTCGTCCTTGACGACCAGATCCGTATCATTGTCGAGCGTGATGGTCCGGGTGGCCTTTTCGCACTCGTCGTCGAGGATGTCTGTCATGTCGATCACGGCGCCTCGAGAGGTCTCGGAGTTGATTACGCTGGTGATTTCGGCCCGTCCGCTGGCCTTGTGCAAGGCGTCGTTGACCGTAATGGTGCTGTGGTTGTAGTTGTTGTAACGGAAAACGGCCCAACGGAACGCCCCCTGATCATAGCTGCCAAAGCCTCCTGAATAACCCGGAAGTGTGACATTCTCGATCGTTCCGTAGCTCTGCAGCCCCAGATCGGCCGACCAGCGCGTGCCGTAGGCGTCGTAGACGAACGATCCCACATCCATGTGTCCGTGACTGTAGTTGGCGCGACCGGCCTTGATACCGAGGAACTTGTCCGTGTTGGAGAAACTCCAGTCGCTGTGTACCAGCACGACCGGGTTGATGCCGTTTCCGCTCCAGAGTTTATCCGAAGGTGCGGGAACCGAGTTTAGGTCAAATTTGCTGGCATAGACGACCGCGGTCGGGAGGTATTTCAGTTCGTCGGAGGCCGTGTATCGACCGTCCTCAAGTTTCATCAGTTCACAGTAGAGCAGTGAAGGATCGTTGAATTTGTAAGCCAGATACCACAGCGGAGGACAGGCTACACTGGAGGGTGCGCTGTCGCAATAGTTGAAGGCCTCTTTGTTCATCCCTTCCATGAAAAGAATCCATTTTCCGGTCTTTTTGAATCCGGGTTCACTGGCCAGTCCGTTGTCGGTTCCGGTGCAGGATTCCATGGCGGCAAGCATGATGCACTGGAAAGCCGTACCATATCCCCAATATCCATATCCTTCGGGATAATTGCCATCGGGATTGTACATTTCGGGCATAACCGTAGCATTGCTTTCGATGGCTTTGTCGATGATCAACTGGGCTTCGTCCGGGCACGTTTCATAAATGGCCATTGCTGCCACGACCAGACCTCCGTTGCAGACCTGGTTCCAGTTGGTGGCCGATTTGTAAAAGTTGAGATTCCATTTGCCATTCAATGCGCAATAGAAGGCATAATCCTGAATGGCCTTTTCGGCACTTTTCTTGGTTGCGTCGTCGAGTTCGTTGTAGAGCCAGTCGTAACCGATGCCGACACCATGGGCCATTTCGGCACCGTCGAGGAAGTGAGTGGCGGAGTTCCAGTCCTTAAAGGCGCAGACCGTCTGCATGTCTTTTATGGCCTGTTTGAGATACCTGTCTTCGCCGGTTAACCGATAGGCATATGAGCACGAGATAATTCGATTGGCGGCTTCGGTCGATACGTCCAACAGTCGTTTGCCCTCGATTTTGTAGACCAGGTCATATGCCGTAAGAGTTTCGTTCGCATAGGTGATGATACAATCGTGCAGAGCCTTCAGATTGGCGTCTGTTCCGGCGTCGAGTTTGGCGCGGATGGCGGCTACATCGGCCTCGGTCATGATAACGCGGGGATGGTTGGATGCCGTAAGATTGGAATAATCACCCGGGCCGCTCGAGCCTCCCTGATTCGGGCCATCATCGCCTCCGTCACCTTGTTCGGTGCCTCCGCTGCCGGGCTTGTAGGTGGTTTTGTCGTCCGAGCACGATCCCAGAACGCACAACAGAGCTACGATCCAGATTGCTCTTTTTAAGAGTTTCATAATGGTTGTTTTTCAGAAGTTTATGATGCCTTCGGGAAAATTCCCGGTTCTTTTTCGGAGATGCGGGGCTGTCCGACTTTCAGGTCAGGCAGCCCCGGTGCATCATCCGTGTAAATATTTGGTAATTAACGGTTATCGTCGTCCTTCATGCAACGTACCGACATGCCGGTGGCGCGTCCGTTGTTGAGCTCCCACGTGCCGACCGAGAATCGGTAGCTCATGCCGTACGCATCATGGTCCGTAGCATCGTAGCTGTGATACGAGGAGTTTGACCAGCAGGAGACGATATCGTCCCAGCAGTTGTTGGGGTTACCGCCCGACGAAGCCCATTTCAGACCGCTGAAGTGCCAATAGGCTTTGTTTTCGCCGTCATATTTGTAGATAAGCGATCTAACTTTCTCATTGTTGTTGATTACGAATTCGCTCTCTTTTCCGGCGATTACCTCTTTGATGACAGCGGGCGATACAACCATCCAACCCTTCGGGCACGGGTCGAAGATCGATTTGGTTCCCTTCTCAGGCGAACCTTCTTGTGCGGTGGTATTGGGATTGCCCCAGAAATCATCCTTGCGGTCCGTGCGGGCTCCCTGCCAGTCGCCGAGCCACCAGTCGCCGTTGTGACGTTCGGCTCCGTCCGTCTTGAAGAAACAATCCGGATTCTTGGCCGATACCTTCAGGTCCGTTGCAGTGGTTGTCGTGGTATTATAGGTATCGCTACCCCAGGATATTGCGAAGGGTCGTCCCCACTGGAAATATGCGCCAACTCCATGCCAGTCGCCGTAATCCGGTGCATAGCTGTCACCGATATAACGATCCATAACCTCACCGCTCTTGTACATATGACTTTGAATTCCGGTAGGAAGATACCATACTTGGAATGCCCAAATATACTCTTTTTTCTCATTCATGATGCCGATTTTGCTGAACCAGCCTTCATATCCACCTTTGACGGTCTTGACTTTCAGCGTATAATCATCATTTATCTCGACAAATTCGGCATAATCGCTGGGTGATTTGGGATCGTTCCGTTTCCCATTGATATAGGTCGTGAACTGCATGTCGGACGAACAGTTGTTCGAGAAGATGATTTTGGCGTATTTGGGTTCCTCGCAACCGTTGAAGTAACCGCGGGCCTTTACATCTACGGTAATTTCCTCGCCACTGGTAGTCGTGACGTAGGTATTGGCTTCTCCATATGCCCATCCGGCAGCCAGGTAACGCGTCTCAACGGGCTGGTACCAGTCGAAGGTATTGTCGGCCATGCTGACGTTCGACAGCGTGATCGTATTGACGGCATTGGCCTTGAGGTTCTTCACTTCTACTTTTTTGGGGATGGTTACGTTTTTCGTACCGTCGCTCATAGAAACAGAGGCATAGACATCCTTGCCTGTCAGATCCACGGGAAGAGTGACCAGCCACAGCTCCTGGGCCGACGAGAGGGTCTGGGGCTCCTCGACCAGCACCGTAGCGTAGTTGCGCGGGGTTTCAGTCTTGGTTTCACCATTTGAGAGGTTGACTGCGAGATCGCCGGCGATGGCTTCACCGTCGCACCACAGCGAGACACCGTTGAGTTTGTACGAGGCAAATTCCGAACTCGAAACGACGAATTTTACGTAGGCTACGGCGTGTTTGAGCGAGAAGTTCACCGTCGGGGATTTACCAGCTTCGGCCGTTGCCGGATCAATCGATGAGGAGGCATAGGCCAGCGTGTATTTTCCGGTGTGCGAACTGTCGTTCGGTCGGGCCTGTTTCTGCTCCATTGGTACGACCGAGTGCAGGGCGCCCTCTCCGTACGAGGTGAGCGAACTGTAGGGATAATAGATGATCAGATCCATCTTCTTGTCGATGGCGGTTTCCGTATCGAGGACGAAGATGCCGCTGTTTTTGCCTGCATCGCTGGAGTTCAGCGAGGCGCTGACATTCTGGAAGGTCGTTTCAACCGGTGAGATAATACCGATTTTATCGCCAGTTGTCCACAAAACGGGATAGGTGGATCCCTCCTTGTCTCCGATTTCGATTCGGGTTTCGGGCGCAAAGGTTTCACCGATGAATGTGATTCTGTTTTTTGCGTCTTCCGGAGCGGTGTTCATTTCCGGATCTTCCTTGACACAAGATGAAAGGGCCAGTAGGGTGATGCCCGATATATAAAATATTTTTTTCATGACTGCGATTCGTTTAAGAGATTATTGCTGCGGATTGTCTTCGAGGTTGCCGGCAGAGTTTTCATCACTGATACCGTCAGGAACACCATCGGCCGTGAATGTGGTATAACTGGAAGAGCAGGCGCGGCCCGTAGCGTCATAGACGATGACGGCACACAGATAGTCCTGTTCGAAGATCAGATCGCTCAACTCAGTGGTATAGGGCAGTCCGTCGACCTGGGAACCGTTTTCCTCGACATACTTGATGAGCTGAATTTCACGGGTGTAGTCGAAATCCAGAGAGGAAACGCGAATGCCGGTAATGATTTTGGCTCCGTGGAAGTCACCGCTGACCAGCGTAGCTGTCACGGTAGCTTTGTTGTCGGCGATGTTGCTGACCTCGATTTTAACGGTCGGGTCTCCTCCTCCGGTATTGCCGGTATCTCCGTCGTCCGTTGAGGAAGAATCGCTGCAGGATCCGCCGAGGAATCCCAGAACGAGAAACAGGGTAATCAACAGGTTTTTTTTCATATCGGTTAAAGTTTATAGGTGTCAAATTGGTTAGCGGAATCAATAAACCCATCCCGGGCGGAGAATCAGCGAAGGATTACGTTGATATTCACCCTGCGGTACACCCCACGGCCAGAGGCAGTCGTTCCAATACCAGGGATATTCAACCGTATCGTCGCCCCACCATGACTGACCGCCGTGCACGTCTTTGCCCTGGAACTTGGTCTCCTTGTAGGTACCCCAGCGGACTTCATCGAAGAAGTTAATTGCTTCTACGGGGAATTCTACGCGGCGCTCGTAACGGACGGCTTCGCGCATCTCCTCGAGCGATCCGATCTTGATGCCCGGCATGTGGGCACGCGTACGTATCTGATCAATCAGATTCTTGGCCGTCCAGAAGTCGTTCAGTTCGATCAGTGCTTCGGCCCATTGCAGCTGTACGTCCGTATAGCGGATCAGCGGGAAGTCGGTGTAGCAACGGTCTCGCTCAATCAGATCCCCCTTGTGGAAGTAGACATATTTGCGGTAGCAGTAGTAGGCCGACGTACGTTTTTCGAGCCAGAAGTCACCGCCGTCGGATCCCTGCTGGTAGAGGGGCCAGCGAAGTTCCTTGGCATACATCTCTTCGTTGTTGTTGTAACCGTTCGTGTAGCAATCAACCGGATCATATGGTGTGACGACGGTCTGTTTGAGGCGAGGATCCCGATTCTCGTAGGCAACCTTGATACGGGCCTCATTCCCTTCATCGAGGTAGTATTTGTCGAAGATGTCCTGACCGCAGATTCCAACAGCCTGAGCCTTTTGGGTGGAATACGCGGAATTGCTCTTCAGACCATCACGGAAGAAGTAGACGGCACGCTGTTTGGCCGTGAGTTTGTCCCAGTCTTCAAGTCCGGGAACCTGATTCCACTCGAACTTCGAACCGTCGGCATTCTGGTAGTAGTTGACGAAGTCTGCCGAAGGCTTTACTTCAGTCCAGCCGCCATAGGTGTCGGTGGCACCCAGAGCCCACTGGATATTGTCGCAATAACCAGCCTCTTCGTCGTACTGGATGGGGAAGATCATTTCGTTGTCGCGCTCATTGGCGGCCGTAAAGAAGTCCTTGTATTCCCCTTGCCAGAGGTCGTATCCGCATTTGCTGACCTGGCTGAAGTCATTGGCGGCGTTCTGCCACTCCTTGAGCCACATGTAGGCCATGCCGCGCAGCGCATAGGCGGCGCCTTTCGAGGCTCGACCGTAGTTTTCCGTCAACGTGTTGTTGGGGAAGTTTGCACTGTTGATGCAGTAGGTCAGGTCGGGCAGCACCACTTCGCGCCATACGTAGTCGGCCGACTCCTGGGTACGCGTGCACTCTTCGTTGGAGATGGGTTCCAGATAGACCGGAACGCCCTGCCACAACTTGTTCAGTCGCGAATAGGCCCAGGCCCGCAGGAACTTGGCTTCGCACAGATAGCGGTCATAGGTTACATCATCCAGCCCGGCCTTCTGCAGATTGGCAATGGCGTCGTTGGCGGCATGAACGATCGTATAGCAGAACTTCCACTCGTGGTTGATCTGGCAGTCATCGGGCTGTTTGGCCTGGTTGTAGAGTAACTGGACGGGATAGTTGTTGGAGTAGTAGTCCGTGCAGAATCCGAGGGCCTCGATGCCGTATTTGTTCAGACCGTCGAGGTTTTCCCAACGCAACTGGGTACCATTGCTCTGTTTACGATTGTAAAAGGTCTCATAAAGCCCGTTTATGCCTTTCAGGGCGAGTTCGGGCGTCGTCCACATGTTTTCGCTGGCGATCTGATTTTCGGGCGAGGTGTTGAGCAGATCCACGCAGGAGGTGGCTGTCAAGGCTGCCGCAGCGACAACAAGAATTTTATAGGTCTTTTTCATATTGCTTTAGAATGTAATTTGGGCACCGAAAGTTACTGAACGCATGAGGGGATAGCCGATCGTGGATCCCTTCTCCGGATCGAGGCCGGGATAATCGGTGATGGTCAGCAGGTTCTCTCCCGAAACGAAGAAGCGAAGCTGCTGAACGAAGAACTTCTTGGTGATATGTGACGGCAGCGTGTAGCCGATCTGAATATTCTTCAGCTTGAGGTAGTCGCCGCGGTATTCGTAGAATTCGCTGTTGATGAGGTTGCTGACGGGCGTACCGTAAGTCAGACGCGGATAGGAGCCGTTCAGGTTGGTTCGCGGATCGGTCGGGTTCGAGGGATCGAAGAAATAGTGGTCGTCTGCAACACGCTCGCTGATACCGTGGCCGTTGGTGGTTTGGGAGGCATTGTAATAGAGGTCATCCCAAATGATCCAGAATCCAAAGGCGCCCGACCAGGTCATGTTCAGGTCGAGACCTTTCCACGCGAATCCGAGATTGATACCCATGGTGTACGACGGAGTTTCGGAATGCCCGTTGAAATCACGGTCGTCTTCGTCACCATAGTTGCCGTCACCGTCGCGGTCGGCATAGAGCAGGTCACCATACCAGAGTTGGTCTTTGCTCAGAGCCGAGACTCCGTTGAACGTATAGCCCGATTCCATCATGGCCTGAACCCATTGGAAATCCTTTTCGGTGCGGATCATACCGTCCTTCGGGCCGGCGTTGATATCAACGGCACCACCCGAGTAGCCGGCACCGGTGCCGCTGTATACTCGTCTGAGATAATGTTCACCCAGGGGATGACCTTCGCAGAGCTTGCCGCTGCCGTACCCTGCCGAAACATCGGAGAGGTTGTTGGTATAGACTCCGTCGACCCACTTCTTGATCAGATCGCCTTTGAATTTTGCAACGCGGTTTTTGTTGTAGGCGAAGTTGACGCCGGCATAGTAGGTGAAATCTTTGCCCGCATGGCTCTTCCAGTTCAGTCCGATTTCGATACCGTTGTTGACGACGCTGCCCAGGTTCGAGGGTACACCGGAAACTTCACCCATGGTCATGTAGATCGAAGGCGTGTAGAGAATATCGGTGGTATGCTTGCGGTAGTAGTCGATTTCGGCGGTGAGTCGGTTGTCAAAGAAGCCGAGGTCGAAGCCGATGTCGGTTGTTGCGGTAGTCTCCCATTTGAGGTCGGCATTGCTCAGCGAGGAGATGTAGAGACAGGTGGTCGGTGAACCGTCGAGCACAACCTTCTGCGTTGCATAAACGGCTTGCCAGGCGTAGTTGCCGATACCCTGGTTGTTACCGGCTTTACCCCACGAAGCGCGCAGCTTGAGGTTCGAGAGCCAGTCTTCGGTGCCGTCCATGAAGCTCTCCTCGTGGATTTTCCATCCGGCCGAGAACGACGGGAAAATACCGTAGCGGTTGTTGATACCGAAGCGCGACGAGCCGTCGGCACGCAGGTTGGCCTCGAACAGGTAGCGGTCCTTGAACGAGTAGTTGATACGTCCGAAGTAGGAGCGCAGACCCCAGCCGTTTTTGGCCGTGCTGGACGATCCGGAGAGGGTTTCGTAGGTGCCCAGGTCATCCAGAATCCAGTCCGTGGCGCCCAGTTTGTTGAGGCCCCAGCCCCACGTACGGTATTCCATGGCGGAGTAGCCGACCAGAATGTTGAAATCATGTTCACCAATGGTCTGTCCGTAGCGGGCCAGAATTTCCGATGAGAGATAGTAGTTTCTCGAGGTAGAGTTGGCAACTCCGGCGTTCGAAAGATCCGAAGTCGTATAGCGCGTGTCCGTCATATAATCCCAATAACCGTTGGGAGTACTGTACGAGTGCCTTTCATCGAACGAGGGCGAGTAGTTCACCGTTGCCTCGATTGAAAGTCCCTTGTAGGGGCGGATTTTTGCATAGATCGAGCCGTTGATACGGGTGGTTGTATTGTAGCCACCCGAGCCTGCCATCATGCCGAAGATGTTGTTGGCCGTGGTGGACTCCTCGGCATTCAGGGCGGGACGTCCCCAGGCGTTGACATCACCCGGATAGACACCCGGAGTCGTCTGATAGAGGGCGTTGAAGGCATTGCTGATGCTGGCCAGACCGTAATCCTGACGTTGTCCGAACATTCGTACGCCGGCCGTGAACCATTTTGTTACGTCGGCCTCGAGGTTGGTACGGAAACTGATCTTCTGGGTCGAGGAGTCGATGCCGAAGCGGCCCATGACGCCCTGGTTGTCCAGGTAACCCAATGAGAGCAGGTAGCGAATGCTCTTCGAACCGCCCGAAATCGAGAGGTTGTGCTCCTGCGAGTAGCCGGTCTGGAAGATTTCGTCGAACCAGTCGGTGTTGGGATAGGCTGCATAGTTGGGCACGCCATACTCGTTTACGCCGTAGGGATCGAGCGATTTTTCACGCCAGAGGTCGATGTTCGACTGCGAGAAGACGCGCGAGGTGCCGAGGTTGTCGCACGATTCGTTGATGAGTTCCATGTGACGGGCGTAGTCCGACACGAAATGGAGTTTGTTGTAGGGTTTCTGCAGAATGCCTTTGTACGAATAGCTGATCTGAGGTTTGCCCTCCATACCGTTCTTGGTGGTGATCAGGATCACACCGTTGGCGGCACGCGTACCGTAGATCGAAGCCGAGGCGGCATCCTTCAGCACGGAGATTGTGGCAATATCGTTCGGGTTGACGTTGTCCATGTTCCATTCGATACCGTCGACGAGAACCAGCGGGCCATTAGCGCTTCCGGTGAACGAACCGTCGCCACGGATACGGATCGAGGCTCCGTCGATACCCGGTTGACCGGAACTTTGTGTCACTCGCATACCGGGAGCCAGACCGGCCAGTGATGCCGAAGTGCTGACGATGGCGCGGCTGTCGGATCTTTTTGCAAAGTCGATCGACGATACCGAACCGGTCAGATTGACCTTTTTCTGCACACCGTAACCGACGACTACGACATCTTCAAGCAGCGTATTGTCCGTTTCGAGAGTTACGTTGATGGTGCTGCGTCCTCTGATTGCTTCGGTAACCTTTTTATAGCCCATGCAGGAGATCTGAATGGTTGCATGCGGGTTCTTTACCGAGAGGGTGTATGTACCCTGCGTGTTGGTAGTTGTGGCCTCTTTTGGCGAAACCATTACCACTGCGCCGACAACGGCAGCCCCGTCGTTGTCGATGACCTTTCCCGAGATGGTGTGCAAGGTATTTTGCTGCGCCAGAGCTGGCAAGGCCATGGCGAACAAAAATACCGAACACAGCAGTTTGGTCAGTTTTTGTTTCATAGTGTGAAGTTTTAGATTGGTTAAGGTTGATTTGAAAGTTTCAGGGTGTTAATCGGGTAGAATGATGCATGTTTTTTTGAATTTGATTAAGGCTTCGAGGAAATAGTAGTCGGCATAGGTGAGCGGGACGTCGATTTCCGAGTTGTCGGGGCGCGATCCGACGCTGTGTTTCAGGAGGAAGTCTCCGTTTTTGCCGACGGCGGCCAGGTATTCGTCCGAGGCCAGGGTCCGGAGTTGCTTTTCGGCCACGGCGAGGTATTTGTCGCGGTTTTCGGGCTTGTTGGTCAGCGAACTCAGGTCGACGAAGGCCGAGGCCATGATGGCGGCGGCCGAAGCATCCTTCAGATCGTCGGGGATGCGGTCGGAGTCGAAATCCCAGTAGGGAATGCCGTCTTCGGGCAGGCGGTTCATGAGCATTTCGGCGACATTCTCGGCCTGGTTGAGGTAGCATTCCAGACCGCTGTAGCGGAACATCATCGTGTAGCCGTACAGCGCCCAGGCCTGGCCGCGGGCCCAGGCCGAATCGTCGCTGAAGCCCTGGACGGTCTCCTTGCTGCGGACGTGTCCGTCTACGGGATCATAGTCGACCAGATGATAGCACGTGAAATCGGGGCGGAAGTGGTTGCACATGGTCGTGTTGGCATGTTTGATGGCCACCTCCTTCAGCGAGTCGTTGCCGAAGAGTTCGCCGGCGTAGTTGAGCAGTTCGAGGTTCATCATGTTGTCGATGATGACCGGATACTTCCAGTCGCGTCCTTCGCGCACGAAATCCCAGCTGCGGATAACGCCCGTGACGGGCGAGAAGCGGCTGGCGAGAATCCGGGCCGAACGTTCCAGCGGTTCGAGATATTTTGCGTCGCCGGTCAGGCGATAGGCGTTTCCGAAACTGCAGTTCATCTGGAACCCCAGGTCGTGGTCCGTACCTTTATATTGAAGGGGAGC
>OLWA01001154.1_pt1 | contig 28306 bp, 22 predicted proteins | sample 1673251 | NCBI WGS metagenome assembly OLWA01 (sample SAMEA3178937, study PRJEB25190) | human gut metagenome | biome: human gut; feature: human-associated habitat; material: faeces | place: Austria | collected 2013 | reverse complement strand
CTCTTGGGGGTCAAAGGGGGATATTCTCTTTCCGAGGAAAGAGAATATCCCCCTTGATCGCACCCCCCTGCACGGTGCAGGGGAATAAGAACCAGCGCTGCCGCGCTGTAAACCCTCAGACGATAGGATCGTCAATATCTCTCGTCGCATACGCGTTCAGCGCCCAATCCGCTCGCGCGCCGGCGAGATACTCATAATACCCTTGTGCGCCGATCATCGCGCCGTTGTCACCACAGAGCTTGAGCGGCGGCATGTAGAGCCGGCAGCCGTGCTTTCGGCACTCCTTTTCGAGCTCTGCGCGGATGAACGAGTTCGCGGCGACACCGCCTGCGGCGACGAGTACCTTGCGCCCGCTTTGCTGCATGGCGAGCATCGCGCGCGGGACGAGCTCGTCGACAACGGCCTGCGTGAAGTCGCGCGCAAGCGCCGCACGGTCGAGCTGCTTTCCCGTCTGCTCGGCGTTGTGGGCAAGGTTTACGACGGCGGTCTTGAGGCCTGAAAAGCTCATATCGAGAGGGCACCCGTCAATCTTCGCGCGCGGCAGCTCGTAGACGCCGCCCTCGCTCTCGTGGGCGAGCTTGTCCATCGCCGCGCCGCCGGGGTAGGGAAGGCCGAGCACGCGCGCGGCCTTGTCAAAGCACTCGCCCGCCGCATCGTCACGCGTCGCGCCGAGGAGCGTAAAGTCCGTGTAGTCGCGCACGTCGACGATGAGCGTGTTGCCGCCGGACATGCACAGCGCCAGAAACGGCGGCTCAAGCTCTGGGAACGCTAAGTAATTCGCGGCGATGTGGCCGCGGATGTGGTGCACAGGGATGAGCGGCACATTCAGCGCGTAGGCCGCGCTCTTGGCAAAGTTCAGCCCCACGAGCACCGCGCCGATGAGACCCGGCGCGTAGGTCGCGGCCACGGCGTCGATGTCTTTTTTCTCGACGCCCGCCTCCTTGAGCGCCTGATCGGTCAGCGCGGCGATGGCCTCGATGTGCTTGCGCGACGCGATCTCCGGCACGACGCCGCCGTAGAGCGCGTGCAGGTCGGCCTGCGACGCGATGGCGTCGGAGAGGATTTTGCGCCCGTCCTCGACGACCGCGACGGCGGTTTCGTCGCAGGAGGACTCGAAAGCGAGAATTTTCATTGCTGCGCCTCCGCTTCTGCCGCGCCGAATTCCTTCGTCATGATGATGGCGTCCTCTTTCGGGTGGTCGTAGTAGTTTTTGCGGCGGCCCTCGCCGCGGAAGCCGCGGCTGCCGTACAGCGCGATGGCGGCATAGTTGCTCTCACGCACCTCAAGCGTCAAGAACGCAAGGCCGCTGCCCTCGGCGAAGCGGATAAACACGTCGAGAAGCTGCCCCGCCACACCGCCGCGGCGGCAGTCGGGGCGGACGGCCATCTTGGTGATGCAGCCCTCGTCCACGACGGCGAGCAGCCCCGCGTAGCCGACGACGCTGCCGTTTTCTGCATCCAGCGCGACTAAGAAGGCCGAGCACGCGTTTTCAAGCTCCTCTGCGAGCATGTTGCGCGACCAGGGGTTCGAGAAGCATGTGCGCTCAAGCTCGGCAACGTCATTCAAATATTCGTTCGTCATCGGCACGATGCGGACTTTTTTCTTTAACTGTTCCATTGGTTTCCTCCGGTCATTTGGCTTCCAGCCAGTTTATGCCCCAGTGGGCCTCGGCGGTCAGGGGAACGGAGAGGTGCACTGCGCCCTCCATCTCCTCGGTGAGGAGCCGTGCGACCGCTTCCTTTTCCTCCTCCGGGCACTCGACGATGAGTTCGTCGTGCACCTGCAAAATGAGCTTTGCCTTTAAGTTTTCCTTGTGCAGCCGCTCGTCGACGCGCACCATTGCGAGCTTGATGACGTCCGCGGCTGTGCCCTGGATGGGCATGTTGCGCGCGACACGCTCGCCGAACGAACGAGTATTGAAGTTGCTCGCCGCCAGCTCGGGCAGCGCGCGGCGGCGGTGCATCAGTGTTTCGACATAGCCGCGCTCCTTCGCCTGCGCGACGACCTCATCCATATAGCGGCGGATGCCGGGGAAGCGCTCAAAGTACGTCTCGATATATTCCTTCGCCTCGTACACCGGCACGCCGATGTCCTGCGCGAGCGAGAAGGCGGAAATGCCGTATACGATGCCGAAATTCACGGCCTTCGCGTGCGAGCGCATCTGCTTGGTGACCTGATCAGTCGGCACGCCGAAGACCTGTGCGGCCGTGACGGTGTGGATGTCCTCGCCGGTCAGAAACGCCTGCTTCATCGCCTCGTCGTCCGCGATGTGCGCGAGCAGCCGCAGCTCGATCTGGCTGTAGTCCGCGTCGACGAGCACGCAGCCGTCCGCGGGCACGAACATGCGGCGAAATTCGCTGCCGAGCTGCGTGCGCGTGGGGATATTCTGCAAATTCGGCTCGGTCGAGCTCAAACGACCCGTCGCCGTGACAGTCATCTGGAAGCTTGTGTGGATGCGCCCGTCGGGCGCGATGACCTTCAAAAGACCGTCGCAGTAGGTCGAGCGGAATTTCGCGTACTGGCGGTACTGCAAAACCTCTTCGACGATGGGATTCTCCCACCGCAGTTTTTCGAGCACGTCCGCGTTCGTCGACCAGCCGGTCTTCGTCTTTTTGCCGTGCGGGAGCTGCAAGCGTTCAAAGAGCACCTCACCGAGCTGCTTGGGGGAATTGATGTTGAACGGCCCGCCCGCCTCTTCATAGATGTGCTGCTCGAGCGTCTTGAGCTGCACTTCCATCTCGCTGCCGAAGGCCGCGAGAGCGTTCGCGTCCACGCGCATGCCCGCGTGCTCCATGCGCGCGAGTACGGCGCAGAGGGGCAGTTCAACCTCATAATAGAGCTCGTGCAGCTCGCGCTTCTCAAGTTCGGGGGCAAAGGCCTCATACAGCGCATCGACGGCGCTGGTATAGACGTGGAACGCCGTCTCGGCTTCGGCCGTGTCGCCGAGCATCGAGAAAGCGTCTGGATCTAAGTGCTTCGGCTCGGCAAGCGTCTGGTGGAAGCAGGCGGCGAAGAGCGACGCGATATCGTACTTGCCCGCCGTCGCGTCGAGCAGGTACCCTGCGAGCGCGGTGTCAAAAATGAACCCTTCGATGGGAAGGTCGTTTTCGAGCAGCGTGCGCTGGAGGTCCTTGACGTTGTGGCTGACTTTCTTGATATCATCCGAGAACAGGGCGCGCAGCAGCGCGTTCCAGTCGCCCTCGTAGCGGCTGAAGTAGAACTCGGCAGAGACGGCGGTCGATTCGCCTGCAACGAAGTCGACGATCACGCCGGAAAGGTCCGGCAGCGCCAGCAGCGTCACGTGCTCCGCCTTGCGGAAGAGCGAGAGATATTCCTTGGCCTTTTCCACCGTGGTCACGGCCTCGGCGGTCACGGTGAGGTCGACCGGCTCCTCGGCGGCGGGGATGTCGGCGGGCGGCTTGAGACCGTATTTGTCGATGAGCTTGGTAAATTCCAGCTTCATAAAGAGCGGATAGAGCGCGTCTGACGGCGCCTTGCGCAGATTGTCCTGCGGAGAAAATTCGAGTGGTGCGTCCGTCACGATGGTCGCGAGGTGGAAGCTCTGGCGTGCGCTCTCCTCGCCCTCGGTGAGCTTTTTGATGACGTTCGGTTTGGCCTCGATATCGGGGAGCAGCCGGTAAATTTCGTCGATGCTCTGGTATTTCTGGATGAGCGCCATCGCCGTCTTTTCGCCAACGCCCGGCACGCCGGGGATATTGTCGCTCGCGTCGCCCATCAGGGCTTTGAGGTCGACAATGTGGATGGGCGCAAAGCCGTAGACCTCACGAAAGCTCTCGGGCGTCATGTCCTTCGTCGTGGTCTGGCCCATGCGCGTGGAAATGAGCTTGACGGTCGTGTGCTCGGTCACGAGCTGCAAAGAATCCTTGTCTCCCGTGGCGACGACACAGTCCCAGCCTGCGCTTTCGCACTTGCGCGAGATCGTGCCGATCAGATCGTCGGCTTCAAAGCCCGCGAGCTCGTAGCGGGGGATGTTCATCGCGTCGAGCACGTCCTTGAGCACCGGCATCTGCATGGCGAGCTCTTCGGGCATGGCGTGGCGCGTAGCCTTGTAGCCTTCGTACTCGAGGTGGCGGAACGTCGGCTCGCGGCGGTCGAAGGCGACGCACAGCGCCTCGGGCTTTTCCTCGTCGAGTAAGCGGCCGAGCATCGTCAGAAAGCCGAAGATCGCGTGGGTGAAAAACCCGTCGCGCGTGGTGAGCGGACGGACACCGTAATAGGCGCGGTTGATGATGGAGTTGCCGTCTAAAACCATTAGCTTCACGGCATGCACCTCCCAAAATGCAAATTTTTACTAAATATAGTATAGCGCAAAGCAAACAAAAACACAACAGAAACCGGCGGAACTCTCGGCGCGGAGTGAGAAAGTGTGGTAAAAATAAACAGAACACTTGCAATTTCTTGTCGGGATGTTTATAATATTGACTGAAAATCTGTTTTGCTTCCTAATTTTTTGTTAGGAAGCGGGCGGAAAAACAAAAAAGAAAGGGAGAAAATCATGGAAAAGCTATTTAAGCTGAAGGCCAACGGTACTACGGTACGCACCGAGATCCTTGCCGGTCTTACCACGTTTATGACCATGGCCTACATCATCGCGCTCAACCCGAACCTGCTGACCAACTTTGCAGTGGGTACGCCGCTGTGGAACGGTGTGTTCCTTGCCACCTGCATCGCCTCGGCGATCGGCACGATTTGCATGGCGTTTTTCGCCAACAAGCCGTTCGTCATGGCGCCCGGCATGGGACTCAACAGCTTCTTCGCGGTGGTCGTCGCCAACATCGCGGTCATCAACGAGTGCGAGTACGAGTCCGCGTTCCAGGCGGCGCTCGTCATCATCCTTGTCGAGGGTATCGTGTTCCTCATCCTCACGCTCTTAAAGGTGCGTGAGAAGATCGTGGAGGCCATTCCTCTCGGCGTGCGCTACGGCATCGCTCCCGCCATCGGCCTGATGCTGATGAACGTGGGCCTTGGCTCCAACGTCGGTATCTACTCTGAAAACGGCGGCCCGTTCTACATGATGCGTGACTTCTTCGGCGCGCTGACGCCCAGCATCATCAAGGGCAACATGGGCGCGGGCTACGATGCGATGGTCCTGACCGTCGTGACCGCATTCCTCGGCGTTTTCGTCATGGTCGTCCTCGCCAAGAAGGGCGTGAAGGCGGCAGTGCTGCTCGGCATGCTGTTCTCGTCCGTCATCTACTGGGCAGGCAGCGCCATCTTCCTGCATGTCAATCCGTTTGCGAGCCTCGCGACTGCGAGCTTTGTCCCGCCTTTCGCCGACATGGTCTCCACCACGCTTTTCAAGTTTGACTTTGCGGGCTTTGTGAACATCGGCTGGTTCACCGCCATCACGCTCGTCATCACCTTCTGCATGATCGATATGTTCGATACCATCGGCACGCTCGTCGGTACGGCCTCCCGCGCCGGCATGGTCGATCAGGACGGCAACATGCCCCAGATGAAGGAAGCCCTGCTGTCCGATGCCATCGGTACGGTCGCGGGCGCCTGCACCGGTACCTCCACCGTCACCACGTTCATCGAGTCCGCCTCCGGCGTGGAAGCGGGCGGCCGCACGGGCCTGACCGCGCTCACCGCGGGCATCCTGTTCCTTGCCTGCATGTTCCTCGCCCCCATCGCCGCCGTCATCCCCGGCGCTGCGACCTCCGCCGCGCTGATCTATGTCGGCGTTCTGATGCTCCAGGGCCTCAAGAATGTGGACTTCAGCGACATGGACCAAATGCTGCCGGTGTCCATCATGCTCATCGGTATGCCGATCTCCGGCTCCATCGGCCACGCCATCGGCCTGGGCCTCATCTCCTACACCTTTGTCAAGGTGCTCTCCGGCAAGGCTAAGGACGTCAGCGTTCTGACCTACGTGATCTCCGCTCTGTTCCTTGTCAAGTTCTTCGCCGTCGTGTAAGTGTGTGAAAAAACCTTAAAAAGAGCGTCCCGAACGGGACGCTCTTTTTTTCTGCGCCGCGGTATGATATCATAACGAAGATACATAGGGTAATAGGAGCGCACGGCGAAAAAACCTTGAAAAATCAAGGATTGCAACTGCCGGTTGACAAATTTGACAGTGCGCTTTCTTTCCCGCAACCGCGAAATAGGCTATGATAACGCCATCCAGAAGGCGCGGGACCGCGCCTTAGAATTTAGGAGGAAGACGATATGATCTTAGCGGATAAAATCATCACGCTGCGCAAAAAGGCGGGCTGGTCGCAGGAGGAGCTGGCAAGTCAGCTCGGGGTGACGCGCCAGTCGGTATCCAAGTGGGAGGGCGTGCAGTCCGTGCCCGACCTTGACAAGGTGGTGCAGATGAGCCGGCTGTTTGGCGTGAGCACCGACTATTTATTGAAGGACGAACTCGAAGAGGAGGAGTTCGTCGAATCCGAGGCGGACGAAACGCCGCTGCGGAGAGTGACGATGGAGCAGGCGGCGCGATACCTTGCGCTGCGCAAGGCCTGCGCGCCGAAGATCGCACTGGCGGTGGCGATGTGCATCGTCTCGCCGGTTGTGATCATTTTTCTCTCCGCCATGGCGGACGCGGGCCTGGGCGGTATTTCGGAGGATCTGGCCGCAGGTCTCGGCGTGAGCGTCATTTTGGTGCTGGTCGCCATTGCGGTGGGGATGTTCCTCTCGTGCGGGGCGAAGACGAAGGAATTCGACTTTCTTGAAAAAGAGCCGTTTGAGACCGAGTACGGCGTGAGCGGCATGGTGCGCGAGCGGCGCAAGGCCTATGAGCCGACCGCCTCGCGCTGTACGATCCTCGGCGTGGTGCTGTGCATCCTTGCTGTCGTGCCGCTGATGCTCGGGGTCGGTCTCGCGTCGTCCGATGTCGCCGCGCTGCTCGTGCGCATCGCTCCGGCGGATGTTTACGCCGCGGCGGCGGTGGATGCGCTGCTGCTTCTGGTCGCCTGCGGCGTGGGCGTGCTCGTCTGGAGCGGAACGTACACCGGCGCGATGGACCAGCTGCTCGAGGAGGGCGACTACACACGCAAAAAGAAGGCGCGCAGCGGCGTAATGAGCACAGTGTCGCTCATCTACTGGCTGAGCGTGACGGCGATTTTCCTGTTCTACACTTTCGGGCCCAAGGGGAACGGCCAGCCGCAGTATAGCTGGTTTATCTGGGCCGTTGGCGGCGTACTGTATGCGGCGGTGATGGGTATTGTGTCGCTCGTGCTGTATCACAAAGATAAAATGTAAAGCATACTTGACAAATTGGAGCAGTAGTGCTATCCTGCGAGTAAAGCAAACTTGACATTTGCAAAATGGCTCTTGACAGTTGAAAATCACATGATATTATTTTGATATCACAAAGATATTCGAAACGGCTGCAAGAAGAAAAGAGGGAGAACCTTATGCTCTATATTGAACACCTGACCAAGACCTTCGGCGAAAAGAAAGCCGTGGATGATCTGTCGCTCCACATCGCGCCAGGGGAGATCTACGGCTTCATCGGCCACAACGGCGCGGGCAAGACCACGACGCTCAAGTCGGTCGTCGGCATCCAGCAGTTCGATTCCGGCAGGATCACGATCGGCGGGCACTCCATTCAGGACGATCCCATCGCCTGCAAGAAGATGCTCGCCTACATCCCGGATAATCCCGACCTCTATGAGTTTATGACGGGCATCCAGTACCTCAATTTTATCGCCGACATCTTCGGTGTGGAGGAAAGCGCGCGGCAGGAGCGCATCCGCAAGTACGCGGACCTCTTCGAGCTGACGGGCGACCTGGCCCAGCCCGTCGCGGCCTATTCCCACGGCATGAAGCAGAAGCTTGCCATCATTTCGGCGTGGCTGCACGAGCCGAAGCTCATTTTGATGGATGAGCCGTTCGTCGGCCTCGACCCGAAGGCTTCACATATCTTAAAGGGCATGATGCGCGAGGTGTGCGACGCGGGCGGCGCGATCTTCTTCTCGACTCACGTGCTCGAGGTGGCCGAAAAACTCTGCGACAAGGTCGCCATCATCAAGGGCGGCAAGCTCATCCGCTCCGGCACGATGGAGGAGGTCAAGGGCGACGACTCACTCGAGGAGGTCTTCCTTGAGCTGGAGGGCGAATCATGCTGAAAACGCTCGTCAAGAAGCAGCTGATGGAAATTTTCCGCAGCTACTTTTATAATGCCAAAACCAATAAAAAACGTTCGACGGCGGGGATTATCGCTTATATCCTGCTCTTTGCCGCGTTGATGATCGGCCTCGGCGGGATGTTCACGGGGCTTTCCGTTTCGCTCTGTGTGCCGCTTACGCAGGCGGGGATGGGCTGGCTCTATTTTGCACTCATGTCGCTGCTCGCCATCTTTCTCGGCGCGTTCGGCAGCGTGTTCAACACGTATTCGGGCCTGTACTTCGCTAAGGACAACGACCTGCTGCTGTCTCTACCCATCCTGGTGCGGACGCTGATGGCCTCGCGGCTGCTGACGGTCTATCTCATGGGCCTCATGTACTCCGCGGTCGTCATCCTGCCCGCGGTCGTCGTCTACTGGGTCACGGTCTCGACGGCGCCGATGGCGCTCCTCGGCGGCGTGCTGCTGACGGCGCTCATCTCAATCTTCGTGCTCACGCTCTCGTGCGCGCTGGGCTGGGTCGTGGCGAAGGTGAGCCGTAAGCTCAAGCACAAGAGCTTCATCACGGTCATCGTCTCGCTCGCGGGGCTTGCCATCTACTATTTCTTCGTCTTCAAGGCGCAGACGGCCATCGAGCAGCTCGTCGCCAACGCCGCGGTCTACGGTGAGAAGATCAAGGGTGCGGCGCACCCGCTCTACGTCTTTGGCCTGACCGGTACGGGCGATGTGACAGCGATGCTGCTGAGCGCGGCGGTCATCCTCGCGCTGTTTGCGCTGACGTGGACGCTGCTCTCGCGCAGCTTTTTGCAGATCACGACTGCGTCGGGCGCATCGGGCAAGGCTGTGTACCGCGAAAAGGCCGTCAAGCGCCGGAGCATCGATGGGGCGCTTTTCGGCAAGGAACTCGCGCGCTTCACCGCGAGCCCGAACTACATGCTCAACAGCGGCCTCGGTATCCTGCTGCTGCCGATCTCGGGCATCCTGCTTTTGTGGAAGGGCGGAACGGTCGTGTCGCTGCTGAACGAGGCCTTCACCTCGCAGAGCGGCTGCGCGGAGGTGCTGCTCTGCACCGGCGTGTGCGCCATTGCGTCGATGAACGACATGGCGACGCCGTCGGTCTCGCTCGAGGGAAAGTCCCTCTGGCTCGCGCAATCGCTGCCCGTCAAGCCCTGGCAGGTGCTTCGCGCAAAGCTCAAGGTACAGCTTGCGCTCACGGCCCTTCCAGCGCTCGTGCCGCTTGCCTGCATGGCGTTTATCCTGCCTGTGACGGCGGCGCTGCCGCTCGTTTTTGCCGAGGCACTCGCGTACATCTCGTTTTCCGCGTGCCTGGGGCTGACGCTCGGCGTCGCGCGGGCAAACCTGACGTGGACGAGCGAGCTCATGCCCATCAAGCAAAGTCTGGCCGTGACGATCGCGCTGTTCGGCGGCTGGCTCTACGCCATCGTGTTCGCGGGGCTCTACCTCTGGCAGGGGTGGAAGCTCGGCGCGGCTGCGTATCTCGCCATCGTGGCGGCGGTGACGCTCGCAGTGACAGCGCTGCTTCTTCGCTGGCTCAAAACGAAGGGCGCACAGCGCTTTGCGATGCTGTAAAGGAAAATAAAATGAGAGAGTGCGGCGGTCGAAGGACCGCCGCACTTCTTTTATATAGACAGGGGTAAAAATTTACACAGTTCATTCTTGCGGAAAGCGGCGGACCATGCTGTTATGTGACTACACTCACAAGTAAACTTTAAGGAGCGTGATCGATATGCTGCTGCGCGGCAAGCAGGCGAGCGGACTTTTGACGCAGCAGAAGATGCTGCGCGCCGCCGTAAAGCTGTTTTTGAAAAAGAGATATGAGGGCACGACGACCGCGGAGATCGCCCGCGCCGCGGGCATGCCGCCAAGCTCGTTTTTCCGGGCCTTTCCCAGTAAGGAGGCGCTGCTGCTCGAGCTTGACAAGCGGATGTTCAGCGGGCAGTTCACGCTGGCCGAGCAGCACAGCGCGGCACGTGCTCTACGCGGTGGGGACGGCTATCCAGCTCCACATCGCCGAGCTGACCGAGCCACTGCGCAAGCTGTACGTGACGGCCTACACGCTGTCGTCAACCTCGGCATACCTGTATCGCAGCACGGCGAAGCGGCTGGAGGGCATCTTCGGGGACTATCTTCCGGACGCGGAGGCCAAGGACTTTTACGAGATGGAGATCGCCTCGACGGGCATGATGCGCTCGTTCGTGGCCGTGCCGTGCGACGTGTACTTTACCGTGGAGCGCAAGATCGCGCGCTTTTTGGAGTGCGCGCTTAAGCTCTACAATGTGCTGCCAGAGCGGCGGCGGGGGTCAGCGCGGCCGTTTTGCAGCTCGACCTGCACGCCATGGCGGCGGGCATCATCCGAACGACCGTCCAGCAGGCGGAAAAGGGCTTCGAGGCCGTGACAGAACGGTAAATTTCGGCAAGGGGATATCCCCTTGGTGCATCCGATGGATGCACCAATCGCTTTGATGGAGGAATGATATGAAAAAACGTATTTTCAGCTTTTTGACGGCCCTGTGCCTGTGCCTGACGCTGTTGCCGACGGCGGCGCGGGCGGAGAACAATTGGGAGAGTTGGACGATATTTGATGGCACCAATTTGAACCTGTCGGACGGTAGTTACTATTTAGGTGGCAATGTTACTATGAGCGGCGAAATTACAATCAGCGGAGCCGTCACATTTGATTTGAATGGGTATACCTTGACCTGTAATGCTACAGACGAGGATATGTTTTGTGTGTACGATGGTAAAACACTAACGATAAAGGACAGCGGCACTGACGGCACCATTGATGGCCAAAATAAGAACTGCGGTTTTTCTGTGTCTAGCGGCACACTGATCTTGGAGAGCAGTATCATTGCGAATTGCAGAGATGACGATGGTGATGGCGGTGCTGTGGATATTGGAAAGGACTGCGTATTCACGATGAGAGGTGGTACGATCAGCAATTGCAATGGACAACACGAAGGCGGTGCTATATAGGAAAAGAGGACGGCTAAAGCCGTCCTCTTTTTTCAGCTCTCCATGTGCTTGCCGAGAAAGCCTGCGATGGCCTGCGCGAGCTTGTACTCCGTCTCGCCTGCGGCCGACTCGCCCTCGGTGCCGATGAAGACCACGAGCCCGAGTGCGTCGCCCTCGGAGATGATGGGCGCGGCGATGGTCGCGCAGTAGCGGTCGAGCGACTCGGTGACGAACACGCTGCGCTCGCTCGGCACGGCGCGGTAGATACCGCGGTCCTCCATGATCTGCTCGAGCTGCGGGCTGATGCGCTTGCCGATGAGGTCGCGGCGCGCGCTGCCTGCCGCGGCGATGACGCTGTCGCGGTCGGTCACGGCCACGCTCGTGCCGGTCGACTTGCTCAGCGTGTCGCACAGCTGCGCGGCAAACTCATCTACGCCGCCCATGAGCGAATACTTCTTAAAAATGACCTCCCCGTCCTTGCTCGTGTAGATCTCCAACGGGTCGCCGTCACTAATAACATTGGCATGGAACACCTTGTCCGGACGCCGTTTTGCGGTCTGGACGATGGTGACAGGTGAGATATGCTCCATGCCCTGCTTAAAATTTGCGGTGCCCTCCCCAGCCGGTGCCAGGGCGGCCACCGCCTCCGGCTGCTCCACCGGCAGCGTCCCGGAGCGGAGGATGGCGTCCACATCCGCCTGGAGCTGGATCTCCAGGTGATCCTCGTACACCTGGATCTTCCGGATGATCAGCTCCAGATCGTTGCGCTCCAGGGTGTCCTTTCGGAGAATATCCCCAAAGACCTCCATGGCGGTGCGGGCGGCCCGGTTCACCTGAATGATGGTGTTGCGCTTGTCCGAGAGCATATCGATCTGGTGCCGGATGCCCTCGATCCTTTTCTGAAGGTCGGCCTCCAGTTCGTCGTAGGTCTCCGACAGAAGCTCCTCCTGCTCCGGGTGCTTCATGAGATCCCGGATGCGCTGGCGCTTGGTGACCTTCAGCTCCTCCTGGAGATCGGAGAGTACCTCCGCCAGCCGGTCGGCGCTCTGCTCCGTCTCCTGCACATCCTCCTGCTCCCGGGCCAGATCCTCGTTGAGCCGCGTCAGCATATCCGCCGAGTTCTCCATCACCTGCCGGACATAGGTTTTCAGCAGCTCGTCCAGCTTGTCAGTGCGGATGTGGTGGGAGGTGCAGCCCGCCCGGCCCCGCCGGTGGTAGGTGCCGCAGGTGTAGGCGCTTTTTAGATCACTGCGGCTCATGGCGAACATGGGGCTGCCGCAGTCCCCGCATACCAGAAAGCCGGAGTACACATTGTCGTACTTTTTCACTCCCCGGTAGTTGGAGGTGGTGCGCTTTTCCCTTAATGCCCGGGTGGTGGCGAAGGTGCGGTAGTCGATGATGGCCTGATGGTGGTTTTCAATGACGATCTGCTCGTCCTCGTCCCGGAGGATATCCTTGCCGTTGATCTTTTTCCGGGTGTACTTTCCCTGGCGCAGAGTGCCGATGTAAAAGTCGTTGTCCAGGATGCCCTGCACCGTCACAATGGCCCAGTCCCGCTTGACCGTCCGATTGTACTCTTTTCCGGCGGCCTCCTTCCGGTCTCGCTCTGCCATGCGGGGGGTGGGAATGCCCTGGTCGGTGAGGTAGTTGGCGATTTTCTTGTAGCCCCAGCCCTCCTCGTTGTAGAGGCGGAAGATGGTGCGGACGATATCCGCTTCGGTGGGGACGATCTCAAACTCCTGCCGTTGGTTGATGATGTAGCCGTAGGGCGCGGCGCAGATCCATTTTCCGTCGGCCTGCCGCCGCTTGATGACATTGCGTACCTTTTTGCTGGTGTCGGTGACGGGCATCTCGTTGATGAGGAACTGAAACTGAATTTTCAGCCAGTCGTCGTCGTTGGGGAAGTCAATGCCGTCCCCGATGGAGATGATCCGCACCCCCGCGTCCCTTAAATCCTCCAACTCCACCAGTCCCCGGCTGTTGCGCCGGGAGAAGCGGGAGAAGTCCTTGACGATGAGGATGTCGTACTGGTGGGCCACCAGTTTTTTCCGCATGGCCTGGTAGCCCTCCCGCTGCTCAAAGGTGTAGCCGGAGCGGTCCCGGTCCTCGTAGAAGGTGAGGCTGCTGCCGGGAAATTTCTGCTTCACAAAGTCCTCAATAATGGCCTTCTGGTTTTCAATAGAGATATTTTTCTGATCCAGCTCATCGTCCACGGAGATTCGGGTGTATCCGGCAATATCAAAGGTTTCGATCACGGGTTATCACCCCCTTTCAAGTACCGCTCCATAGCCCGGTCAAACTCAGAGATGTAGTCGGCGTCCTGTTTCTTCCGGAACTGGGCGTAAATATCGCTGACCTTTTTCACCGCAGCCTCCCGGGAGATATGCCCCTTGCCCTCCAGCACCTTGCGCCGGTTGTTGGTGAGGAATCGGTCTGTCTCGTGGAGCCAGTCCTCCATGCTCATGAGTTGTTCATCCTCCGCCATCAGCTCGGCGTAGTCGATGAACATGGTCACCAGCCGGTTGAGATGGGACAGCTCCTTTTCGTTGAGATAGTTTTTTGCCACCAGGGTATCGCTTTTCAAAATCTTTCCGTCCGGCGCACCCTTCCAGGTGGTCAGGCCCATGGTGGGGCTGTCCAGAGTAGCCCGTTCCGAAATTAGCTCCGCCGCCGTCTTGCCGGTGACGGCAAAGTGCAGCTTGTTCTGTACGAAGGCATAGAAGGCTTTTGTGGTCTCGCTGTTCTTGTCGTAGTCATAGCTGCACTGTTCAAACACATCGGCGATCTTCTGATAGGCCCGGCGCTCGCTGGCCCGGATCTCCCGGATGCGCTCCAGCAGTTCATCGAAATAGTCTCTACCAAAGGGCCGGCCGTTTTTCAGCATCTCGTCGTTGAGGACGAAGCCCTTCTGGATGTACTCCTTCAACGTTTTGGTGGCCCACTGGCGGAACCGGGTGGCCTTCTTGGAGTTCACCCGGTACCCCACGGCGATGATGGCGTCCAGGTTGTAGTGCTCCAGGGTGCGGCGGACCTGCCGGGAGCCCTCCTGACGAACTACCGAGATTTTCTCGGTAGTTGCTTCCGGCCTTAGCTCCTCCTCGGCGTAGATGTTTTTCAGATGCAGGGAGATATTGTCTGTGGAGCAGTCAAACAGCTCCGCCATGCCGCTCTGGGTGAGCCAGAAGGTTTCGTCCTGGAACACCACGCTGACAAATTCCTTCTTGCCCCCGTTTTCATAGAGCAGGATCTCTCCACCGGGACTTGGCTGTTTCTCCATAGGCTCCTCCTTTCAACAATAAGGTTTTATCCGTTGTTCTTATTTCAGATAACATTGTATATGAACTTTTCCGAAATTGCAAGGGGAAACGCAAAAAATCGGGGAGGCGGTTTGCCGCCTCCCCAATTTTTTTACGAACCCATCGCCAGTCCGGCCTGCTTTTCCGCCTGAACCTCCTTCTCCGCCAGCCGCCGGCGGTTGTAGAGCAGCAGGTCACGGGTCTGCTGGTACAGATCCTCCTCTCCGGAGAGGAACACCGCCACCAGATAGTTTTGATCCTTATATTGCTGATAGATGGGCTTCAGCGACTCCCGGAAGGCGGAATCGTCCCGCTCCTCCCGGGTGAGCCAGAGCTCCACGATTTTGTTCTGCTCCCTGATCTCCATGCGCAATCATCGATCAACCCCTTTCCCATATTTTCCTCTCTGAAAAGGAAAATATTCACATGGATTGTTTCAAGCTGTTTTCTTCCTCATGATCGTCCGGCTTGTGGCCCATGGCAATCTTCTTTTCCCTTTCCTTGCGGAGGGTTTTCTTATCTGTGTGCTGGTGCGTGGTGGTGGCATCCCTCACGGGAGCAGCGTGTGCATCATGTTCCAGAGTTTTTCCCAACTGAACCAGACCGCCCACAGCACGCCCCCAGTCAACGCCAGGGCCGTCAGCCCCAGCAGCAGACTGCTCCAGGAGATGTCTGGCAGGCGCAGTTTGGGAAGTCTGAGTCTGGGCAGAGAAAAATGCCGCTCTCTCTTTTTCCCAGCCTGTTTCAGCTCCGCCCCCATTTGGGCCACATCCTGCGCCAGCGCCTCCAGCTGGGCCTGGGTGGGGAGCTGCCCCACTTGTCGGCCCAACGCCCGAAGCAGGGTCTCCTGTGCCGCAGCGCTGGCCTCCAGGCGCTCCAGCCGGTCGCTGTTGGTACTCTCCAGCTGGTATAGGGCGCTGACCGCCGCCAGCAGATCGTCCCAGTCCTGCCTCGTGGGGGTGTCCGGCGGCGTAGTCGGCACAAGCGTAGTCGACAGCTGGTTCAGCCGTTTCAGTTCCTCTGTAGATAATCTCCGCCCGGATCCCGAATTCACGTTCCATGACCTCCTTGGTGTACTTTTCCTCGTGGAGCCGGTCGTCCCGGCACTTCATCCCCTCCGGCGTGGTGTAGGTGATGTTCTTCCGGCTGTCTATCCACCGCACCTGGTAGCCCTCGCTCTCCATGAGGGAGAGGAACTCGTCTTTGGTGGCGGCGTACCGCATGCACTGGTCAATGGTGTTCATCAGCCGGAACTTCCAGCTCTGGCCCTTGGCGGCGGAGCGATACTCGCGGGCGCCCATACCCTGGGTCTGCTTTTTCTTCTGCTGTGGTAGGACAGAGAACCCATGCTCCAGACACAGCTCGTCCGACAGCTGCCGCAGGCTGCGAAGGGTATTGGGGCCCTGCCGGAGCATTTTCCCGCTCTCCCAGCACACCGCGTTGACAACAAAGTGAGAGTGGATGTGCTCGGCGTCCAGGTGGGTGGCGATCAGCACCTCGCCGTCCGGCCAGGCTTTTGCGGCGAACTCTTTCGCCAGTTGGTGGGCCTGTTCCCCGGTGATCACCTCGTCCGGAGAAAAGGACTGGACGTAGTGGTAGAACCAGACGGGGCTGTCCTTGCGGCAGGCGTCCCGGGTGGCCTGGAACTCCCGGCCGGCCAGCTGTGGCGTGCAGTTCTGCCCGCTGACCAGCTGCCGGCCATTCTCGTCCAGTGTTTTTTCATCCTGCGAGATGTATCGTGTCACGCCGCTCAGCGCACCGGCGGACTGCTTTTTGTACTTGATGAAGTTGACGGTGGCCATCAGCGGTGCTCCTGTTCGGCCAGCTCCCGGAGCTGATGGTAGATCCGCCCCAAGGCCTCCATGGTCTCGCCCAAGCGCACCTCCTGGATCTTCCCCATGTTGGCCAGCACCACCAGCTGGTTGACATTGCGGCCGATGCCCTTGAGCTCGTGGGTGAACTCTTTCAGCCCGTCGATCACCACCACCCGGTGCCGCAGGGCGGCGGCGCGGACATAGGCTCCGGTGGACATGTGGGCCGCCTCCGCCTTGGCCTGGATGGTCTCATATTGTTCCGGCGTCAGCCGGAGGGTGATTCGTTTTTCTTTCTTCTGCTTCATTCGCACCTCTCGCTTCCTCGTCTCACCAAATGAGAGCCCAGCGGAGCGGGTCTCGTTTGGAAAGGAGACGCAGTGTAGTGAATTTGCTTTCGGCTTTTTGCCGGAAGCAAATGATATGGAACTTGCGTCGACGCAGTGGGTCCGGGCTTCCGCCCGGAATACGCCGGTTTTCCGGCGGTGCCAAGACCGACAAAGTCGGACAGGCGCTCTGCTTGCCCTCCCAAAAGGGAGGAATCCGTCCCCCGGCGGGGCCACTGTTTTCCTGTGGCAGTTATCCGCAGAGAAGGAAGAATGCAAGGGTGCAAAGCCCTTAGGTCGTTACATCCTTACAGCCTTGCTCCGGCAGATGCCAGTACCACTGGCCGCCTCGCTTCTCCGAAATGACACCCAGGTTTTTCTTGGCGATCATCAGGGTGCGCTCCGACACTCCCAGCTCTCTGGTCCGGCTCAGCACGGCCTCGGCGGGCGTGGTCTCCGTGAGCATCCGCTCCAGTTCCTCCTCCATCTGGGTGGTCTTGGTCTGGAGCCTCCCGCCGCCGCTGAGCACATCGTCCACCGACAGGTCGCAGGTTCCCTTCCACTGGAAGCCGTGCTCCCCGTCCAGCAGGAAGGCGATGGACTTTCCCTCGGGAGCAAGGCTGTTCTTGTCCTGAGCAACCACACGCACCGTCGGGTCCTCTTTCAGCCGCCCCACCACCAGCACGCTCCGGGCGGCGGCCCGGAAGTCGATGGACCCCAGGCCCCGGTAACCGGCCTTCAGCCCCTGGGCCTTGTTCATGTGCCCGATGAGGATCACGGCGCAGCCGGTGCGCTCCGCCATGGCCGCCACCCGTTTCAGAACGGGACGCACCTCGTTGGCCCGGTGCATGTCCACACCGTCCCCCAGGTATGCCTGGATGGGGTCCAGCACGATGAGCTGTGCTTCGGTCTGCTGGATCGCCTGTTCCAGCCGGTGGTCACAGAGGGTCAGCTCCCGCTGGCTCTCGTCGATGACCAGCACCCGGGAACAGTCCGCGCCGGCGGCGTCCAGCCGTGGCTTGATGGTATCCGCCAGCCCGTCCTCCGCCGTCTGGTAAATCACGTTCAGCGGCTCCAGCGCCTGCTCACTCTCCGGCAGGGCCTCACCCCGGGTCAGGGCGGCAATCACCGCCAGCACGAAGGTGGTCTTGCCCTCGCCGGGATCGCCCTGGATGATGGTCAGCTTCCCTCGCGGGAGATACGGATACCAGAGCCATTTCACCTCCTCTGCTTTGATCTCGCCCATGGAAATGAGCTTCAAATCAGATTTCATTTCCTCACATCCTTTCCTGTGTGTTCGCGAAAGCGACCATTCCCTTCCCGTCGTTTTCATGATAAAATCAGAAAAGGAAAACTTACATGGGAAAGGAACTTCCTGATTTTTTCAAAAAGTCGATGCGACGGAAGGGAGGCGACTCATGGACAGAAAAAGAAAACCCGGCATCTATCTTCTGACAGATGCCGGGGATGCCGTTGAATTGATCCTGGTTTGGCTGGACGGCCGGGAGACGCGCCTGCGGGGACAGTCACCTGCCGAGGAGTTGGCCTCCTTCGTGAACTTTGGTTTCTCTGCCTATCGGGCCTCCGTGGAGCGTCTGTGGGAGGAGCACGACGTGTTTGAAGAGCGCCTTGAAGTGCCCTACGAGGACTATGTGGACTTCGCGCGGCAGGCGCTTCCCCTGGCGGAACAACTCTCGGAGATCGCGCCCGTGGCGTATTGGGACGTTCTGCGCCACCTGGACCCCGCCACAAAGATGCTGTATGACGGCAAGCCCATCTTCCCATCCCGGAAGGCTTTGGCTGTCCTCAACGCGCTACGCCATCCATATTTTATCCAGAACCGGCTGAGAAACCTGTTCGAGATCGGCTTCGCGGACTTCGAGCGCGGGACTCAGCAAGACCGTTTCCGCGCGCTGGAGGATACCTGGCCGGGCCTGATCGACCGGGCGTTCCCCATCCGCTTTTTGCCGGAGCCATCTGGCGTTCCTGTGGGCACAGTCAGGGAATATGCCCTGGACGATCTGTATGAACTTTGCCTGGCAGAGCTGTCACTCTACTTTCAGCAGAACCGGCGGCGGATCGCCCGCTGTGAGAACTGCTGGCGGTATTTTGTGCCCAGAACCGAGGCGGAGTCCCGGTATTGCTACGGGGAGCAGGACGGGAAGCCCTGCAAGCAGGAGGGGGCCAGGCGCATGCGCCGGTTCCGGGCGGATACGGACGAGGCGCTGGCGGCCTATGAGCGTCTGCGACGGCGACTGGAGGAGCGGGCCAACCGGCTGGAGCTGGCGGGTCCGGGAGGGGAAAACCACCTGATCCCCTTCGGCAGAACACAGTATGAGGCGTGGCTGGACGGAGCGCGGGAGGCAAAAAAGGCGTATCAGGCGGGCGGTATCTCCGCCGAGGAATTCCTGCGGCGAATCGACGTGGACGGGGAACTGGACGACTACAAAGCAGCGCGGGACACATTCCCCGCGCCCGGCCAGACGCCCTGGCGGGACTACATCAAAAGAGATATGGACTTCGTTCCCGGCAAGCGGTTCACGGATATGCTGTACCTGGATTTGTCAGCGGATAATCCCGCTTGGACCATGATCACCGCCGAGGAGCAGATCCGAAAGGCACGAGGCGGACATGCCAGCCTCCACGACCGCTACGGCGTGAAGGACCCGGTGGACCCCAAGGCCCACGCCAAGGAACTGGAGGAAATGTTTGCCCCTCGCGAGCCTGATCCACAGGTGGAGCTCATGAAACGTTTGATCGCTGAGGCGGCCAAGATTTCCATGCAGACGGTTTGGCCGAAGGAAGATAATCTGTAAGCTGAACAGGAGGTTAATCACAAGTGGGTGACACTGTTTTATTTATAAGTGCATACGATCCAACACATTATACTATGACGATGGCAAACAGAATTTCGAGAAAAATCCATCGGCTATTTCATCTTGGAAAAAAGCAGAATATACAATCTCTGCTAATAAAGCATCATCTATCTTTTATTGCAACAGATGAGGTTTTTATCTCTGTTGATGGAAATTTGAAAGTAAAAGTTGAATATGATTATGTACATCAAGGAAGTACGTTTTCTTTCAAGCCAATCGGTACTGCTGATACCGTAAAAGATTCTGGTTTTTATACCAATCTTCGGCATGCACAATCTGTTTTTTTAGATAGTCGCTATTTCAAAATTTCATTTACTATTTGGCTTGATCCTTTTCTCGTTTGGATTAACGGTCAAATGTATCAAGTGGATGCGGGCGCATTTATGATGAACGGCGTCTGGTTTGTCGTCTTTGAAATCATAGACTATAAGACTGGAAAACCCCTAACAAAAGATGATGTGGGTGCAAAGGCAAAAAACTATAATTTGCTTAATATTGAAAAATATCAATTTTTTGATGAGGAGCATACTACCAACGCGGATATGAGAACGCCTGAAGTTATATACGAAATGATTTCTGATTTTATATGGGAACTATCAAATAAATCCTCTCGTGCTCAAGAATATTCATTTGTCCATGATACAGTGGTTTTTTCCAATAATATAGAAAACATTCCGGATTATTTATGCAAGCTTATGGGTGCTAAAGAACCGGTTTCCATCATTAAAGATATTAGCACCGTAAACTTGTATGAGTATTATCCGCAAGACGGGTGTAGTGTAATTTCAAACTTTAATAATAATGAAATTACCGCTGTTCTGTTTACAGCAATTATATTGGAGGCGGTAAAACTTTATATTCATGTTTTCCAAATAACTAACCTTGAAGACGAAACCGACATACATAGGCTGGTAAGAAATAATATGTATTTGCAAAATCTCTTTTGCTCACCAAATCTTCCAATAGAAACGCACAATTTGTTAAACTGCATTAAGGAGAGTGTGACGTACAAAAAGCATTTTGAAGCTCTACAACTAAAAATATCCTATTTAACTGTACAGAATGATCTAAAGAAAAATAGAAATGCTACAATTTTGAACATTTTGCTTTATGTCATCTCTTTAATTGGTGCGATTGGAACTCTTGATGTTATAGAGGAGCACTTTGAAGTGCCATTTGAACAGGGTTTCATTGTTGTTATTCTTCTGTTTATATTTGGATTAATTTGGTGGATAATCGAGTATCAGAGCAATCGGAGACTTTGAACAATATAGGAAACGTGCCAGAAACAGGAGGAAGTTTCTGGCACGTTTATTATGTGGCTCATCTATTTTAGTAGCTATTTCCTGTCTGGATTCAATAATTCAATTGAAGCTGGAGGGGCATTTCACACCTCCCACACCGTCTCATCCCCACAAATATTGCGGATCTTCAGCCGCAGGGGTTTCTTCTCACTGCGGATCGTTCCGTCCCAGAAGTCCTTGGTTTTCTCGCCGTTGCGGATAACGAAGCCATTTTTGTCGATTTTGATCTCGCTGTCGGAGTGCCACTCGCCCTGGCCGGCGGTGCAGTCCAGGCTCAGATACTCGATCAGCTCCAGGCCGGTATCGCTGATCTCGATAGGCTTGAAAGGCTTCTTTGCGGTGGCGTTCATGCGAGCCTTTTGGTTGAACTCGTCGATTTTCTGGAGCACCCGGTCGCTGGCAAAGGCGTCCACCACCACGGCGTAGCGGCCAAAGAGGTCGTCTGCCCGCTCCTCCACATGGAATTCCGCCCAGTCGCCGATGACCACGCCGTCCAGCACCGCTTTCAGATCCCGTAGCTCGATCTCTACATCGGTGCTGTCGTCCTGAGCGATGAACTTGCGGATCTCCTCCTCACTGGTGATGTCGATGTAGTAGACGATGATCTTTTTGATGCCGCTGTCCAGGTCTGGGATGGCCTGGTGGATGATGCGGTTCATGGTCACCACATCCAGCAGCTTGGAGGAGCTGTCCATTAGGTTGGGAACATAGACCGGGATAGTGCCCAGCTTGCTGTCGGTGATGGCCCCCTCCCAGAAGGAGTCCAGGGAGTCCTCGTTTTTCAGGCCGGGGATCAGGGATTTGATCTTGTCCATGGTCTGGACAGGGTTGCGGTAGAGCTGGACGCCGTCCTTGATCTCCAGTACCTCAAACTGGACGCCGTCCGCCTTCAGCCGGTCCCGGGTGGTCTGGATGGAGTTGAGGCCGATGTCGCAGTGGATGAACCGGCGGCCCAGTTTAGCGGCCACCGCCGCCGTGACGCCGCTGCCGCCGAAGAAGTCGGCCACGACCATCCCGTTATTAGAAGATGATTTTATAATCCTTTCAAGTAGGGCTTCAGGTTTCTGTGTTGCATAGTTTTCATTTTCTATTGATCCACCCTGCACGGGAGCAATATCAGTCCAAATATCCTGTAATGGTACACCAGGAGACTCGTCAAGATAATTCTTTTTTTGAGGTACCGTTCCTGGCTTTGTTTGTACTACCAAACCTTTAGAAGCAAGTTCTTGTATTGTTTTCTGACTATAACGCCAGTATCTTGACACTCCCATGAACTCGTAAAAAGGATTTCCTTTTGCTGCTCCACCCGTCCCAATCATTGAAACTAAACGGTATCTTCTTCCATCTTTGTCTTGATAGCGAAAAAAGTTATCAATATATTCTTGTGAATAGGGTGTATAAACAGTATTAAGTATATAATCATTACTCATGCTGTATAAAAAAATCACATCATGCAAGCGTCCCAAGTGTTTAGCACCCTGACCAACATCCGAATGTGAGAAAGTCCTTTTCCAGATAATTTCGTTTATGAAATTATCTTCACCGAAGATTTCATCTAAAAGAATCTTCACATAATGCCCAATGTGGTTATCCAATTCAATATAAATGGACGCCGTCTCACTCATGACACTCTTGATGGCCATGAGGTTTTCATACATCCAGCTGAGGTACTTCTCCTTGTCCCACACATCGCCGTACATCTTCTCCTCAAAGGCCTTCAGCTCGTCCATGTCCAGCTCCTGCTCCGCCTGGGCGATGGCCTCGGCCACCTTGGGATTCCGGCGGATGTAGACCTTCTTGGCATAGTCGGCGCCGCTGGCAAAAGGCGGATCGATATAGACCAGATCCACCTGGATGCCCTGATTCTTCAGATAGGCGCAGGCGGAGACGCACTCCCCACGGATCACCAAGTTACCGTCCGGGTTCCCGCCTACCGTCTCCTGCCGCTCCATCTCGTACAGGGGCATCCCCCGCTGGAGCACCATGGACACATTGTCCGCGCCCTTATATTTGAGAATACGATTGAAATTACCCAGCACGGCCTGTCCCTCAACGGGTTCGGGGACAAAGGGAACATATTTAATCGGCATGGTTAGGCACCTCCTGGAACTGTTGTGCAATTAGATAATCTCTATATTCGTCATAAGTAATAGCGCTTCCTGGAAAAAATTTATTCATCTTGTTCCTTAAACGTTTATCATTAGAAATCAGTATGCACTCATGATATATAGTAGCTTCTGCAATTGTGGCATCGCGTTTATGATGGTTGTTGTTGTTATAAATAGCATAAAACATATCTGTCCGAGAACCATTATCTTCAAGTATGCGCATACTCCCATCTAAAAGCCAAAAATTAGGGTACAGTAAACTGACGCATGAAAGCCTGGAAAACTTAAGTGCCTCCATTATTTCAAAAGTCTCTGCTTGGGGTGACTTCCATGCATCTGCATTACTATATTTCATTGTCCTATCTGGGACACCATTCAATTCCCTTGCCTGTACGATTGTTATAAAATAACGGTGCCCGTGGCAATATGCTATGCTACATAAGTTTTTCATATTATCGTCCAAAGTAAGCTGATTAAGCGCTTGTGTATCCCATACATAATTTTTTAAAAATCCATTTTTATTGGGTTCGATAAACTCCATCTGTTATCCTCCAAAAAACTCACAAATTTTCTTATGTGTCAGCACAAGCCGCTCCCGCTCCGGCATACTGTCCTCTAAGTACAGATACTCGAACCGCTCATAACCGAAGGCGGCGTTGTTCTGACGGAGGAACTCCGTCTCCATAAAAGTCCGCTTGTCCTTGAACTTGGGATCGCTGGCATAGATTTTGCCCTTGGTCTCGGCAATCAGCACCTTGTTGATCACATCGTCCTTCCGCTGGAGAATCAGGAAGTCCGGAGTGTATATCCCCACATACTCCCAGCGGCCCCCGCTGTTCCGGTAGCACTTGATCTTAAACTCGGTCAGCGCCCGGTCACCGTTATAGTAGACCTCCAGCCCCAATCCTTCCACCTCCGGGAAGGTGAGTACCTCATTCAGGAAATCCTGTTCAAAGGGGCTGTCAGTGTGGTAGGGCAGATAGTGGAAGGAGTGATCCTTCTGGGGGTGGGAGGAATTCTGCTTTCGGAGCGTGGCCGCGATCGCCCGATTTGCCGCACTGTCATCTGCCTCCAGAGCCAGAATTGCCGCCTGAATGTCCGGCTTCATTTTCAGTTTGCCCTGGTCATCCAGGATGATCTTCTCTACCTGCGCCTGTTTGGGGCAGTAGGCATCCGGAGTCGTTGTCTCAACCACCGGCGTGAAATTCTCAATATTCAGCAAGCTGGCCGACTGGGGGATGCGCTCCTCCTTCGTCTCAAAGGAGCGGCTGTCGCAGAACGCCTTCCGGATATTTGCCTCCACCGCGGCCCGGTCGTACTTGGAACTGAAACAGCGGCCCGCTCCCCGCTGATAGGTGATCGTCTGAAATACCTCCCGCAGGACACAGTCATAGGGGCGCAGCTGTTCCATGGTGAGGGTTCCCAGGGAACTACGGACGATTCCATAGAGCCAAGGGTAGTAGACAGCAGGAGTGTCGCCGCGCTCCGCGTCGTCCACCGTCCGCTCCAGCACCTCCATGGTGAGGTCGGTGGTCTTGATCACTCCGGCAACTGTCTGCGTGTTTTTACAGGCGTCGGGCAGATTTTCCTCTGGCCGGGCCTTCTCTGCGATCAGCGTCTCATAGCGGATCTTCAACTGATAGAAGTCCACCTTGGGGAGCCGAAGGTACTTCGTCCGGTCGTAGCGGTTCAGCTTGGTCTTGTGGTGATCCGCATCGGTAAACTCCTGAAGGGAGATATGGTGCTGTTTCTGCAGTTGGCTGTTGAGTTTGTCCGCGTTGCTGCTGTTGAGGTAGACGAGTGCGGTCTCCAGGGCGTCCTTCTGCACCTGGCGCAGGCAGCGGCAGGCCGTCTGGAGCACCATGTTTTTGGGACAGTCCCCCTCCTGGGAGAGGATGATCCCCGTCAGACTGCGGCAGTCCCAGCCCTCTTTCCCGATCTGCACCAGCAGGACGATGCGGATCTTAGAGAAGGGCTGATCCAGACTGTCAAATTCCATCTGGCTGTCTGCCGGCTGAGGGTACTGCTTGTTGCCTTTGTGAAATTTCAGGATGCAGTCGGCGGACAGGCCGTATTCCGCCGTGATGCCGGCTGCCAGAGGATAGACCATCTCCTCCAGCTTTTCGATGGTTCCGCAGTAGATGCCCAGCTTGGCACAAGTCCCGTCCGGGTAGACCGTGTCTTTATAATTGTCCAGAAACTCCCGAACGCCTCGGTCAATGATCCGTCCGCTGTCAGGCAGCTCCGCGATCTTCACGATGGGTCTTTTGAGAAAATTCCCCACGCCATCGATCAGCGGATAGTAGTAGACGATGTTGGAGATCTCCGCAGAGGAGACGGAGAGGCCATCCGTCACCTGGATCTTTTCCGCTTTTTCCAGATAGGGGGTACCGGAGAAACCGACAACGGAATTGATGGTCTGATTTTCCGCCCACTTGTTGACCACTGCGCGGAGCTTGATCTCATCGCTGACCGCGTGGTGGACCTCGTCAATGAACACGGACAGGGCGGGCAGCTTTCCGATCAGGTTTCGCAGCTCGTTGGCCTGCCGGTCCTTTTCATCGTCGCTCTCCTCAAACATGCTGATCTGTCCGGCCTTTTCCTGGATGCGATCCAGGATCACCTTCTCCGCATTGGTCACAGCTACCAGGCCGAACAGCTCAGACAGCGGCTGGTGGTTAGCAATCTTCTGCACGTTGGGATTTTTCGTTTTATTAGACTTCTTCGCCGTCTTGGACTGATCCAGCACCTCAAAGGACAGCAGCCGCTTGATCTCCGATGCCGCCGGCTCCGGGATTACCCAGGTGGGGTCAAACCTCTGGATGGTCCTCAAACTTGGCACCACAGAGGACTTCAGGCCGGAGGGTGCGAAGATCATAAAGTTGTGGGCAAAAGCGGGATTGTGGGGCTCATTTCTGGCAAAGTACAGATCCAGGTAGATGAACGCCGCCATCAGATAGGTCTTTCCCGCGCCCATGGGGAGACTGAACAGGTAGTCTGTATAGGACACCCCATAGAAGGCCTCCCGGAAGAATGTTTCGTAATCAATACTCTCCGGGCCTTTGCGGATCTGCTTCTCCAGCTTCTCGGAAACCTGTTCTCCGCTGTCATTTTTCAGGCGAGCATATTCAAACAGAGCCGCCGCTGCAGGATGAGCCGTCAAAAAGTCACGGGTATTGCTGGAGATCTCCGCCTGCTCTAAATCCAGAGTATTAAACGCCCCCTGGCAGAACAGCTGTGAGAGCGGCGCACACCCGCAGGCGATCTTCAGGAACAGGTAAGTCTTGATGGCGTCTACCTGGGCATCACGCATCTGGCCTGCCTGCTCGATATATTTTATGATCTCCCGCGCAGTACAGGCGGAGGAGGAAAACCAACGATCCCGTGCGTTGGTGATCATTCGATAGAACATCAGAGGTCTCCTTTAAAATCTTCTTTGGCTTGACGAGTTCTTCCATCCAACGGTTTCTGTGCATCTTTTGGGATAGCCCAGACCCGTCCCAAGCGATATGCGCCTGGGATGCGACCATTTCCGCACAGAATCTCAACTCTCCGCTGAGTAAGGCCCCATTCCGCCGCTTTATCTTTTGGTGTCACATAGTCCATATCTAAAAACCCCTTGTTTTGAACGGCTTTTTTGACATTATACATCTATTTGCCGAATAATACAAATATCGATCAAACAGATTTGCTACGAACTTTGTTATAAACTATTTTTAAGTGCAATAGGGTAAAGGAAACCCAGCCTGCATGGATATTTACTCCTTGAGGGCTGGGTTTGTGCCTGAGTGCTTAGGCAAGCTATAAGCTCTGCATCTAATTATCCCGATCCTTATCGGAAATTTTGTTATCCTTATGCTGGAGTTCTTCCATCCCCTCCGCCAGCTCCGCCGCACCTTCCACCACCCCGGTCACCAGTTGCTGGAGGGTCTGGGCGTTTTCAGACGTCACCACCGGCCGGCCGGTCTCCTGCTCCAGTTCCCTCCGGGCGTTGCCGGCGATGCGGCCGCCCCGCCGGGCCACCCGTTTGTTTTCCTCCAGTCCTTCGGGCTGCTCCGTCCGGGAGATGCTGGTAGTGGAAGCCTCGGCCAGCATGTTCAGCACCAGCTCCAGGTCGCTCATGTTGTCCCGCAGGTTCTCCTTCTTCAGCCCCTTGAGCCGCTTGTACTGCCGGGTGGTCATGCCGGACCAGGCTCTGCTGATCTCGTCGGTGAGGATGGCGTACTCCCGGCCCTTCTCCACCCCCCGCTTGCTCCACTCGTCGGTGAGCTCGTTGCGGATGCGGATAGCCAGCAATCGCTGGTGGACCCACTCCTCCGAATAGCCCTTTTTCAGATAGGTCTCCAGGGCACGGTCGATGGCCTGCTCCGGGTCGATGGTCTCTTCGATCCGCTCCCGGCCCACTTGGGCCAGCCACAGCTTGAAGGGCTCCGCCTTGGGAGAGGGAATGGACTGGATGATCCGCAGGAGTTGCTCCGTGTCGGCCACGTCGGTGAGATACCGTTTCCCATCCGCCGACTTCAATTTCAGTTGACTACAATTTGTAGGCAACTCGCTGCCCTCCTTTTTCAGGCGGGTTTTCAGCACGCTCCAATACTTGGCGGCATGGCGCGTGTCCGGCTGGTCGGTGAGCACCCCCACCACGTCCACTACGGAGAAGTACCACTCCTCCTGTTCCGCATCCCAGGCGGTGCGGATCTTCTGATTTTCAAAGAGCTGGATCTGATCGTTCTGCTTTTTCTCGTCCATGGTATGTACCTCCCGGCTGATTGGATTTATTTTACCACATTTCGTGACAGAAAGCGAGAGAATTCCTTTCTCTGCCTCACCATCCGCCCCGTTTTGCCAGGTCCAGCATCCCGGCGCAGAACTGTTCCCACGGCTCCAATGTAGTCAGTGACGGGTCGCCCTCGCGGATTCTCATGGTGCGGCGGATCTCCTTGGGAATGACAACGCGGCCAAGGTCGTCGATCCGTCTGACAATTCCGGTTGCTTTCATCTATCAAAACTCCTTTTATACTCGATAAACTGCACTTAGTCTTTGGAAAAGCCGCCAATTTATCCAAAGCCGCGGCTGGAAGATTTTGCAGCGCGCTGAGGATGATGTTTTTTAACAAAATAAGGTGAAAGAGGAGCGAATGTGGACATTGTGCACAGCTAAGGTCGGATTTTAGATGATGAAACTGAAAGAAGTGACAGACCGAAAAAACTTTGAAAAATACGCTTGACATTTCCTGGGATGCGTGTATAATAACGTACTGTTCCGCGAATGGAGCGTGCACCTTGTAAATTAAACAACGAAACTTTGACAAGCACCAGATGAAAAACTGTGCGAAATGCACAGAGCTTGCGAGGAGGACGGTTAAGTCAATTACGTCTGAATCGTAAGGATAAAAAGTTTTAAGCTATGACAAATAGCTCGATAAAGATTTAAGAAGCCTCGGCTTTTTAGATACCATTTTATTGAGAGTTTGATCCTGGCTCAGGACGAACGCTGGCGGCGTGCTTAACACATGCAAG